>Ga0209390_10004813_pt1 | contig 19895 bp, 21 predicted proteins | sample BON01_FD_187212 | JGI IMG/M metagenome (GOLD analysis project Ga0209390, IMG submission 187212) | Freshwater microbial communities from Lake Bonney liftoff mats and glacier meltwater in Antarctica - BON-01 (SPAdes) (version 2) | ecosystem: Environmental > Aquatic > Freshwater > Ice > Glacier...
TCTTATCGCAAACCTCTTGGGTCTGGTCATACACCAGATTTTCGCGCAGTGGACCTGAAATATGCTGCATGATAGTAACCTGTTCGGCACAGATGCATCTTATATATGTTACAGCGATCTATCGCGTGCTGGGTTTCGCCTGGCGCAATACTACATTCGCATGCCGAAAAAAACATGATGCTGTCAAGAAAGAAAGGCGGCAATTTCTACCATTTTTGCCATTTGCCGAGTCTCTGTGCCGAAACAGCCCCAACTTCGTAGTCTTGTATCAAAACACCCAGAGAATTCCGGCTCTGCGTACAGCTTCGTCTTCGTTCGTATACACACTCGCCGTTGTTCCGTGTATGTGGGAGTATGTACATGTGCATCTACGTACTGTTAAAACATAGCAGTGACTTTAAAATCGGCAGCGTGCTGCTGCGAGCGTGCCACCTGCAGCAGAGATCTGGAAGCGATGATACAGACGACAAGAAAAATCACACAGTTCGGGATGGCCACCCGTCGTCAACAGTGCTGTAATTTCGCGGTATGTGTTTTTTCGCATGGCTGTATCACTGGCATCCGCAAGAAACTTTGCCAAAGCCTCGTCGGCGATGTGTGTTTTGTCCGCCATTTCCTTCACCTGCACAGCAAAATCGTGTGCTGCCGTGTCGAAGCGATGCCGCATATGAACTGACACAATTTCACTCGCACCTCGCCACATCACCGCAACCCCAGGATATAGTCGCTCGACGGCCTCTTTCCACGAGTCGTCGCACAATATCAACTTTTTGATCGTGGCCACAACGCGCCTTGTTTGGTCTACACACTGAAAAAACACTTTCTCGTCCAAATAACTGTTAATTTCTTCAATTGCGCGCACCTCCTGAGCTACATATGCATATGCCCTGGTTTTGTCACACGTCTTTGCTTTTTGTGTGATACCATGGATGTGGTCTATCATTCGATCAATACTCCTAGCGTCTGCTGCGCTATAATCCTCACTCTCCACCAACTCCCCGGCGTCCACCACCAAACACGATATAACATGCTCTGTTTGCAACAATACATTTATTTCTTCGTTTACGTCCACACCAGAGCCATGCTCCATGATAATGCCTATTAAAATGTACCGTATCTCCCCCCCATTCGTTTATATACCCATCTACTACTGTCATGAAACAGCACACAAATGACTGTTTGTTATAACCATCTCCCTTCCCCATCCCAGTGCTACTCGGATGAGACTACTCCTCGACCAAATACACCATCCATGAGCACTTGGAGGGCGTCTGGCAGGTGTCGCCGGGTTTTGGAAAACGATGCTCCTCGTCCATGGCCACATCAAAAAAGTTCTGGAAATCGCTGTCGGTGCCACGCCGATCTGCCACTTTGTGCACCAGGTCCTGGTAACCACTGTCGCCTACGTTTGGAAAATAAAACTTGCCCTCCGCCTTCATCGCCATGAGCGCGTTCCACACACGCAAATGTACATCGGTCTCGTCGAATTCGAAGATGTAGGTGCGGGTTGCGTGAGCATCCGTCTCGCGCAAGTCGACAATGAAAATCGCTTCTTTGCTCCATGTCATGTGTTTCCGTTTCGTGGTGTTACCCGACATGCTGGATGCTGCTGGCCTTTGCACAAATCCGCCCTCAAATGGACCCATTCTGCCCGAAATAGCAGAAATCTATGGGGTCCTCTGGACAACTCGCTTGCCGCACCAGAGAGGACTGCAACCAATGTGCACCAACCCACCAGACTATCAAGACTCCGAAGACTCACTCTATGGACAACTATGGATGGCAGGGAGACGCAAACTTTGCTGGGAGATTCGCAACAGCACTGAAAATTGAACATGAGCAAACGGGGACATCACCATACCATCTACAATGTCCGAAGATGCAGAGATTGTCTGTTGATGATAAAGCAAGCTGCTATACTGGTCAAATGTGATGTTCATATGTCAGGTGTTGTGGAGTGTGCCTACCTTGGTGGCATTCGAAGTCTCTCTATCCACGGGCTTTTTTACCGAAGTTTTGCTCAAAAACACCAGTCTACATGTCGTTCTGTCCGATCGTCGGATGTAAAAACTTGCCTTATCATTGGTTACCATCACCGTCCCCATCTCGTATTTTTGGCCACCTACGTGAATTTCTATGATAGCGGGCCTGCTCATATTGTCGGGATAGTACATTTCATCTACATCAGTCAAGCGATGAAATGCTACATATTTGTCCAAAACACACACCTGAACGTCCATTGCCAGACAGTACCCGCCGCGCATCAGAGTTTGACATTTTGCTATGGTCCCTAGATCCGCGATGGACGCCCCTTCTGCCGACACAAACACGGTGTAAACGTTGGCACCCCAGCGATCGATGTAGACTGCGGTTTTTTCCACTGTCATGCCCAGCTAGGTCTGTCTTGATTCCCCTTGGGCGTATTTATATGAAAAGTGATTGGAAAACATGTTTACAAACGAACCAAATCGGCAACGGTGGAGTTGGATGCAGATTATCAGAGTTTTTGTGGTGTGGGAGATCACCAACGAGACAGGCTTTGAAACTGTCGAAGAATCCAGGAAATCCCCCACCATTCCCGTGATCAGCCAAATCGGCAACGGTGGAGTTGGATGCAGATTATCAGAGTTTTTGTGGTGTCGGAGATCACCAGCGAGACAGGCTTTGAAACTATCGAAGAATCCAGGAATTCCCCAAACATTCCCGTAATAGACGACACGTGGTGTCTTTGATATATAAACAGGACACACCAGGAGACCGACCAGGAGCAGCTCTCTGCGCAGCGATGTCCCAGTACGAGCCCATGTCGTACGCAGATGCGCACCGGGAACAGGAACTCGAACCTAGTATGGATTCAAGAGGGTGGCGTCTTGCATCGACGGACGCACTTGCAGTGTGTGGAAAGGAGTTTTGCGACGGCGTTCCTCGTGGTTGCATCCTTTTACCTGGAGAAATACACAACATGGGCCTGTTTCAAATGATACAGCGTGGATCGTACCAGGAGCTCAAAGAGGGAATGCAGACATTCCTGCTGGATGACAAAACCCAAGACGCCATTCTCCAATTCATGCGAAATGCAACTGAACTCACAGAGTTTGTTGGCGATCGCTCGAAGCAGATCTCGAATGCCAACGTGGCTACCCGACATCGAATGCACGTCATGATAGCGCAGAGCGTTCGATATCACCCAAACAATGCGTATATCATGCAAAATGGGCTTGCCGTGTTGTCACGTCTGGGCCCTGCCGCCATGCCCCACGACCAAGTTTTGTACATTGTAGCGACCTTGATTCCCCTCATGCACGAGAATGCAGCCGACCCCAAATTACAGCTTCAGTGTCTGCAGACCATTAACATTCTGACCAACAATGAAGCGCCCACGCCGTGGATAATGATTGGCGATAAGAACATGCTCAATATTGTTATGCAAAGCATGGATGCACATGCAGACAACACGATGCTGGCTGTGACTGGCATGACTGTTCTGGCACGGTTTATGGACTTTGTCAGCGTAACTCGCGACCGCCTCGAAATGGACCCGTCTCAAGTGGACCGGCTCGAATCCTTTCTGTGTACCGTGATTGCTCTGTATTCTGAGCATGAGCAAGTGATTGTGTTTTGCACACGAGCACTCGAGTGTCTGTACATTAAGTTCAGGTCCAGCGCATGGCAGCACGAGCGTGTACTGAGCCTTACCTTGAAAATTCTGACCACGTTCCCTGGTGTATTTTCCATTACGAAAAACAGCGTGGGGCTTATTCTTGCTATGTTGCCTGCGTTCGAGGGCCTGTTGCCAGACAAATTCGCCAAGTCTTCTGTCGACGCGGCCCAAGTGTTGCCGACCATTGTGCGTTCAATGATGTTGATGCGCGAGGGGAATGATTTGCACCAACCGCATCAGTGCGAGATGTGCACGGTTGTTTTCCGTATCATCACTCGAATCTGTCGAAATTCGCCCGAAAACAAGGGCGTGGTCAATAGTATGACCCTTGTGCAGGATCTCGTCAATCGTTTCGCTGGAGACAACAGTCTGCTTTTGCAGCCGCATCCCGAAGACAGTATTGGCGTTGGCTTCCACAAACATCTTGCGATTCTCAAGACAGTGCTCGCAAGTGCCGTTAATGGGGTCAAAACTGGACACAGGAGCTGACGCCTGGCGTTGCTACCGCGTGCTGTGATGTGTGCAAAATCGAATTGGATGTAATTAGCTGGAGCTGAAATTTATCGTTCCGATGTATGTTCATTAGTGTGCTGTGCTAGGATGTAGATATGGACGCGTTTGCAGACACAGGTAGCTTTGCAAGTGTTGGTCTTGACTGCACTACGAACGTGTATAAACAAGCTGTTTTTAAAGCTGAAGTGCTGCAGCCAAATGCAAGTCCGCAACAGTTTATGCAATGTGTGAAGTTGTGTAGATTTTTATTAAAGTCTGCACGAATTTTCCGCACACACACACGTTTTTCTTGTGTTATGCAGCAAAATGTGTTTTTAAAAAGCGCACCAGGAATCGAACCCAGTCAAGTTTTTCAACTACCATAACGCCCGGATTTTCTAGTGTTTTCTCACTCTTGGTTCCCACAATCAACCACGTGACTGTGCGGGCATACCAGCCCGATTCACCGCAACACCTAGTCGCGAGTCTCCCCGCGGATGCGGCGAGCAAGCTGGATGTCCTTCGGCATGATGGTCACACGCTTGGCGTGAATCGCGCAGAGGTTGGTGTCCTCAAAGAGGTGGACGAGGTAGGCCTCCGAGGCCTCCTGCAGGGCCATGATGGCGTGCGACTGGAAGCGAAGGTCCGACTTCCTCTCATCAGCAATCTGGCGCACGAGACGCTGGAAAGGAAGCTTGCGGATCAGAAGCTCGGTCGACTTCTGGTACTTGCGGATCTGACGGAGCGCAACAGTGCCCGGGCGGAAGCGGTGGGGCTTCTTCACACCGCCGGTTTTGACCGGTGTTCGCTTGCCAGCCATCTTGGCCAGCTGCTTAATAGGGGCCTTGCCGCCGGTGGACTTCCTGGCAGTCTGCTTGGTACGCGCCATGTTGAGAGAGAGGGAAACTTTGGTTTTGAGGATAAAGTGTGGAAAGTGAGTGTTTTCACAGATCGTCAAATACAAGAACTTTTCAATTCACTGGCACTCAACGCGTTCAATATGTTCTCTACGACACCAGGCCAGAACATCGCCATATATATACATCTTGCCCGCGGTGTCGTATGCCAAAACGGTACATCTAGCGTGTTTCTATTTTGGCACAATTTTGTGCGAATCGAGCGCTACAGGCGAGGGCCCTTCTCTGCAAAAGTCGGCGCATAATACACGGGGGTTTGCCCACATTTTGCCGGGTTTTGACATGGTTGGTGTACAATCACGCCTTTTCTCCCACCCACTCTCAGAGGCAGCGCGGTAACCCCTCAGGATAATCGACAACCGGATCAGTGCTTTAGAACGTAGTGAGTTTCCACAGACCATGCAAAATATGGCCAAAATTCCCAGCATAGCTCACCGAAATCTCAAACTCTCCAACATGTGATCACTATATTTCACGGTATTTTTGCGCTATTTCCGTCAAAATTGTCTATAACTTTGATTTGTTGCATAGTTTTGAATTGTGTCGACACAAGTTTGCAAACATGGCATCGTATGAAGATGAAGGCCTGTTTTTGGACCTCGCGGACCTTGGATGCCTTCAAGTCTGTGTCAGGCAATACGCCAACCGCACTACCGACGTGGGGACTTACGTCGAGTTCGCACAGCAGTTTGATGGCAGGAAGCACACAAAGTGCCTGGTGCCACCTCACATGTGGATTGGTGTAGACATCTACCACACTCGCGGATCGTATGATTGGCTCAAGGAACTTCGCATTCCGTACGAGTGGGTGCTTGTGGACGGCCATGGTATGGAGTGTCAGTCACAGCCAGCATCGCGTGGTGCTGGCATCTGGGCAATTCATAAGGATTGGGAATCTACAGCACCTGCCAGAATTCTGCTCGACAAAGCACAGCCAACACAGCAGTGGGAGCTGCGCTACAGCGGTACGAAGCGCACGCTCCTAGTAATGCAATGCATGTTGGCAGCGTGAAATTGCAAAGTCGCGATAAATAATCGCACATATTCCATCATAGACCGCAAAGCGACGGTGCTGCAATGAGATGAGATTGCGGAGAGGTTACCCAGGAATTTGCGCAAGGTGCAAGTTAGTGGAGGTTGAATAGTGAGCCTGGGTTACAGGAAACAGATTGAAAAACACAACCCATAGTGAGAACAAACGTGCAGATAAATGCCATTTTTATTTGATTTTCATTAAACAAAGGATACACTGCGAAACAGAGCACGAGCTATTTTTTGACAAACACCAAGTCGACGTTTTGGTTTCCAGGTTCCTTGAGACAGTGCTCGATGTTGGCAAGAGCACGCGCGACGACTCCTTCCATGTGCACAAGTTCGGTGACTAAAGGATGCACAGAGTTTTTTTGAGTGGCGTCGTCGCGCCGCTCCTGTAGAATTTCTTGCGCACACTGCAGGTGCATGCCAAGCTCATTGCGGAGATCGTGTACATGCTCGACAGGCACCCCGCCCGACAGCATCGCAGTGAATGAGCTCATTTCCACGTAAGCTTTGAGGACCTTGAGATGAGCAGCAGCCTCTTTGTCGTCATCGCCCATCACCCCAGACATCTGGATCTCCATCTGCACGGTCTGGACATAAGCATCCATTTTAAGCATGTGATCGGCGCCTTTGGGTCCACTCAACAAAGCCTCCAGGGCTTCATCGTTGTTCACGCCCAGTGCTGTAACAAAGGCAGTGGCATCCGTCCCGTCACAGGCTTGGCCGAACTTTACCCACGCTGCCATGCTTCGAGCACTTGGTTTGCACAAAAAAGACAAAACTGCTAATAACAGCATTTCAGTTCGCGTTGGGTTGATTTTTGATGGTTTGGAGATTGTTTTGGAGATTTTGAGATTTTGAGATTTTCAGATTTCGGGAGATTTTGAGATTTTTGCAGAAAATAGCCATTTCGGTTCCAGTACAGCCTATAAATGAACCAAAGCACAGAGTCGCCAATGCACCGTGCCATGTCCACTACTCTGGTAGCATGTACTGACGATCACAAGGGTGTTATCCTGGGGTTTGTCGATGGGCTCGCGTCGAATCTGGAAAACGCTGATGTGCAGCTCCTGGCTCTCCAAGCAGTGTCCTCGCTCTTGCAACACGACCGTGGTTATGATGCCAGTCTGATCCATCGGGTGACCACAGTGGCATTCGAGGTGATGCACACGCAGCTGAAGCAGCTTATGCCCTGTGTGATTGGCATTACCAAGTCATGGACTTTGGACATTCTGCGTTCCGTCGAAGTGGACATTGTCTACGCTGGGTTGAACCTGCTATGCCATCTCACGACCACTGCAAATCCCATGGGAATCGTGTGCAAACAGGTGATCATGGACGAACACCTTATTCCGCTAGTGCATCACGCCCATGCTGTGGCGCAGAGTCTTCACGAGTGGTGCATGTTTCAACCACTGCATCTGCGCGCGACGACCCCCTATTTCAGCAACGCAGACGCATACAACAAGCTGTCGCAGATTCTGAGTGTGTGACGCCCGCGTTTCTTGTTGTTGTATGCAATAAAGTCAGCGCTTCCTCAAATGCCAATTGTTGATGTCTTGTGACAGTTTTAGGAAATAGTCATACTTGTGCGTGTTGCCTGTGCGCTTGGCTGCTTCTAGACTTGCCATGATATCATAGACGGTCTGTATACGCATTCCTGCCGTGTCCCCTGTATATTTTGAAAAGGTGGCGTCGCTGGTGTGTGCTGGTGTCATACTTTGTAGATTTTCTGAAGTTGGTACGATTTGTCCGTGGTCACGGTGTGAATGTCCTAGAATGTAGGAATATTGCTGTGGATAATTCACTACCGACAAAGTGCGTACGGTCAAGCATCCTGTATATGCACATTTACTTATATACAGCACGGTTGCTTGTGATGTTGATAGTGATTGTGCCATACCGAGCAACGAACTAGCCCGAACGAAAGCAGCAGCTCGAAAAATTCCTTGAAATATCAAATGCATTGTATGCAATTGTTACCAAGCCTTAGTTCCAACAAGACACAAACGAATACTGTGTATTTGTAATTTTCCCTTCATAAACCCCAACATTCTGTATTTAGTGATTGCAACATGGTGACAAAAGTACACACATCACAAAAACTGCATACAACCCCCAGCTACCAAAGATGGGTTGTGATTTAATTTAGAAGTCAAATCCATGGCATCATAGCTCTGTGGACATACATGGCAATTACACTTTTCTGATTCAGTGTCTACAGCATAATGTCCTTTCCCACAGGGGGGGCATTTTTTGCACGCACATCTTTCGTTGTTGTACCAGTTTGGTCGTTCATATCCATGCCCGCAAACACTACATGTACATGTTTCACCTTTGCCACACTGGCACATATTATTTCCAGCCCTTGTTTTGAACATCCCTGGCTGGCAAGAATTACAACCTCCCGAAAAATTCATTTCTTTCCCCGCAGGGCATATGCACTGTGGTGCAGAACCTGATTCCGTCTGTGTGTTGCAGTTTGGCGCACCAAGTTCTTCTCGAACACCTTCGAATAAACACAATTCCACCCAATCATTTGTATTGATCTCATTTGGATTTTCTATCAATTGGTATGCCAACAAGACGCTGGTCTGTTTTGTGGTGTTCATATACATAGCAAAAAAAGGTTTCTCGTGCTGATCATATTCTAATATAATGTATATATTACGCGCAAGACTGGTATGCGTATAATCAGATGTATAAATCGGGACAGTATGTGGATTAGCCTCCATTAAGTCTAGATCGTGTCCCCTCCGTTGAACAAACTCAATTTTCATGTCATCTTGATTACAAAATGCAGTGAACTCAAATCGAGCGTTTTCTGAAACACAGAACACCTCATCCTTTGGCAGCTGTAACTGTAAAGGCAACTCATCTGCACATCGACAATTATCCCTGAAATTCGCTTTGTTGAAAATGGATCCACTCGGACATGTAAATTGTTCTACTGAAGTGATGGAAGGAAATACAGTGTTTATCATATGGAACAACACCAAATATACTACTCCCGTAGAAGATAACATATCTGTTAGAAACAGCTACGTTGTTACTTTTATAGAGAGTGTCTGAGGTATCCAATTATTTTCAAAATCCTACACGATCGTTTTTGGAGGTCGGAAATGGGTGGAAGCATGTGTATACAGGGAGGTCATATTAGGACTTATTTTATGAGCACTGTCGTTATTAACAAGCCAGGAATTCAAGTACAGTATTGTTGAATAGGTCTTTTTGTTCAAGATGTACAGCGTGTGCGCATTCGGGAAATACATGCAAGCGAGCAGTGCGAATACCTTGGCACAATTCGTCTTGTAGCGGCCAGAGATATGTCGTGTCATTTTCACCCCACAGTACCATAGTTTTGGACGTTATATTGGGTAGATTATGGCGCCCGTTCCATGTTTGCATTGCAGAAAGTCCAGCGAGTGCTGCCTGCAAACTCGTTTGTGTAGCTATGTTGGCGCATGCCTCATACGCTGGGGCATTGCTATGTTGGACAAACCATTTAGCAGCAATCCGCCGAGCACTTTTGTGCACGCCTTGTTTTTGCAAAAGGTGTCTGGATTCCTGGATGCTCTCAAAACGACCTGGAATTGTACCGACCGGTCCTGTTGCATACAAGATCAACATGTTGACTCGCTCGGGAGCACGAGCCACAATTTCCTGTGCAATCATGCCACCCATGGAGTGACCAAGAAGATGAAACGTTTGGATACGTTGTTTGTCTAATTCCTCTAAAATGTACATAGCATACCCACCAATGGTCACAGGCGAAGCTAGGTGTGAACTCTCTCCATAGCCTGGCAAATCCAGTCGAATCACTTGGAATCGTGTGGAAAAGGCCCCCATTTGACCACTCCACTGTGTGCTTGCACCAAGGTATCCATGCACCAGCACAAGAAATGGTTTTGCCATGCATAGACAGGGGAATAACATGGATACTATTCAGGAATATTTATATACCAATATAGAGCGCAAACCTCTTGAAAATGACAAAGACTGTCAACTATTTTCGAAGTGTGGTCTTAATCTGTGGCTTTCGGGCGAAGTCACCAAGAATGGCCAAAAGTGTGCGTTGCGCAACTGTGGCGAATGCCCCAAATGGGCTTTCAAAATCAGGTGATACTGAGAGAGAGAGAGAGAGGCCTAGACACGGCCATAGGTTTTGTTGAGCTGAGCGGTGCTTGGACTTCCAGGGAGCTGCTTCTTGGCGGCGATACGCTTCTGCCTAGCGGATATCATTTGCTCGGTGGCGGTACGACCAAGCTGGTGTCCACAGCGGGGGCAGGTATCATCATGAAACTTGGCTGCAAAAGAGGCAGGCGTTTTCTTGGGGATATACCATCCCTCTTCGCATTCGGGGGCCCCAACGAGGCACTCGTAGTAAAAGTTGCTGACCTGTAGTGTGTACAACTACCACATTAACACACAAACACAACACATGTGCAATCTCTCCCAAGTGCAACTGTATATTTTTACCCTTTCTGACTTGGGGCTGACAAGGGACAAGGGTTTCTTGTTGAGCAAAGAACCCTGCGGCATAGGCATACTGCTGCTAGCACCATCTGCCCCGAGCTCAAGCTGTAGTGTGCAATCGAAGTAAGTATGATAATGATTATTGTACTATGCACTTATCAACTCCACGCCACAATACACACACACACAATATTAATAATACAGACAGACACATTGAGACCTCGAGGGTCTTGGAAATAGTGATGGCCTTTTTCTTCTCGGCAAGCGGGGGGATTTCAAGCGCACTGTGCACCACCTCTGCCTTGCGCTTCATGCCGAGGCTGGCACCGATAGCAATGGGGGAGGCAGGCGCTACCCCGCCGACACCAGCATCAATAGAATCACCCGAGGCGGTGTCCTTGAAAAAGCGCAAGAAGACATCCTAAACACACACACACCCGAGTCAGGAAACAAGCATATGTGTGCCAAAATGCTGATCCCTGTGCATACAACTCACACAACAAACACACAGCACACACACAACAAATAAAGCACATACACACAAAAAACACAAAACACACAACAAAAACGCAACACACACAAGCACATCAACCTCTGTCATCGACGCTGGTTGAACTCCAGGAACAACCACAGTGATAGTCGGCACGTTCTCGCTGAACTTCTTGAGATTCTTGAAAGTTTGGGCAATGCTTTCAATCAGAGATTCCATGAGAGCAGCTTCCTCGATTTTTGTGCCCACCTTGCGAGTCTTCTTGTACTGTGTCGGCACCAAGGCAGCATTGAAGGGCTTGAGGAAGCCGGGCTTTTCGCAGATCAAGCGTGCGCGAGACATCATGAACTCCATCGGACGTTGCTCCGGATCTTCTGGGGTAAGCAGATGGCTATACTGTGCACAGATGTGGCGGGCGATAGCAGCAGTCGAAGGCTTGCCACCTTTCGACGAATCCCTCTTGGCCGTCTTGTCGTGGTTCTTGGGAAATGCAGTCATGAAGTTGAGCTGCGTGATATGGATGCAGACCACCTCTTGATGCACCATTGTGCTATGATGCTCGAAGGGTAATCTTCCTGCCAGAGCCAACAATGCGTCTATTAGCAATATGATGGGCAGCTGCTTAAGCACAATTGCACAGTGCATCAAGCCCGATTGTGCAGCATGCATTCAATGGAGTTGCGGCACGACCGCTCTCGCCGTGGATGCAGCCAAGCATGCTCGAAGTGAGGCGGGGAAGGGGGCAGTACCTCTGTATGCCGCGCTCGCGTGCCTGTGCTGTGGTCAAACGAGTGTGGTGGTCTTCCTCGGTCAAAATCCACGATTTATGGATTTCCGAGTTCGCGTAGTCCAGTTCGCGTAGTCCAGTTCGTGCACTCTAAATCTCGAAAATCTCAAATCTCGAAATCTCCGAGTTCGCGTGGTCCAGTTCGCGTGGTCCAGTTCGTGCACTCGAACTCTCGAGAATTGCGAGTTTGTATAGGGATACCAAAACATGAATCTGTGGGGAAACCGTCGGGGATTCAGGCGATAGTAAGACGTATTGTAATAGAAACTGTATTATAAACGCAAAACCCTGGGAAATGTGGCACTGCTCACCTGATATTATTAATTTTGCCACGACAAATATTGTGTGACGTAAGGTTGGGCAGACGTTGTGAATTCTGCATTTGATTTCTCTGTATTGTTTCTTCTTCCATGTATTGTTTGCCCCGTTTTTCAACGCATTCTTCAGGTTGACTGGGTCGAGTGTCTTGTGCACATGGATATAGGACTACAAATGTGGAATGACGTGTGAAGATTGACCAGTGTTTGTCTTGACCAGTGTTTGTCGGATTCTGAGTGTGATTGTGTTGGGATTTGAAGTGATCTAAAAAAAGATTACGCGACACAACTACATGTCCAGGCCCCTGAAATGCAGACCCAAAAGAGCTAATAGTCCGTGGGCAAACTTGGGCTGGAACTGCATTGCGTCAACTAGTGTACAATGCACGAGTTCCGACGAAAAATCTCTTGTGGCTGCATCTTGACCCAGTCTCATGTGTGTGATCATGGCAAAGGCCAATGCTTCATGTTGATTCATGAACAGCCAACATCGACGGTGCCACATTCCACAGCGCAGCGGCATCGGCAAGATTTGCGTTTGCGTGGTGTTGTGCATCGTGAAGGAAACCACAAGTAAACGGGGAAATAACACTGGGACATCGCCGATCGTGTGTGCGGCAGAATGTCCGAGCGGCAAGATCTTGCGCGGGGGAAAACTACCTGGGATTGCCAATGAGCCTCCCCATGTGTACACAGCGCCACTTTCTTTCACGACCAGCGAATGTTTGTGACCAGCAGCAGCCATAACAATGTTTTCATTGCGAAAATCGTCGTGGTTGGGGATTAATGTCAGGCGATTATAGTTTTCGCCGGGCTGGGGCAAGCCAAGTGCAAATGAATCCCCCGAACCGCAGCTCCACGCTTTATTTTCGTGTGTAACCATCAAAGTGTGCCCAGTGCCACACGCAACCATGCGCACCCCGTACCCTCCAAATTCATTGGCACCACCAACCCATTTTGGAACAAGCACATAATTCGTGGTTTCAATGCCAAGTCCTCCACGTGCTCCCATCCCGCAGCCCCACAAGTTGTCGTCCGTTGTGACAATCATCGAGTAGTGCATCCCACCGTCCATCGATTTAACACCCAACCCGTTGAAGACTGCAGCGGGAATGGCACTGGGCTCACTGACTTCGCGCGGAGCATTCAAGCCCAGACCCAATTCCCCGCACATATTTTTCCCCCACATCCACAGTACGCCAGTTTCGTCCAATGCCATCATGTGCCTGTGGCCTGATGCGATCATGACAATTTTTGTGTTTCTCTGCGTCACAGGGTCGAATAAAGCTGGAAAGTCGACTTGCTGGAATACGGCAGACGCTTGCACCGTCTGTGTTTGTGCAATGGTTCGATAAGGATAGCAACTACCACACTGCCACACGCCTCCCGCCTGTGTAAGGGCCAACGTAAAGTATTCCCCGCATGTTGCCATAATCACTGGCGAATCTCTGAATACGCTGGAAGGAATCCGGACAGGCCAGGGGGCGTGTACTTGTGGGTTCGGATAGCTAGTCATTATCATGTCCAACTCCCTCCTCCGTTCGGCTGCCATTTCAGATGTCTCGACAGAGGATTCCGTGGAAAAATTGGTTCCCAGACGACCATACATGGCGTTGCCCCATGTCCACAAATCACCCCTCCTGCTCACACAAGCACTGTGCTCCTCCCCTGCAGCTACCATCATCAACTCTTGGCCGTCGAAACATGCACTGCCACGTGTGAAAATAGGCAGTCCGTGGGACTCGATATTGCCACAGCCGAGTTGCGCGTTCGAATTCAGCCCAAACGACGCCATATTTCCATCCTCTGTCACCAACAATGTGAATCCCCGGCCGCACGCAGCTGCCATGATGGTACCATTGTCACATTGTTTTAGCTTATATATGAAAACGACGCAATACTGTCCTGTGCATGGGAAGCAAACCCTGTTTTAATGCTATTTCCGGCATTACGTCTGAAAATCTACATAAAAGCAACGAGCTCCAGTCTCTCTGTAGACACATCATGCTCAAACATAGCCCTGTTGCAAAAAATCACTACGTCCGTCCCAAGTGGCTTGGCCATGGACGTCTCATGCCTGGCAATACCATTGTAGACACCCTCGTCTGGTCTCCCGAAAAGATTGCAGAATACGAGAAGGCGTTTGAAGTACAGAGGAATTCCATTGAAAAGGCGATTGACCTCGAGTCCGTGGAGGAAAAGGAACTACGCCGCACTTGGTGTGGGGCCTGTGCTCCTGACCATTCTGACGGTACCGTGGACTTGTTTGTGTGCATGGCTGAGAAGATGGGGGCCATCCAGTTGAAGAAAGGGTTTATTATGGGACTGGAACACGCGGCGAAGCGCGACGAAGCGATGCTCACACAGGCCAAGCAGGACCTATCTACCCTCCATCAGCTGTACGTTGATTTTGTGAAAAGCGAATGGTCATGCTCTGAGAAACAGCTCATGCGCCAAAACATATGCGTTTTTATCAAGGAGGACAGGGATGACGACAATGAGGAGCAAGCAGCAACTGTTGAGCACGGTACCGTCAACACGAGCAAGCGTCGCCTGTTGTCCAAGGCCAGGGGGAAACAGCCCATTCTTGTTGAAACACACGAGTATTGGTTGGAGCGGGGCAATCTTGTCGATGGCATGGAGATTCTCGCCAAAGCGATGTAAAAACGCGTTTTTATACCGAAACATGCCAACAACATGCGAACTCAATGAAATGCGGAATTCAATAAGTTTGCACGAATTATTAAAGTTTGCACGAATTATCAAAAGTGTAGTACCCTTGCATATATTTTTGTTGTCTTTGTCTTGATTCTCAGCGACTCGGTTTGTGGTTCAAAGGCATTGGAATAAGAAGGAAATTGGATGAAAATAGAGAAACTTGCTGCAAGTGTCCAATTTTGTGGTAGAGTAAATGCACGAGCACAACTTAATGCAAACAGTGCATTCGAAAGGCAGTCGACCCGTGTATGAGTCTACCAATTCGACTTGTAAAAACAGGCAGTAGATGAAACGCTTTATTACAATCGGAAATCGCAGTAGTATGTCCTCTAAATTGCGTGCTGTAATGCAAGCATGCCAATCTACTAAGCGACAAATGGCATAGGAGACGCTCCCCTTCCACATGGATTATACTGTAGCGAGTTGATCAGGAACTTGAAATAGGGCGACGTCTTCTGCCCAGAGCGCAGGAGGTCGACGTTGTCGTCGTCGAAAAACGGGCACATGGTGTCGAGCAGCAGGTATGGGTTCTTGCAGTCACTCTCCTTGAGGCGCGCAAGAAAGTCGGCAGCTTCCGCAAAGTGGGTGTTGACGTAGGAAATCACGGCGGAAATGTGCTTCTCTTCGAACTTCCTTGACGACCGGAAAAGACCCTTGGTGTTGTATACAAGCATGGTGGATTCATCGGCCGTGTTTACGTCCACTAGGAGCACCTGTCCGATCGCATTAACCATCATGTTAAAAGGTCCTGCGTCAGTAACGCCCGCATAAACGGCAAAGAAGATCGCCTCGAAAAGCGTTTTGCCAAAGGTGTAGCGCGTTGGGGGATTCTGCAGGATCTCAATGATCATTTTCGGACGCAGCTCTTTGATCCACCCAACGCGGGTTCCCTTGAAAAGCTCACAGACCTGCATCGACATGTGGAGGTTCATCTTGGCGTACTTGGCGACCTTGCCCTGCATTTTGGACATCATGCTGTTGCTCCACGTGTTTGTTTTTGGTGTGACATTTGCCTCGCTATGCTTTTTCCACTTCGCTTCATCCCAGATAACCGAGACAACGCAGGCGTTGACACTGGGCATGCCGAGCTTGCGCATGTAGGCATAATTGCGGCACGAATTTTCGTTTGTCTGGCGGGTTTCGCCAATCTTGGAAAAGCCGCGCGATCCCTTGGCAAACGGACCGACTTGCGTCTTGAGGATAACTTTGGAAGTGGCATTCTTAAAGCCCAAAATACCGCCAATGAGTTCGATGAGGTCGGTGTCCTTGGGCACCATGTTTGACCCGGTAACGAAATCAACGTGTGAGGTAATGTTCTCTTTGTGAGTTTTCATAGCCTGCTTCGCGCGCTGCATCACCATAATTTTCGCCTCATCGTGCACCACTTTCTGGCGCTTGCCTGGATTTGGCACTATGTCGTCAGACTCACCATTGTCGCCCTCATCGCCGTCGTCGCCCTCATCGCCATTTTCCCGCACCTTGCTTTTTTTCTGCTTCATAGCCTTCTTCTCCTCCATAATCACAAGCATAGCGGCTTTTTTCTGCGCGATGTAGTTCTGCTCGAGCACGTCAATGGCGAGACCGCCAACGCGAAAGTCGCAGGTGAAGTCGGTGCGCATGCCAACATCCAGAAAAACGTCGAGCGACTTTTTGTTAAGCCCCAGAATGTGCAAGTCGTTTGATATGCCCCATAGAGTGAGCCAGTCGTGGACAGGGACCACTGGCTGCACATAGCCACGAAAGTCCTGAAAGTCCATCCTGAGCTCATCACCAACAAGCGGCTGCGCGATGATGCACATGTGAACGACCTTGCAGAGCTCGGCGTTCTTGTGGTAACAGAGATTGGTGTTGAACAAGTCTTGCACCACCGCCCATTTCTCGGTGATTTTGGGCATGAGAGTCTTGTGGTCGAGCTCGAGCTCCCTGCGCATGCGCTTGCACACGTTGTGCTCCAACTTGTTCAAGCACGGGTTGCGGAGCAAAGCGTGGCTTTTCACCAGACTGATGATGCGCCCACGCTGAGCATGGTGGAGGATAGAGACAATGCGCAGCATGTGTTTGATGACAGCTGGCCAGTTGGAGGCGATGCGCACCTTCTCCATCGTAACCAGCTCCGTCACCTGCAAGTTGCAAAAAAGGCATGAAATCAGACGCGCATGCAACAAAATCACACAAAAACGGGTGCATACAATACAGAGACGTACCACGGTGCGCTGGGCGTGCTCGTTGATCAGGAGCATGCAGCCCTCCTCAAAGACACACACGGCGAAGCGGTTGGAGACACAGGTGATCTTCGACTTCATCTGGGCAACCTGCGGATCGCCCGGGTCGTTGGACACGGCAACATAGAAGCATCCCAGGAGGTATACCAGCTCGGCGCTACGCTTCTGACGCATCAACTTGTGCATTGCCGAAACAATGACCCTGGTGTGCATGGGCTTGGTGTCGCTAGGCATCAGCAGACGCATACCCCTGTACTTGCCATCATTGACCACCAGCTTGGAGCCGCTGCACATTTCGAGCAGCGCGTCCATCTCCACATTTTCCTCGGCTGGAGAAAACATGGTGCGACGAAATCGAGTGGATGTAGAGTGCCACACACGAGCACCAAAAAAACACGAGAGTTTCCAGTCGTGTGTTCTGTGGGCACGAAGAAACGACCTTGAATCTTTCGATTCAAAGAATGCGTCTCTCGTACAGAAAGATGTGGGGTGCTTATATAGATTTCCGATTCCGCTACAACTGCGGTATATTATACGGTTTGCGCATTTGGTCTATTTCGGGGAGTTTCACGCACTTTTGCGAGAAAATCCGCAGGGTATGTCGAGGGGACACCATTTTGCACATATTCTTTCAAAAACAGCAAGGCGGTTGTGGGTGTTTATTGCTACACACCGTTTTCGAAACTGCGTGTGCTAGACAGGACAAGAGAAGCTTTTATTCAATGTGGAACTTTCGGAATAGGGTGTCGTATCACAGAGAGTATATAAGATGCCACATTTTGTGGTGGCGAAGTGAATTCCAGCTGTCCAGTACGTCGCGTAATTGTGTGTAATTGGTCCGGCTGATATCGTTGTGATATTCCATTTTCAGGGCAATGTCGCGCGGCCATGTGTTGGACTTGGCGCCCGGGACAGATGTGGCGGCTCCGTGTGAATCGTGTGCGCTGTGTTGCGCGATGGTATTTACCAACCAGCCACACATTCGCAACGAGAAGGGGGTTTTCCACGCGGCCTGCCAAGTTGATCAGGGGCGGTGTCATGTCTGCAAGAGGAAAGTGTTGAGCACCGAGCTTTACAAGAAGGACGGACACAGGCTCTACCACGCGAAGTGCACGGCGAAATTCAAGAACGTGTGCTACCTGTGCAACGATAACATTTACGACATTCCGTCCCGGTTGTGCAAATACGTGGGTGGTCGTGGATGGCACCACGAAGATTGCATGAAAAATAACCGGGACACGTGCTGTGTGTGTGGGTTCGAAGTGCGCTACAAGCCATTCGGGAAAAGACTAGTCTTCAGACGGCCCGACGGCGATTTGGTGCACACGGCGTGTGATCTCATCCCGATAGTGATTGATGATTTGCAGGATGAAAAACCTCCCGATGCAGCGCAAAGCTGTACACAGCACTACAACGCGCAACCACCCTTGTCCCAGGCCAGCTGCGGCATTATGGTGGTATGGAGCGGGCCGTCCGATCAGTGTTGCAAGGGCTTCTGCCAGATTTGCAAGGTCATGGTATATCGATCGCAGCAGCGGTTCGTAGACGAAAACGGTCTGTATTTTCACGATTCATGCTACCAGGGATCAAGTGTTGCCAGAGGATCAAGTGTTGCCAGAGGATCAAGTGTTGCCAGAGGATCAAGTGTTGCCAAGGGGATTTGCCAGATTTGCAAGGTCGTGGTACATTCATCGCAGCAGCGGTTCCGAGATCCGAAAGGTCTATATTTCCACGATTCATGCTACCGGACCTCGCCTATGGGCATCAAAGCTGTGATTGCCAAGAAACCCATCACTAGCGCCAAGCTGCACACCAAGAAATCCAGCTCTGGCGTCCAGAGCGGGTCTGGAGACAATGCACACTAGTTGGGGAACACAGCCGTTTTGCGGCATGAGAGTGAGTGGACACTTTAAAAACCAGGCGTTATGGAGGATTTGTCCTGACTGGGTTCGATTCCTAGCACGCCTTTAGGAGTATTCATTTCCAAACAACACGTATGGGACAAAAATGATCACTTCATTGCGACCAGTAGCGCCATTAAGACGTCATCCGTCTTCTGGCATTTTTGTAGGTCCGTGCGATACACTGCTATGTTGTCCAAGTCCGTTTGCAATGCTTTGCGGATAGGTTTACTGTGGGTGAACTCCTCATTGCGGGTTATGTCATTCTTGATTTCAGTGAGCATCGCGATGGAATTTGTGTATTTCTTGTTGATATCGGCGCGACGGACCTCTAGTTTGTGTATCTCTCGCTCGCGATTAATGTGTGTGGCAATGTCGTCGTTCATGCCGATTTCTAGGGCCACTTTCAGACAATTGTTCGAAAGTCGGTTCTTGGTGTCATCGCTTGGCGCATTGATGTCCGGTGCAACGTGTTTGCTACCATTCGCTGCGGCCAGTTTTGATTCCTCACATTCGGTTTGGTGAGTGGCGTTGGCGATATTTTTCTCGCATTTTGTGATTATTTGCATCATCTTTTCATCGGTCAACTCGTGCGGATGGTATGGAACTCTAGGTTTATTTCCGGTTCGAGCTTTGCGCTCTCTCAGATATCTCCGAGCCTGTTTGATTGATTTCATGTTTTCCAGCAAGCTCGTGTACTCGGTCTTCTTCATTTCCTTGATGACGGTTTTGATGTCGAGGGAGGCATCCTTTGTTTTTCGAGGTTTGCTCGGGCCTCCTTCGTCTTTACCCTTATCGTCTGCTGCGAGTTTCTGCTTTCCTGTCGCACCGCGATCATGTTTGTCAAATGTCTTCTGCTGCATTTTTAGTATGTCC
>Ga0209390_10004816_pt1 | contig 19886 bp, 15 predicted proteins | sample BON01_FD_187212 | JGI IMG/M metagenome (GOLD analysis project Ga0209390, IMG submission 187212) | Freshwater microbial communities from Lake Bonney liftoff mats and glacier meltwater in Antarctica - BON-01 (SPAdes) (version 2) | ecosystem: Environmental > Aquatic > Freshwater > Ice > Glacier...
TGTCGCTGCGGCTGCTGCTGTCTCCGCGCCCGTGCTCGGCGACGCCGTTGCTGTCTGCAGCCAGGAGGGAGTTGTGACAGCTGGGCTTGTGACTGCGTCCAGCGCCGCTGCTGCCTCCGCGTCCGTGCTCGGCGACGCCGTTGCTGTCTGCAGCCAGGAGGGAGTCGTAGCAGCTGGGCTTGTGACTGCGGCCAAGGCCGCTGCTGCCTACGCGCCCGTCCTCGGCGACTCCGTTGCTGTCTGCAGCCAGGAGGGAGTCGTTGCAGCTGGGCCTGTGGCTGCGTCCAGCGTTGGCTTCGCCGCAGCTGGGCATGTGGCTGCGTCCACCGTGGGTGCTTTACAGACCACTGCGCCTAGCAACATGTGGACCGCCGCTGCTGAGCTCGACGCCAGCGCCGCTGCTGTCTGCAGCCAGGAGGGAGTCGTTGCAGCTGGGCCTATGGCTGTGGCCGACTCCGCCAGCACGCTCGCCGCGCGCGCCGCGGTCAGGGCTGGAGCAGCCGCCGTGGGCTGCGGCCATGCGCTCTGTGCAGTGCGCCTGGGCTCGACGCGCCAGCAGGGCTCACGCGCGCCGGCTCGACGCCGCGGCCGTCGCGCGAAGCGCAGTACTGTCGGCGGGCGTCTCGAGCACAGCGGTGAGCGCGCCGTCGCCGCCGTGGCCGCGGTCAGCGCCGACCTCCTCGGAGGCCGACGAGCCGATGGTCCTCGCCATGCACTCGGTGCAGCGCGATTTGTGCCCGGCGCTGCGCAGGCCGCGGCGGCCCGCACGAGGGGCGGGGCAGCCGCCGTGCTTTGCGACACTGCTGCTGGCTCCGTACCCATGCTCGGCGGCACTGCTGCTGGCCTGAGCCAGGAGGGAGTCGTCGCATTTGTGCCCGGCGCTGCGCAGGCCACGGCGGCCCGCACAAAAGGCGGGGTAGCCACCGTGCTTGGCGACGCTGCTGCTGGCTCCGCACCCATACTCGGCGACGTCGCTGCTGGCCTGTGCAGCCAGAAGGGACGTCGTCCAGCTGTGTCTGCAGCCAGCGCCAGCTTCGCCGAAGCTGGACCTGTGGCAGTCGCCGACTCCGCCAGCACGCTCGCCGCGCGCGCCGCGGCCGGGGCTGGAGCAGCCGCCGTGGGCTGCGGCCATGCGCTCTGTGCAGCGCGCCTGGGATCGACGCGCCAGCAGGGCTCACGCGCGCCAGCTCGACGCCGCGGCCGTCGCGCGAAGCGCAGTACTCAATTCTATTGTAGTTGCGCCCGGGAGCTCGACGCCCTGCGCGACGCGTCGTGGGGGCGCCAGCCAGCCGTTCGCCCTGCGCGACGCATCGTGGGGGCGCCAGCCAGCCGTGCACCTACTTCGGCTTTGCGGCTGCGCGCAGACAACTCGTGATCTACGCCCCACGCTAATACGATTCGTGTACCTCGGTCACCAGCTGCATTTGCCCTCGCCGATCTACAACGGCGCGGCCGCCATCTCGTTTACAGTGCGGCCCGGTGCAACAGCTCGCACCTAGCAGTGGCGCGCAGCGTCCAACCAAGGGGCGCCGAACAGCTATAGGTTGCAGAGGTACTCGCGGTTCTACGAGAGCAGCTCGCGGCGTCCAGGGCGCTGAGCAGCTCAAGGCTATCTATTTCGCAGATTGTCAATAGTATATAGTAAATAATATAATGTAGTAGTAGTAGTGGTAGTAGTAGTATATATGTCGCTAGTAGTAGTATATGTCGCGCCTAATCGAACACTCGATCGGGCGCGTTGTCCCGGCACCAAGTGCCCTCACACACAGTGTCCAGCGACTTCTCGCTGTGGGGGCGTGTCTGTGTGTGTTCTGTGTGGGTCCCCTGTGTGGCCCTCCCCTCCGGTGGTGGGTCCTCTGTGGGGCCCTCCCCTCTGTGTGGGTCCCCTGTGTGGGTCCCCTGTGTGGGTCCCCTCTGTGTGGGTCCCCTCTGTGGGTCCCCTGTGTGAGTCCCTCGTCGCGCTGCGTCATGTTGCATCTACTCGCGTGAAGCCTCCCGCTCGTTCACACGCTCCCGTTTAGATTTTACTAGTACTGTGTGAGTCCCAGATTTCCCCCCTACACGTACTGTACCCCCCCAGGGTATAGACAACCATCATCATATCATCACATCAACCTCGACCGGGTTAAGGTTAACCCCCCGGGGTTAACCCACCTATAACCCTACCTACCTAACCTGTAACCTGCGACGAGGCGCACGTCGAGCAATAAAATTAAGCCTCGAAGTGAAACAATATTGTGTACTCTAGCTCTCTATAGCTCTATTATATAATACTAATAAGTAAAGGTGTGGAGCTACGACCTGTCCCACTTGTACTGGTAGGGTTGTAGAAGAAGAGCCACTGGTATCGCGCGCGTCGTGCACGCCCGCGCCAGCACACTCGCTGCATGCGCTAACACACGCTGCAGCATCATGGCCAGCCGCCCCGCTCGCGCCAGCACACGCGGTCGGGTTGATCTGCGACGGGTTGTTCATGTCTCCTGGGTGCTTGCTGTCCGGGCCGAGGCCTGCTGGGTCACTGGGTTTGGGTGCCTCCGGCATGATAGCCGGGGTACGCGACAATAGTGTCTGATCTGGGTTGTTGGTCAGGTTCGTCAAGGTTCCGGTCCGTCGGTCCGCTGAGGCCATCGGCACGCTGCGGCCGTGGCTAGGCTGAATTGGTCGGCACAATGCGGCCATCGCTAGGCTGAATTATCCGGCCCGCTGTGGTTATTCATGAGGATCTGGGTGTAAATCTATCGTTAAGGGTTCGTTATCTTAAAGTGTAAAGACTAAGGTTTTAACCTTAGTCGCTATTCTGAAAGATCGACGATAAATCTGGTGTTTAGGTTCCTGTAAACCGTTACTGATTCCTGCACTGATGAGGACTGAGGCCGGTGCGTACTGGCCTCGTCGTCGGGTCTGACTACGTCTCATCGACGGGTTTGACTGCCCGGATTACATCTCGGCATTACATACAAGCTGAGTGGCTGCGGTCAGTGTTCGGAAGAACACCAGCTCGCGCGGTCATCAACTGCTATATAAGGGGGATATTACTGTGTACCCAAGACGCTCTGCGTCTTCCTGTTCCTGTTTCTGTACGTCGAGTTGGCCTTGTTGAGGCTGCCTCGTCGTGCCCGTGCCTGTAGTCGGCCTTAAAGTCGTAGCATCGCCTAGGTGGCGGTACGCCTTGGTTTACTGTCTACTAGGTGCTATATACTATGGTTATCTCGTCTTACCCCCAAGTATAGAGCTTAAGGTACTCCCTTAAGGCTCTATGTCTCTTGCGGATGCGACACCCCCCGACTAAGATCGAAACTCCGTTGAGCAAGCACACCTAAGTATGTATACTTTGTCCAATACTAGTATAAGTGGAGGCTAAATAAAATAACAATTTTTATAAATAAAGTTCTACCGAATAGATCTCCAAATGCTTCTATAGTCACAGTTGTAAGTATAGTGACGTACGTTACTGGGTGTCTCCACATGTGATCCAGTTAAAACGGCGTTCTATTTACTATAAGTATCTATGCACGTCCCGGTTCTATCTCAAGTCGTCCTTATAATCATAAAAAAGAATTATTATATTCGGCGATGGGTGCATCTGAGTGTAATCATGTATGTAGAATATGAAAATTAAAATAAACGTGAAATTGTAATAAAAATATAACCAAAAAAAAGAAAAAATCCTGCAACTTGCGGTCGACAGAAAATAATTATTGATAGCACATGAGTTATCATCCGATCAGTTTGGTTTGTATTATCTTACTAGCTGGGCTAGGTTTAGATAATATCACCTTGTTATTTTGTGTTTCTTACCTACTGGTTTCAAAACGATTGGTTTAATTAAGCTCTGCCTTCCAGGCTTTGGAGTTTAATTTAAAATGTGTTTCCTGCCTACTGGCTTTGAAACTGGTTCCCGATTCAATGTGCATATCATGAAATAAATTGAAATAAATTAACTAGCCTAAAGGCTACCGAGCGTATCGTCATACGTAATATCATTAAGGTGTAGGTCCGTATATCTATAATTTTGTTAGCTGTACAAAATTATCTTCCATTGTCAAAAATAGAACAGACTTAGCGAGGTATTGCTAAGTATAAACGATAGTGAATCCTTAGTAGAAGGCTCCATATCTATTCTAAGTTCTAAGAGATCGTGCTTTAAAGCAAGGAGCACAGAACTGGCATCCAGCGCGTAGTTAACACGCTCGGGGGTATGAACCCCCTATGGGTGCAAGGTTCTACACAAATACCCACCTTTATTCTTCTTCTCCCTTTTACGGAAGTTTTGTTCAATCAGTGTTTGGCGGATCAATGCCGGCATTGTGCGTCTCTCTTTTGCAGATTTTTAACTTTGGGGAATGTTTTCGGCGTACATTCTTAACGGTATGGGTAAGTAAAACGAAAGGTTTAATATTAATCTATTCCTTAAATATAAATTTCCCGTGGGTCTATGACACCCTAATGTTCTCGTGGAAGACTGCATCCAAAATGAGTGCTGCATCTGCATACAGGTCAAGTTCGTACAATCCGACCGTTTCCATAGCCTTGCGTCTAGCTTCTGAAAAGGGGGGAGTAGTGAGCTCCTGTGGTGAAAACGTCTGGGAAGGCCACCGAGAGCCGCCGACGGCATTGGTGGTATACTAATACCACTCGCCGAGAACAAAGGTAGCTGAGAGGGGTTCGTACTCGACCGTGTGTGTATCGGTCTTGTAGGTAAGTACTGGATGGTAGATAGCGTTAACCTTATTACTAGCGGTTTCCTTATACCGCACTGGTGCCCGTTTCCTGAGAGAGAACCTACCGGCCGACCTGTTGTGAAGTGCAGGGTGGTCAGTTGGTGTTACTTCCTGGGCCGAAGGCCGAGGAGGGAATACTGTAGGTGCGCTCTTTCCATGTTTAGGTTTACGGGTGGGTAATAAGTCGTAAGCATCTAACATATCGGAACATAGACGTACGAGTTCGGTACGTGGCTCCCATGTGGCTTCTTTCTTAGAATAGCCTCGCCATTTAGCTAGATATTGACGGTCTTTGCCTAGGCCTCGGCGATCGAGTAGAGAGTTAATTAAATACTCATCCATTTCGACGGGTTCTAAATTGGTCTTCGTATAGTATGGCTTGAAGTTAGATATGTGTATCTCGTCCTTAATCATTTTATTCTCTAAATCCGTAATCAGATACTTGCCGGAGCCTAAGACCTTTTCGACTCGGTAAGGACCAGAATAGTAATATATTCTAGTTTATTTTTATTAGAGTGACCTGGTTTACGGCGGCAGACTCTGTCACCATGTAGAAATGCGACGTGGGTGTCCTGAGTACGCGTCGTGTCAGCAACGGCATCGCTCTGAGACTCCAATGTGGCATCTTTAGCGGCTGTCCAAGAGTAAGCAGGCGGTTGTGAAGGAGCTCTGCGTATTTTGGAATAGGTGCCGGTAAGTCATCCAGAGCGGTTACATCTGCTACAGTGCGAGGGTCCCCTATCTGTGAAGGAAGCCGAAGCTCACGCCCATACAAGAGCAAAGCGGGTGATTGACTAGTTAAACGATTAGGGGAAGCACGCATGCTCATAAGAAAGAAAGGTAAATGGTCAGCCCAATGAGCGCCGCCTTCGTTAGTAGCGCGTGCTAAGGCAACTAAAGTTTGTTGGGCGCGTTCTACTAATCCCACACCCTCATGATGATGTGCCTCAGTAGGTGTTAAATCGGTACCGGTGAGTTTAAGTATAGTAGACGTAAGGTCCCTAACGAAGTTAGAGCCTGAGTCGCTGCGGAGCTCTCTAGGTGTACCGTGGCGGCAGACTACGTCTGATAGGTAAGCGTGTAATACTTGTTCTGAAGTCGGGTCGGTATTAAGAGGTGTGGCCTCTATCCATCTACTCAAAGAGTCGACGAAGACTAACAACTTAGAATAGCCCTGCTCGCCCTTTATATAGTCATGTGTTGGCGCTATCGAGACAACGTCAACAAAGACTCTATCAAAGGGGTAAGAACCAACGAGAGGGCCTTTGGGTGCGGCCGGCCCCTAAAAGGGGATTTAGCCAAAGTGCACTCGTGACACTCCTTAACATGTGTATAAATATCCTTAGACTGGCCTGGCCAGTAAAATCGCGCCCTGAGCACTTGTGCCATGCGGGTCGAACCTAAGTGGCATAGGTGCTCATGGAACAAAACTAAATAAGAGTGGCGCAATGAAGCAGGTACGTATAGCCTAAGGGCTGCAGGTGCTTGGCTATCGCTATTTTCAGGTAGACCGATACGGCGGTATAGAAGGTTGTCCTTATAGACGCATCTATTAGACTCCTTATATAACCAATGGTTGTGTTTTAGGTCAGCGGAGGACATGGGGTCCAATGGTAAGCCCGTGATTAAGAAGGTAATAATCTCTCGGGTGATCGGATTCGACTGTTGGGCTTCAGCTATCGCCTGATGGCTCTGAGCATTAGAGTGAAGGTAGTCCTCTAGTATAGAAGAATGGTTCGTGTTATTGCGACGTATGGCTCTCCCGGCGGTTTGGAGGGAACGCGCGGTAGTGGTGTGGGTACGAGCCTTTCTACTAGATTCGAACTCGAAGGAGCCAGGGTTAAGAGTTTGAACGGCGTTAATGTAAGTGCGTCTGTCTAAATCAATATAGGCGACTAGTCGAGATATACCGTCGGCGTCCTTATGAAGGGCTCCCGGTTTATGTTCGATAGTAAATCTATATTTGGCAAGTTTAAGAGCCCAACGCATTAACCGTGAGGCGGGTCCACCCTCAACTGTATCTTTCATAGTATGTAAGCAGCGTAGCGCTGAGTGGTCAATTACTAATCGAAACTTCCGACTCCATAAGTAGGGTCGCCAGTTACGAATGGATTCTAAGGCAGCTAAAAGCTCTATTTCCGTAACGGAATAGTTACGTTCAGCCGGAATAAGGCGACGTCCATAGTAAGCGATTACTTTCTCGTGGCCGTTGTCATTTACCTGGCTAAGCACGCCACCGATACCCTCCTTACTGGCTGCGTCGGTTTAACGATGAACTCGCGGTGTTGGTAGCGGAGCTGTGGCTACGGCTGCGACTGGCTGCTGCACCACTGCTCTGCTGACTGAACGCCTGCTGCGGACTGTGGATGACGGCGTGCACCGTCCCAGCCCTCCTGACACACGACCCGTAGGCGTGTGGGTGGCCGCTCCCCTGGTGTCTCCATGGAGCAAGCGAATGAATGCGATGTAGCGCAGTAGCCTCAAGCGGTCATAGCAGTGGTCTCGGTCGGGGCCACAACACCGCAGGGGGGGACCAGCACATGGGGCAAGAACCCACCGCAGGGGGGGGCAGCACACGGGGCACGCGCCCACCACAGGGGGGCACACACACAACACCGCGGGGGGGCCGCAGGGGGGCACCACACCGCGGGGGGCACCAGCACACAGGGGGGTCCCGCCCACCCGCCAACACGCGGTCTCCCCTAGGGGTGGTGAGTACTGGGGCTGAGGTAATGGCTTCTATAAGGGTACGTATAGCGTTCTGGCATTCATCACGCTTGATCTCTTCCTCTACATTCATGTCTTTCTTAGTGAGGTCTGTTAACGGAGTGGCAATAGTGGAGAAACCCTTAATGAAGCAACGGTAGTATGAGCATAAACCCAAGAAAGAACGCACCTTACCAATATCATTGATCGAAGAGAACCGTTTTACTGACTGTGTCAATCTTACTCGGGGCCATCTCTAGACCCTTACGTGAAATAATGTGTCCGAGGTACTCAGCTGAAATAATGAAGAGTAGACATTTAGTAGCCTTATAGGTGAGGTTCGCCCAAATGAGGCGCTCTAAAACTAGATCGAGTCGATGCATCATCTGCTCGAAGGATTGTTCTATACGCTCCTCAAGGGTGCCGCCGGTGCCGTTAGACCAAATACCGATATCATCTAAATAAGGCATACATACCTCCCACGCCAGGCCTTGTAGGACCGCGTCCATAAGGCGGCACATATATGAGGGTCCGGACTGTACCCTGAAGGGTAAGTAATTAAACTCATATTTTTGCCGGTGGGTGCAGAAAGCCGTTTTACCCTTATCTTCTTCTTTAACAGGCATAGCCCAAAAGCCCGAAGGTAAATCTAGTGTGCTTGAAACTAACGAGTCACGTGACCCGTTCCCGGAGGATAGGCGATCGATTGCCTCTGCGGTTAGTGGTAGGGGGCTGTCGCTAAGGCGCAGCTTACTATTAAGGTCCCTGTAGTCTACGCAGAAACGGCTGGAGCCGTCCTTCTTAGAAACTAAAACTACTCTAGATGCCCAAGCTGAGTTGGACTTACGAATAATACCGGCAGATTCCATTTCTGCTACATGTTTATCTATAATACCTCGACCTACGTCTCCCACCGCAGAGGGGGGGTGTCGGTGCACGGTAGCTCCGGGTAATAAAGGTAAAGGAAGCTCTACCTCCATAAGGTGCGTGTGACCAGGGGACTTCGGGTCAAGGGCGAACGCTTCAATCCTTCTAGCTAGTAGTTGACGCACCCGCTCGAGTTGAGTTGGATTGAGCTGGGTGTCGGGGTCGAGTTGTATAGAGTTTAAGAGTATCCTTTCGGTTTCGGACAAAGAAGAGAGGGGTCAGACGGATCGGATCCCTCGGCCTTGGCTTCGTGGATTTTAAACTTTATACTAGCCGAAGCTACTGCTGAGAAGCTAGGGAGCGTTACGTCTATGTTAGAAGTATTTCATACGGTTACATAGACTGATCCTTTGGGGGTAGGTGTTTTTACGCGCATCTCCACGAGAGGCGGGTCCTCCAGGCCTACACGGTTGGGTAACCGATCTACTAATACAGCCGAGTCTAAATGGCTTTGGAAAGTTTCCAAAAGCTTAATTAGGAAGGTTGCTTTGCATCTTTTGGGGATGCGTATTGCTTTGTGAGTAAACAGTAAGCACTCTTCTGAACATAGGCGTGGAGGGTTTCCGTTAGTATTAGGAGTAGTGGGGTCTAGTGGTTCGGAAATAGGATCGATGTTGTTGACCTGTTGCCCATCCGTGGATACTCGAGGTTGACTAGGGTCATAATTAAAATCTTAGGGCTGGATAGGGGTGCTAAAGTCAGGCCTTTCAAGGGGCGGAAGACTTGTTTCCGGTTTATTTGTAGGCGCTAGCGCTTTCGGCTCTTCTGAAAGTGTGAGTGCCATAGGCCGCTCCTCCCCTGGGGGAATGGTGGTGACCGGGACGTTATGCGCCTTTCTATCATCCTCCCCTGTAAGGAGGGTCATACTGCATGGGCCAGATATACTAAGGTTAATAGTGGCTCCTCTACTATGGAGAAAATTGTTGCCTAGTAACACCATTGATGAGCCCTCTACTACAAGAAAACGGTGACGGCATGCTAGACCTGCTAAAGTGAATATTATGGTAGCATGTCCGGCCGTGGTTAAAGCGCGACCGTCTGGTCCGCATACATTAGTATTAGTCTCGTCATAATCGCGGATAACCGAAGCGTCAATAGGAAGGCTTAAGAGGAGCTCAGTCTGTAACGACTGAAGGTCCCGCACCTGTATCAGCTAGAGCTCTGGGCACTCGAAAAGAATCGTCACTAACGTAATTAGATTGCCCGCGAGACCTACATATTATAAACTCTTCTACAAATAGGCAGTGCCTATTGCAACCGGAAGCGGGGGTGTCGGCGACCGTGCTGTGGTGTATAGGCATGGTGGCGGCCACTATGACTACGCCAGGCTCGGCGGGGGTCTGAGCCACGAAAAGCTTGTGTTGCGCACGGATACTGTTTGCAAGCTGTTCGGGGCTAAGGCGTTTAGATAGGGGTGGGCGGTGTGGTGTGTGAGGGGTGGCTCCTAAACCTAAGTTAGGACAACCTCTGGGGGGTGGGAGTTTATTTCATACCTTGTACAGGGATTTATAAAGTGGTGCCTTTGTATAAACATTGGCTATAAGTGACTGTTAGGATTAATTTGTTTCATTAATGAAACCATATGTTCCGAAATCGCATTAAGGGATGGTCTAAAAAGGTTTCCTTCGGGAAGTGTCGTGATGGGGCGCGTGTTCATCCGAGGAAGAGGAAATCGTGAGAACTGAACCGGGGATGAGGGCAGCATTAGGTTCTATATTAATGGAATCAGAGAGGGCTACCCAACCGTAAAGTCTAGCCTCCGGTCCGTTGTTAGTTACTTGCCATGCTTTCTACGTGCCTCGTCGTATGTTGCGTACGTGGCGAACGAGTCGCAGGGGTAGCGGTATACGTGGTGTATGGTCTAACCAGGGCTCGTACTTAACGGAGGAGCCGGTGTGAGTAGAGCAAGTGAAGACAGGTAGACCCTTGCGTTGAGCTTTAGCAAGCTTATCACGGACGAGACCTGCGGCTACTGTAGGGGTCACCCAACTTAATACTGTTGTGTTATTAACACGTCGGGAAGGCCTGGGGTATTAGATTCTAAGAATATGCGAACGAGTGGAAGTGTAGTTGCTTCCTCTGGTTCACTTATTGTAGACACAATATCGCTAGGAGCGTTAATTGAATTACGTATATCTGTTACAGCCCGGGGCATAAGTATAGGATTACTTCTACGCCGTTCGTTTAGGAAAGGGGTCCACTGTGCTGCCATAGCTATAGCGATTCCATAACTAGCCCGTGTGGTTTTGGTGTACGGGGCGTGGTGCGGAAGTATAGGCTTATCTTTTGTAGCAGTGACGCAAGTTGGTTGAATCTGGGGAAGGCCGGCGCTAAGGTTAAGGCTCATAGGTTGGGCTGATGTGATGCCGTGGTCACAGGGGCAAACAACTTGAGATGTGGTGGAGCGGTTCGTAAACAGGTCGGGGTTTAAATAAGATGCCTTGTAAACGAGGTACGGGACGTCAAATTTAGGCGTCCGGGGCGTTCTAAAGGGGGATGGGGCGGAGTCGGTATTTAACCTAATAATTAGGTCAAATCCCGCGTCTAGCAGGACGTCAGGGGCTCCTACAAAATGGGGTATGTGAGATACTGTGGAGGGGAGTGGATCGCTAGTAGCGACGTCCGCCCCTGCGGCGCGAAACATGGATGCAACAACGCCGTGAGTATCTCCTACTACTAATACGAGAGGTCTACCTATACCCTTAGCTTCGAGTGCGGCGCTATCCTTGCTGATGTCGGATAAACCTGAAAACAAAGCATCGTAGTGGAGAGGTAACACCTTCACTAATGGCGTTAGTGGTGTGGCAGTTGGATTTATCGTCCAAGCTGCTTCCATTAGCGCGGTAGGGGTAAGGGCGTGAGAGCTCTTAATAAGGGATATACTAAGTGCTTTATCAATAAGCCGATTTAGCAGAGAGGGGTTGTGTTCATGCGTGGGTGAAGGATACGCGATGCCGTAAGCTATGGATAGCGCATCTACTAGTGTGGTTGTGGGAGGGAGTGTGTGTGGTGCTCTGAGGAGCTCCTTGTCCTGCTCACCAGGGGTCGGGGGGGGACCGTCTCCGTCACTATTACTCCGGCACTGTTTCCCGAGGAGTTGTTCTGTGGGGGTCAGGGGGTGTTGGAGTTTTGGAACGCAGATTAAAGGGTCCGCCGCGGCGTGAGACGGAGGGGAAGCAGGGGGGCTAGGAGCCTCAGGTGGCGGTGAGGGGGGGCATGGGGGCATATCATTAATGTAGCCATGCTGCCTAAGGCCTAAGAGGTTTAGGCTTGTGTATAAAATTAGTGATCCGTTCCCAAAAGGTATAACTAGGCTTAGTGCCTTCGGCGTCTAGGCTTAATTCTACCTTAGTAAGAAGTGATTCTAATTCTATGCCGTGCCTTGGCGGGGAGGGAGGAGGTGAAAAATAATGGGCGTGGAGTGGCGTCTTAGGGACTTCTCTATCGCCAACGAAAGGGGATAACTCGCCGATTCCCTACTGTTTGTCGAAACGTTTAAGCAGAATTCCCTGAAGGTAAGGTTGGAGTTTATCCGGGGTGTCGGGTCCTCCTCCCTCGGCGAGGAATCGGATGAAGCACTGGCACCGGTATGGGGAGTGAGCTCCTTGACCTGTGCCGTACATCCATTTGTCAGCCTCAGCGGTACCAGCCGGGGCTCGGGGCCTAAATAGACAGTAAGCGCATCCATTTTCGCTGTTCCACGTTCCGTTGTCGCTCTTAGCGCGACCTACATGGTGGGTAGAACAAGTGTAAGTGTCATCGCTGGGTCTAGCCTGGGCCAGAAGGGTAGTGAGTTCGTCGTAACTGCCTAGTCGTAGCCATTCATCGAAATCAACGAATATACCATACTCCCAGAGTTCCGGTGTCCAATTAACGTTACTAGGATTACCCGTGGCGCCATCGGGATGCGCGCATTTGCGTCCATTGGAGTAAGTGCGTTCACATGGGTCCGATCTACTATTAGGAGGAGGTAATCCGCTTACTCCCCCGCTTACGGCCAACCTAAGGACCGCGTTATAGGATTGTCCCCTGCCTCCGCGACCAGTGTGGGTACTCCTATCTCCTTTACCGCCGCGAGATGGTGCGGGAAGGTTCGGGACAGTTACTGCAACGGTCGAAGTAGGGGTTTTCTTTGTGCTGGTCTGTAGGTATTAGACACCTGTTCGGATAAGGCCGCCACTATTTTGTGAAGGTCGTCGTCCTCCTTCCGACTCGGTGTTGGAGTAGGGTTGGCCGGAAGTTGAACGGCTGCTACTCGTTTGGGTGTAGGACTACCTTGACGTTGTGAGTTAAATACCTTTACAGCGTCATTAGCCAACTCAAAGGTCTGGATGTGGTGGGAGGCGATGTAGGTGCTACTCATCTCCTGTATACCACAACATCCAGAGCGAACCTTTTGTTGTGCCTCATGCCAACGAAGGGTAAGCTGGTGATGGTTAGCGCGCCCACGGGCGGGATCGCTAACGTCGTTTTCAAGGCAGAAGGCCGTCCTAGTTTTAATCTCACTAGCATAGACCTCGTTACCCCAAATGTTGCGATGGTCGACGTCGTCTCCTATCTTCTGCAAATAGCTATCGAAGACTCGGTTGGCTAAGGTTAGAGCGTCCTCGCCCGGAAGGCGGGAGACACACGCTTCCCATGCGGCAGAAGGTGTTTCTCTGGAATAGCCAGGGACAGGGACGCCCTGTGAAAAGGAGCTATCGAGTTTAGCCACTAACACCATAGCGTGAAGGACGGGGTTACAGCAGAGGCACGTGTCTTTGGTGGCGGTTACCACGACGGCGCGTACTCGCTGTTGTCCCGTCTTGAGTGCGCGGCTAAAACGTGCAAACAGGCGAGGATTTCTATCCAATTGCAACCGTGGGTGAGAGCGTGAACTATGGCGCGACTAAAGGTTAGTCGAAACGTTTCCCATCCTTCCGCCATCTTGAGAGTATCATCCCCTGCTCGTAGATCGGCATGGAATTTTTGGTTCTCTAACGTGTGTAGGGCAGTTGTTGAGTCCTTAGACTTACCCTTGGTGCGTTGTAGAGTGCGTGCCTCTATCCATTGCTTCAATATCTCTATTAAATAGATAGAGTTACAATGCCATTTATCGCCTGACCTATACTTAACCATGGCTAGCTCCAGGCGAACCCATTCTGCATCTTCTGAATCTACGTAGATGGAGGCGTGTTCTGCGGCGGACAAATCAAAGAATGCTATCCAATGGCTGGCATTGGCGTCGGTAGAGACGTTCCTTTGGTCTTTAGGGTCTCCCGGGTGGAATACCTTACCATAGGGGTCCCGTGGGCACGGTGTTATATAAGACTCTATCACAGGTTCATCACGTCCATAGGGCACCCTCTTCCGTGATGTGCCTTGGGTAGGCATATTAGTTTGGGGTGTGACGGAAGCGGTGGACCAAATAGGCCCTGGGGTATGCATCGGGGCCGGTGCGGGGTGGAGATTAACAAAAGCGGCCGTTCCTGTCGGGTCCGAGCCATTAAAATACAACAGCAGTTCTATCGAGTGGTTAGTGGCGGGGGCAGGATGGACCGTGAAGGCCCGCTGGTAATGGTGTGTAGGCTCGTGCGAGTCAAAACGTGTTTGACGCGGCTGTGAAACGTTAGCGGCGGCTTTGTTTTGAGCGTGCATGTGAGCTAGCTCTATGTCCCTGAGCCTCTTTTGCTCCGCGTGAACTGCCCGTAGGTCTCTAAGTGTAGCCTCTGCGTTTAAGTTTTCGTACTTCTGGGTTTTCATAAGGAGTTTACGTTCCTGATCGTACACCGCCTGTGCGCGAGCATGAAAGCTCTTTTCCGATCGAAGGTCGTCCGAAGCATTACTCTCTGCGTACACACTGGCGGGGAGTGGCGTCGTAGAAATGGGTTCGTACGGAGCCGTAACGAGAACAGGTGTGGCGAGAATAGGTTCGTAAGGAGCGGTGACGAGAACAGGCACGGCGGGAGCGGGAGCTGTGACGATTAAAGGCGAGGCGGGCACAGGTACGTGTGGAGCAGTGGAGATTACAGGCGCGGCGGGAGCAAGCCCTAATCCTGTGGAGATTACAGGCACGGCGGGAGCAAGCCCGAACCCTAACCCTAACCCTAACCCTATCTCTAACCCTAACCCAGGCGGTGCGAGACCAGGCGCGTATGGAGCGGTGTAGTGATTGACACTCAAGTGAGACGCGTGAGACGCGAGATCGCCGTCTGGGTCGATCATACCACGGGTGGTAAGGAGCATATCCGCTATCTATTCCAGAACATGGGTTCAGGGAGGGTAGGGAGCAGGTGTAGTGTGCGGAGATGTCAACCCGCCATAAGCCGGGGGATCTGTGGCTGGATGCGAAGGAATGGGGGGGGGAACTAAAGGGGCGTAACTGTGAATAGAGGAAGGTGGATGGATAGGTCGCGCGGCGTCCCCGGCTGGCGCTGCGGAAATAGGGTGCGAGAAGAGATGGCCTTGCTCCGGATTAAAAGCTCTCCTGGGAGGTCCTGGTAGGACACCAGGTGTATCAGAAGGGCCATATTCAGGAGCGAACTCAGGAGTATTGGCTTCTCCCCCCCTTAACCTTAAGGGAGACGCTTCGTCCTCGGAGTCATTATAAGAACCTCCTGCCGAAGGCGGAAGTGAATAGGGGCTGAGTTTAGGTCGTCGTTGTATGTACGCTTAGATTTGTTTACTAAATTATGTTTACCCGCCTGGAATGACGAGCACGCAAGTCGAGGCCGAACTTAGAATGTGCGTCCGTGATAGCTTTATGAGCCCGGCGACGGAGTGCGCCGGGAGCGTTATCTATTTCATTAAATACGGTAGTATAGCCGTGCGAAGCCGAGGCCGAACTTAGAACGTGTGTCCGTGACAGCTCTATGAGCCCGGCGACGGAGTACGTCGGGAGTGTTATCTATTTCATTAAATATGGTAGTATAGCCGTGCGAAGCCGCGAGAGGGCGTTACGGGCTCTACTCCAAAGATGAGTACTAGGAAAAAAATATGCGCAAGCCGAGGTCTGCGCGCAAGAACTTCCATGTGAATGAAAAGGAGTCAGAGAGAGACCCACTCTCGGGTTCGTCGTAATCACTGGCTGGAGCCGAGGCTGGGTTCGAGGGTGGCGGGGCCTCGTCCTCGTGGTCCATATGGGAGAAAACGTAAGGCTAGATGAGGGGGTCTCACCAGGCTTGTTCTCCATACGAACTACAAAAACATCGACTTCTGTGTGTGGTAGGGGTGGTGTAATTGGTGGCGTGCTACGTACACTGTGTGTGTCGGCTACCGAAAGGGTTCTAACCGGGGACGGGTTAGATGAACCCGTTACGTAATGAGCGGCCCAATGTACAACGTAGGCAGCGGGCATTGGCATTGAAGTAGGCAGCAGCGCCAATGGAATGTGAGTAGGTGAAGGTGGATGGGTGGTTGCCGGATCGAAGCGCTGGGTGTAGTGTATGGGAGGGTGGATCGCCAGAGGCGCTGGTTGTGTGTTCAAGTGAGAGAGTGAATCTGGTGGCGTGCCGTAGTCTATAACCGATTCCGGAGCGGAAGGAGGATTAGAAGTTAGAAGGCGGGGGCACAGCGCCGGCGGTAAATGTGGTAAACCGAGTACAAGTTAATTCCAACATGGGAGGAGTGACCGGAAGGTTAGCCATTCTTTCCCTGCAGGTCATACCACAAAAGTCGTAGTGACCTGTTGTGGAGTAATAACAGACTAGGTTGTCGCAGCTTGGAAAACCGCACTTGATTTCTCCTGGTCCTGCTTTAGGTTTATTACCGTATTTATTTGCCAATTTGGCGTGGTTAATACAGCAAAAATTGTAAGCGAGGAGAATGTCTGGTTTAAAGTGGACCGGGCGCATGCATCCCGGCAGGGCGCACCTAGTTTTAGAGCGTATGGCGTGTAGGTACTTAAGGTGGCTACGGCTACAACAAAGGGACGCTGTACCTCCGGTAACGAAGGCGTCCTTGTTGCAGTCCTTGAGTGCGCATTGAGCTACCGCCGGGGGTGAACGGTGTCTGGTAGACATAGTGTGGTTACGTGGCACGGTGAGCCTGGGCAAGTTATCAATATGCAGTTGCACGATACATTCCTCGATTTGGCGCTTAAGCTCAGCATCCTCGGCCATAGTGATCGCGTTAAGTGCGCGTATTCTACGGTCATTCTCTCCGTAAAGCGCCTCATACTTATCCTCTTTATCACTATCACGAGCTTCCTTAGTGAGTTTGAGACGTCGAATAGATTCGATCTCCGACTCCGTTTGTGCGACAGGTGTAACGCGGCGGGTCTTAGGCCGTGTGGGGTGGTTGACCACAAGATTCCAGCACGGTAGACAGGTTTGCATATCGGGAGGTGAGCCGGGAGGCGACGGTGGCGGGGGTGGGTCGGGAGGCACAAAGCTGTCCGAATTATCGTCAGAAGAATACATCTCCCCAAAATAAATATCCAAGTCCACTCGAGCGGCTGGGTCAATAAAACCCGGAGGTAGATTGTGCTGTGGTAGGGTAGACGAGTATTGGTTAGTGGAAGCCGTCGTACTGCCTTGAGGAGTGGAGCCCTTTAGGCCAGTTGAGCGTCGTTCCGTGGCCCGAAAGAGCTTGCTAGGGCCTGGAAATTGTTTAGCCTTATCCTTTCTCCGCTCGTCCTCCGGCGGAGGGGGAGCTGGGGGTGGGGATGCACGTGTGGGGGTGATGACCATCTCAATTAGACTGATGTACCACTTATCCCCTGGTTTGGCGTCTCCGTCGTCAACAATTTCGTTGACCAAGTATATAGACTTTTTACTTGGTTGGTCGGCCCAACGAATTAATCCTGAGCACGATTCACGGTGGATGTCCCAGTCTTGGATTGGGTTGGTATAGCCGCGCCACGAGTGTAGGTAGTCGGTGAGGAATGTGCCCCTCTCTATTTGAGCGGGGCCCATATTCATACCTACTAGAAGCTCACCAGCAGTCCACCAATAATCATGCGAGGGTGAAGGTGTCTTTAGCAAATTCGTGATGATTTTACTAAGGATGAGAGTGGCGTCGGCTTCGGGGGATGGGTCACCATTAGGAGCAACCCTTCAAGGAGCAATAGGGACCGGAAAGTCGGCGGGTGTCGCGTCTTCACTAGAATTGAAATCATCGTTAAGTTTGAGGCGCCATCTGTCTCCTGGGTGAGAACCGGGTAGATTGGACTCAAAAGTAAAACATAGATACGATTGTTCTTAGGGAGCTTGGCCCATCGAAGCAATCCTATGCAAAATATGGAATGGTCATTCAAGGTGGGTAAAGAGTGCTCTGCGGCGCACAATTTTAGATAGCGGCGAAATAGGCGGATTTCAGCCCTTTTAGCGTACTTCATATTTGCGGATAATCTCGTGAGATGTTCTAGAAGTTCGCTAACGGTATAGGAATCCTGTGCCGTTTAGTGCCGTTGGCCCTTGGAAGCAAAGTAAGTCGGTAACTATTTCACTAATTAACCTGTTGACCGCGGGGATGGGGTCAGGGTGAGCCGGAGGACGATCTTGTTCTTTGTTATTCCTGGGAGTAGGAGGAGGGAGCCTGAAATAATATTTCTCTCCCACATCGGTGACCGTGGCCGGTGTTGTCTCACAGACGTCACCAGGCTCGAATGTGACCACCAAATGTCTATAATTGGGTAGTCCGGCCCAAGTCAACAAACCGGTGCAAAGGATTGGATGATCGCCTGTAGGCGGGGCGTCTCCGAGTTTAGCCAACGCGCGCAAGTAGAAGTAGTTGGCTAAAACTTCCGCGATCTTGGTTGCGGTAGACGTGGGTACATATAATAATTCCTCTAGTAGATCGCTAATACTCCACCAAGGATTGTTAGGTGCCTGCGGCCTGACCAGCAACTGGAGAATACTACTATCACGAAGGATGGCTCCGGCCCCGGGTGAGGGGTCAAAATTCGAGGGAATAAGAGTATTTCCGAAGATGGATAGGTCTATCAACCTCGGTAGGCTCCGTCGAACTAGTGTCCTCCCATCAGATTGCTGACTAGGTGGAGAGGGTGGTGAAGTAGCCGAATAGTGTGAGGCGAAGCTAATGTAATAATTATCTCCCGGGTGATGGTCTAATAGCGACGCAGGGGTTTGCGTTGCATAAAACTGAAAGGAAGTGAAGAGAGATTTATTAGAAGGGATATCGGTCCAAGCTATTAATCCTACGCAAGCGGTATGCTCAATAGCATCCTCGTCGTTCGGTGAGAAATGATCAGCTCCAGCGCAAGCATGCAAATAGGTGGCTAGGTATTTGCATTGCGCTGGGTTAGTCGAATCCATACAGTGTCCTACGATTTCGGTAATCGACCACCAATAAGCATAAGTACGCTTATGCTTAGCCAATGGGGTTCTTAGTAGTTCGAACATTTTGGAACGGAGGATGGCGTTGGCGTCTATGCAGGGGTCAACGCCGGGCGGAAAGGTAGGAATCAGGTTAATGATAGGTGGAATAGGCCCACTGGATACCGGAGGGGCGCGGGTGGTGGATGGACTGAGTTGGAGGAGCTGGCTTCGCCCCGACTTAGTTCCTTATCCATAACCATCGGCTTCTGTGGGGGTGGTGGGTCGACAGATTTGGAGGAGCTGGCTTCCCCCCGACTTTGCCTTCTATCATTAAATATTGGCTCAGGTGGAGGTGGTGGGTCGGAAGAAGAAGAGGAGGCTGACGTGAAGTGAGGAGAGCTACCAAACGATGGACCGGAGAAGTCCTGACGACGTTTCCCGCTACTTCTTGCTTCCGGAACATAGGTTTCTTTAGTGGGAGCCATGCCAGGTAGCTCAAGGCCCCATCTATCGCGGTGAAGTTTCAAGTCGGTCAAAATACCAACTACTCTAAAAAGGTGTTGGTGAGGAGACGTTGTAGCCCAACGAAGTAATCCCACGCTAGCCAGCTCATCTTTATGAATTTGGCTATCGATAATGCTATTGGTAATGTCATATAAGAACCGCGAGAGGACGGCGCACATTGATCTTTCAGGTAGGTTCATACCTTCCATAACGTAAACCGTCCGATCTAATATATTCCTAAGAGGCCAAGTGTGTCCTCTCAGCGGGTTATCGGGACACGGGTCACGGAGGAGCTCTAGAACAGCCTGTTAATAATCGCGCCGGCGGCGGCTCGATAATGGGGCGGCCAAGGCTGGCTGATTAAGGTATCACGCTCGTCGACTAGAAAGGCCTCCATGCAAACATCAGAGCAAAAAGTGAGGGTGGTGTGTTTCCTAACCACTCTGAAAGGGAAATGGCCTCTATGAGATGGCCTGCAATGGCGCTCGCACTGGCCGGCGTAGTCGGAAAAGTGGCATCGAATCCTTAAGGGGGGAAGATTTCCAAGGGGGTGAATCGGTGGTGGTGGTGGCGGCGGGGGTTTACCCCTATCATCATCGTCTCTCTCTCCGTGTCGGCGACCGTTGTTGGGGCGATAAGGCCTTGTGGGTGTGTGTTGGTAGCGGAGCTGTGGCTGCGGCTGCGACTGGCTGCTGCACCACTGCTCTGCTGACTGAACGCCTGCTGCGGGCTGTGGATGACGGCGTGCACCGTCCCAGCCCTCCTGACA
>Ga0209390_10004819_pt1 | contig 19873 bp, 38 predicted proteins | sample BON01_FD_187212 | JGI IMG/M metagenome (GOLD analysis project Ga0209390, IMG submission 187212) | Freshwater microbial communities from Lake Bonney liftoff mats and glacier meltwater in Antarctica - BON-01 (SPAdes) (version 2) | ecosystem: Environmental > Aquatic > Freshwater > Ice > Glacier...
ACCAAGTGGTTGCGACTTTTGCGAACGCTACAGCGCGAAACGCTGCAATTACTTCCCCTACGGAGGGGATGCACTGCTATTTGAGTGATGTGGATCAGACACAGTCTTATTCGGGTTCGGCGTGGGTGCAGCTTGGCGGGGCCAGTTCTGGCTTTGAAACTAACTTTTTACTGATGGGAGCATAAAAATGGCTAATTATAAATCACTTGGGCAGGTCGATTTGACGACAACCAGCTTGACAGATATTTACACGGTTGGGGCGGGCAAGGAGACCGTTATCAGCACGATTATTATTGCGAACCGTAACGCGGCTGCGGATAGTTTTCGGATCGCGGTGCGTGTCGATGGGGATGCTATCTCGAACAAGCATTACATTGCGTTCGATGTGCCGGTGGCCGCGAATGATTCGACCACGCTGACTCTCGGTGTCACGATGGCGGCGACGGATGTTCTTTCGGTGAAGGCTACAACTGCTGACCGTTTGAGTATCAACGTGTTCGGTGCCGAGATAACAGTTTAGGGGGGTTGTTGTGGCTGTAACAAGTATGAGGCAAAGCAGCATAAGGTTTTTTTCGAAAGCTAACGAAATGTCTGGGCCTGGGCCGGTTCTTGGTAATTTGTCCGCCTTGGTTATTGCCGGGGGTGGCGGTGGCGGCGGTTCGGCAACTGATGGCGCGGCGAACGGTGGCGGCGGTGCTGGCGGCTACCGTTCCACTGTCGTGGGTGAAACTTCTGGCGGCAATAGTCTTGCCGAAACTTTAAATTACAATGTTTTGGGAACTCAAACTTTTTCAATAGTTGTAGGCGCTGGCGGTGCTGGAGGGGCGCAAATAAATTACAGGCAGGGCATCAACGGGTCAAACTCAACATTATCGAGTATTGTTTCTACTGGTGGCGGTGGTGGTGGTGCCGACTCCGTTGGTAATGCTGGGGGTTCTGGCGCTGGTGGTGGCTATCGCAACCTTGGTGGCCCGCCTGCCCCTGGGCAAGGTTTTGAGGGTGGGCGTGGTTTTACCAGTGGTTCGGGTGGTGCCGGCGCTGGTGGTGGTGCGGGTGGCGTCGGGGCCAACGCCCCTAGCGGCAGTGTGGGTGGTGCCGGGGGCGCGGGGATTGCGTCCAACATTACTGGGTCTTCGGTTACTCGCGCCGGTGGTGGTGGCGGCGCTCAGGGTGGTTCTGGTGGTGCCGGTGGTGGTGGTGCCGGTGGTGGTGGTGCCGGTGGGTCATCATCAGTCGGTGTAGCTGGGGCGGCTAACACTGGCGGTGGTGGTGGCGGTGGCGGCCTTCGCGCTGGGGCTAACGGTGGCTCAGGTGTCGTAATCTTTGCAGTAACAGGGGACCCAGATGTTTCCTTTTCTGCGGGAGTCACACGAACAAGCGCTACTGTGGCCGGTCAGACTATTTATACGGTCACGGCTACTTCGACAACTTCAGAAACGGTAACCATCACATGACCTACTTTGCGAAACTTGATGCAGACAACATTGTCACTTTTGTGACTGCGGGCAGGGAAGAAGATGACGGGCTTGAGGAAGAACTGAACGCTCGGACTGGTGACGTGTACCGGCAAACTTCTTACAACACGTTAGGCGGTATCCACTACACCGACGGGGAACCTTCCGAAGACCAAACCAAAGCTTTCCGGTTCAACTATGCGGGAATATCGTTTATGTACGATCCCGAAAGAGATGCCTTTATTCCACCCAAGCCTTTTGACAGCTGGGTCATAAATGAATCAACTTGCTTGTGGGAACCTCCTGTAGAATATCCAGAAGACGAAAATCAGTACGTCTGGAACGAGGAGACTACTTCATGGGATCTGGTAGAGCCTGCACCAAGTGCGGAGTAAGCAAACAGCTTAGTGAGTTTTTTAAGGACTCCAAGAGCAAGCAGGGGCTTCGCTCTTCGTGCAAAGATTGCGACAAAGCCAGGGGCAGGGCGCATTACGAGGCAAACCGCGAAAAGCGTTTAGCTTGGCAAAAGGAATATTACCTAGCCAACCAGGAGGACGCTGTAATTTACGCACGGCAGTGGCGAAGGGATAACCCAGAAAAAACTAGGGAATACCATTCCGCATACAAAGAAAAATATCCCGAAAAGGAACGCGAACGTCACGCGAAAAAATCTTTGCGCTACAGAACAGAGAAGCCGGAACTGGTTAAGTTGTGGGGAAAAAACTGGAGCGACCGCAACCCTCACAAGGTTGCCCTCAAGAGCCAAAGGCGTAGGTCCAAAACATCAGAGTTTGTTGTTTTCGAAAAAGATATTGCGAGCATTTACGGCCGACCGTGCGTTAGGTGTAACACGACTTCCAACATAACGCTGGACCACATAATCCCCCTGTCTAGGGGCGGAGCGCACTCTGTGGGGAATTTTCAACCATTGTGCAAGTCGTGTAATTCATCCAAGGGCGCGAAGACTATGACCGAATGGATTGGAATTTTAAGGTAGAATAGTATTATGGCCACATACCACGCACTCCTCACCCTTAGCAACAGCACGCAAACCGAGCTCACAACCGACTGGAGAGAAGTAGACAATGAACTTGACTAAGCCATGGCCCGAGCCCTTCACCGTAAACGAAAAAAGTCCCTACGGCTGGAGAAAACACCCGATTTCCGGGAGACGAGCATTTCACCACGGAGTTGACGTTCGGGGCTCATTCCCCTGCACGGTAACAGACGAGGGCGTTGTCAGCCACATAGGGTACAGCCGTCGCGGTGGTGGCCACGTTGTCAAGATTGACCACGGAGAATATGTCAGCGTCTACTACCACGGGAAGCACCGTACCGGACTCAAGAAACGCTCCCGCGTAGTCACCGGCCAAGAGGTCTACCCTAGCGGTACGACTGGCGCCAGCACGGGCGTACATCTTCACTACGAATTACGCAAACGTGGCGGAATTTGGGGGCAGACCGTGGACCCGATGCCTCATTTCATGGGCAAAGTTTCTGCTCCTGTTATCAAGGTTGACGGGCGACTGGGCCGTAACACTTGGCGCGAGATTCAGCGTGGCCTCAAGGGTCACGGCTTGTACCTTGGACGCCTCGACGGGCGCCCAGGAACTCTCACCTACACCGCTTTGCAAGAATGGGCCGGAGCGAACCCTGACGGTCGCATGGGACCCAACACACGCCGGGCAGTACAAGAGAAGCTAGGGGTGAAAGCCGACGGCAACTGGGGCAGACTAACTATCAGCGCCATGCAGCGTGCGTTGAATGATGGCACCTTCTAGTGAGTCTCGAAGAACATGAGCCCGCAGTGAGAGTGACAATCGGGGTCATGTACAGGGAGATTCAGTCTCAGGGTGAAGTCCTGTTACGCATCGACGGCAGGGGCGAAAGAAGCGAAGAAAAGATTGCCGAGCTACAGGCCATCATATCGGCGCTAGAAGCCCGTGTGAGGGTCCTGGAAAACTACAGGTGGCAAAGTATTGGTGCCTTCGGCATCATCCTCCTGGTGGCCGGCTGGGGCTTCACATGGGCCCTGTCCTCTGTGACCTAAAGCTGTGCTATAGTTTTAGAACGAGGTGCGGGGATAAACTCCCGCCCTAGCAACGGGGCAGTAGCTCAATGGCAGAGCAGCGTCTCCTTGATGGGACGAAGACCGAGGTTCGAATCCTTGCGCTCTACCAGCCCCGGCACCGTCCCTGTAGTCCTCCTCGGAGGGCCGATCAAACGGACCGGGGGTTTCGGTGCGGCGTGACAAATCGCAAACTAGAGGGCCAGTACGCTGCGACACATCGCTGTTTAGTGTGACAAAATAGCGGATAAGCTGTGCTACTATCTGAGTGTGTGGTAGACGGCCCTCACCGTTTGCTTGGCGGTGAGGGTTTTCCCATGTCCGGGGTGCCGCCGTCCTTGTGGGAGGACAAAACCGCATACTGTCCCTTTCAAAGTACTGCTTGGTAGAGTGCTACACTCGAACTACTAACACCTGCCCCTCTGCCCTTCGGGTACGGGCAGGTTTTCTTTTAGGGTGCTACACTAGATTTATCACGATTGCCCCCCTCGCTTAACGGCTGGGGGCAATTTTCTTTTTAGGGAGTGGATGGTTTCGACAGCGAGGAAATGCCGCTTGCGGATCTTCGTTGGACTGGGGTTCGAGTCCCCACACTTCCACGAAGCGCCTGTGCCCGATAAAGTTAGCTGTGTACAAAACGTGTCAATTACCGTTTACTGCACTCTATGGTCAGTCCGTCAGAGCCCGCATAGAAGCTAAGAAGTCACTCGAAGACGGCAACAGGGGCCCGAAGAAGTAGAGCCCAACTAACTGGATTTTCCGGTCACTTCGTGGTATTATACCGGAATGACATTAAAACAGGAGGAAATGATGGATGAAGCAGAGATTCAGGAAGTTCTGCGTAGCGCTCGAGAGGTAAATATGCAGAGGGCTCTAAGAGACTGGACCAGATTTGCGAAACCGGCAAGAACCGCAGAGGCACTTTACAAGGCTACAGAGGCCGCTAGTGCGGCTGAGGAGAACCCTAACCTTACCCAGAGTGCTAAAGAGAAAATGCACGCGAAGGCAGGGAAAGCGCGTGACCTCCACCACATCGAGATGGAAAGGTTTCTCAAGTGAGTCACAGGAGCAGCGTGCTATAGTTTAGCCGGAGGCATTTCCACAACTCCCCCCGCTCATCCCGGGGGGTTCTGTGTTTCTAGTTGGGTGTGCAGAAGTTTTCGTTGTGCGTGTGCCCGATAACGTTAGCTGTAACCGGAACGTGTCAATACCGTACCAATTTTGGTACCCTTTTGACATGAGGCTACTGTACCCAGTCAGGGTCGCCAGCTTCCATAAAAACGTGGACACCGGCTTCCATAAAAACGTGGGCACCAGCTAGGGACACATATAGCTTTATTGCTATACAACAAGAATATAGCTTTATCGCTATACAACCTGGGTGGGTGGGAGCGTACCGATTTGATTCAGCACACCGGAAAGATAATGCGTTCTAGCGAAGCTCATTGGGAAAAACTACAGAACGATGCAATACTTTGAGGCTAAGTGCCACTTAGGTGCAAAGTATTGCCGATAACGTGTCAAAAAAGTGCCCTATTCTTTACACGTATAGCAAACGCGTAAACGTTGTGGACATATTCCCGCATTCCGTAATGTCACGTTTTCCCTACACTAACTGTCACTAAGGTGCTAAAGTCAGTTACGGTAGACATTAGCAATGATCCGCATAGCACCGCTGCAATCATCCGGCAAAAAGGAAAACACCATGAGCAAGAAACACGACAAAGCACTCACGGCCACCTGGTACGAGGGGCGCGACGTGGGCTACCAAGAAGGCCACCACGACGGACTCCAAGACGGACGCAAAGACGGCGACAACTACGAAAAGGGTTTCCAGGAGGGGCACGAAAGAGGTTACAAGCAAGGTCTAACACAAGTAGACGGCTACCAAAAAGGCTACGCGCAACACGCAAAAGACGCCAGAGACGCCAAGGAAGCTTGAAAAGTATCTGTAGGGGATACTTTCCAAGCTTTATTCCAAATACTCCTCGGCCCGCATTGTTTCAGCACCCCACTGCAAGAGCCCTGTGACGGCGTAGAGCGCCGTTCCGCGTGAGCGGTGAGTAAACACTTGTTCGTAGCCTTCTAGGTCTTCCACGTCGCTTGTGGCGCCAACCAGCACCCAATCCTTGACGATAAGCAACTCTATTTCAAGCTCATCTGAAAGGTGGGCCTCTATTGCGCTCTGCAAATTGTTGTACGTCTCGGCGCTCAAATTTCCCTCGTCTCGGACGTAGCAAGCAAAGTCTTCTTCTTTTGCCACTTGCCGCAATCATGGCACAGCACTCGGGCATAAGAACCGATAGAGGTGAAGGCGCTACCCCTGGGGCGTAAGTCCAGAGAGGCACAAATCTTGCACGCCTGTGGCTGACCAGTAGCGACTGCCATGTTCGGGTGCTGGTTGTCCATCCAGGGCTTCAGAATCTCATACAGGTCAATCAGAAGGTTCACGTCCTGAATCTGGTATTTCTTCATCAAGGCCCATGCCTTCGCGTCGCCCTTCATGCAGTCGATCCATAGCTGGAACCCCGTGTGCTTGACCTTCTCGCCAACACCTAATTGCTTTGACACATAATCAAGCTTGTTGCTGGTAAACCTGAAATGCCTTCTAGCCAGCAACAGCAGGTCCAAGTCTTTCGTGGGCGAGGGCGGCATCATGCCGTTTTCTAGAAACTCGCGGTTGATATGTTTATGGTCAAACCCTTTCGAGTTCCACCCCACAAGGTAGTCGGCTTCATCCATGAGGCGGTGAAGCTCCTCAAGCATTTCTTTCTTGCCGTCGTGGTATTCCGACCTGAAGATTACTTTCTTACTGCCGAACCATCGTGCGCCAAAGCACAGCATCGAGGTCGGCTCGACGATCTGGCCGATGGAAATGTTCTGATTGAACAGTCCCCAAGTCCACACTAGGTTCGGTTTTGATTCTAAGTCGAACGCCAAAATCTTTACGTCCTGTTGAAAAATGTTCAACTGGTTCCTCCTAATTGGTGCCCCAATTCTAACACGAGGGGATGCTAAAATAGAGTAATGGAATCTGAAACAATAAACGGAGTTGTCTGCCCCACGAACCCCCAAGACGCATTGGACTGCGATTCTTGCCAGTAGGAGGATGCTGTGACTGTGATCCGCAATGCCCTAAATGTTTACCTGAAAGGACTCAAATACATTATGAATAAACCCACCTGGAAAAACCGCAGGCGGTATATTTTCGCCTCGTTCGTTATCGGCGCGTCTATGATTGGTGGTGCCATCTATGGCGCTATCACCGGAATCGACATGGACATTAGCTACCTTGTCAATGGTGGTGTAGCCTTGATTACACTCATCCTCACCAGTTACATCTTTGGTGCAGTATGGGAAGATAAGTCGCTACATAACTCGAAGGAGAATGAAGATGGTTAAGCTCAAGAAATTTTGGTCGTACTCTGCGGAGCGTGCTGTGAAAACTTTTGCACAGACAGCTCTGGGAATCATTACCGCGAACGCTGCGTTGTCTATTGTTGACGTGGACTTCGGCACGACTCTCGGTGTGGCCGCACTCGCAACACTCATGTCACTTCTTACGTCTGTACTCCAGTACGACAGAGAGCCTTCGTCCGTATAGAACGAAAGGCTGGTGGTCCAAACAAGAGAACCCCCCGGTATTTCCGGGGGGTTCTTGCTTTGCTCCTATGACCGCTTCAGGGCCGCAGACGGGGGCTCCCAATGCCCGCTTGCGCTACCGCCGCCCACCAGCGTGCCGCCGCCCACAACCACGCCACCGTTAGCGTAATTCGGTTTTGTGTCCGTTGCTCCTTCCATAACTACCATCATTGCTTTTGCGCCCTTCATGTAGCCCCTGGTGAAGCCGGAGCGTTCTGCTGCCGCGACCTCACTGGCGTGCCTTACTTTTCTCTTGTGTTTACTCATCGTAGGTCACTCTGACGTTTTGTTTCGCGTTCCCGTTTCCATTCATAGGACAAGAGCCCAATGTAGTAGCCCCACACCACAAGGCACAGCAAGACAACACCTTGGGCTGCCCACACTAAAACTTCGATCATAGCTCACTCATTCCTTTTAGCATGTCGTTTGGTTTTCCTTCGTTTTCTATTCTTTCGTAAACGCGGGCGCAGGCGACAACTCTTGTCTCCGCAAGCCTCAACTCCTCCCTGAGCCTATTCCTTTCTTCTGTGTAGAACTTCCAATCCGCCCAGGCCGCGTCCTTGCGTGCGAGATACGCCGCATCCTGGCTCGCAAGGTATTCAATTACCCGATCGCCCATTAGTCGGCGTCCGAGCTGACCAACCGCACGGACTTGGGATTGACTGGCTTGAGTTCTTTCCAGATTATGTCGTTGATAGGCTTCCCGTCAAGCAGGGTAAACATTGCGGCCCGGTTGGGGCTCTTGCTGACTGCCCTGGCAAAGTCACCACGGTCGTCATGCGTGTAGTTGGGAAAGGCTTGAATTACACGTTGAAACTCGAAACCTATCTCGCGGGCTATGGTCCCAAAAGACCAGTCGAGCTTGTCGGCAACCTCTTGCACCCAGTCGTGAAACTCGTCAGGAGCGCCCTCAAACTCGGCCTTGAGGTCTTTCCCGGCCACGAGCGCTTCCCACACATTACGCTCGTTTGTGCCCGTGACGTAGCGGTGCATACGCTTGTAGTCCTCATACTTGATTTTGACTCGTTGCCCGGTTTGCTCAATCTCCACAACTAAACCCTCGGCATTGTGGCGCTCTGGCATCCCAAGAGCTTCCCCCCAAGACTGAGACAAACCGTATCTATATGCGTAAGGTGTTGGAACGGTAACGTCGTCGTGGACGGCCTCGCCTGTTTCCTTATGAATCTTCATCAAGAAGGTCATGTCCTCGCGGTCGCCGTAGTCCACAACGATTCTGTTCTCGGGGTAGATAATCTCAAACAGGTAGGTGTAGTCCGAGTCAGGCTCCCAGCCGTGGAAGTCTATTCTGTGGTCTATCCATTCCGTAGCCCAGATTGCCTGGTCGGAAGTAAAGGACCCCCGCGTGGCCACGGCGAATATGCCGCTCGGCATTTGGTACAGGATGCCTAGTGAGCCGTCCATCTTGTCCACGACCGTGACCCTGGTGGAAGCCTCAAGGAGAGGCGCCTCTTCCTGGTCCCAGTTGAAAAACTTGGGAATGGACCTAGCGATTATCTCGCCGGTCTCGGCGTGCGTGATGAGCCCGCGACACGTCATGGTCGAGTTGTTCCACACGCGGTCCCAGGTGCAGGAGTCCGTGTAGTTGTGAATGATGTACGGAGCCGTGGGGTGAACTTGCGTTTTGATGTGCTTGTTCTTCACAGCCTCCAGGTACTCAGTTTTGTCTACCAGGTCAAAGAGTTTCATGTTAGAAATTCCCGTCTGCTACTTGGAAGGTGGGCAGCATGAGTTGTCTGCGCCACAGGTGGATTACTTGGTCGCGGTCGTCGAGGACAAACCGGACCCTGTATTTGTTTGCGATGTGGGCCTGGAACAGCTCGTACTTGACGATCCAATCGGGCCGGTTGTCACCTTCCGCACGCATATAAAGGCCCTGGCACTTGCCTCCCCGGAGGTTCCAATCAAGCCAAGCCTCGGTAGCGTCCCTGGATTCTTCGCTCCTGCCGGACAGGAAGATTATGTCCTGTTCTGCATCTAAACTTTCCAGGAGGTCGGTTACGGCCAGAATACGCTCATCGGTGTAGACCTTGTCTAGTTCGTATGGCCCCCTGTCCACCATGCGTGCGATAGTGCCGTCAATGTCGCAGATAACCACTAGGGGCAACTGCTGTTCGTTGTCGTAGGGCTGAATGTCGGGTTCGTCGCCGTTGGTCCATGGCTTGAGGAGCTTTGCCTGCTTAGCCATCTTGCGAATGACGTCTTCGCCTACCGGGTACTCGCGCCTCGCGTCACGGCGAATGCACTCTTCGACCGGCACAGAAAGGAACTCGTCGCTGACAACAAACTCAGCGCCCGCCCTTCGTGTCACCTCATAGAGAGACTTGACGGTACGGATGGAGAGATTAGTGTTGTCGATAAACACCTTGTCGATGGCGGGGTCTTCTAGCAAAGCTGTGAGCATCGCAATACGAAGGCGGTGTAGCGTCGCGCCCGACTCTTTACTGAAAACGTCTTGCCCTTTGGGCTTGCCGTACAGCATGGGCGCCAGGTCGTCGTTGCTAATCCGTGCGACGTTCGGCGCTCCCGTGTATATGTCTACCCATGTGCTTTTGCCGGAGCCCGGAAGACCTCTCGGTACGAATACTTGTTTTTTCATTTCAATACGCCTTCCTGATAATGCGATTACTGCTTCTGACACTATGCACGCAACAGGCGTGTGAGCTTTCGGGGATAGCGCCGGGGGGCATCCTGTAGTCAATTCTCGCGCTAATGCTCACCCGCCTCTCTCTCCTTGTTATGCGTCCCGCTTTCCTGCCCAGGTCCACACCGTCGTCTAGACCACGGCTGTAGGCCATAGCTAATTCGTCTTCTCTTGTTTCCCTCATTAGTAGCCCACATTTCTCATGTTGTTGTCTGCCTCTTCTTCTCTTGCCGTCAGTATTGAATCGACTACTTCTCTAAGGCCGCAGTCGCATTTCTCCCAGTAGGCATTTGCCGCCTCCACGGTCAAAGGTGTCCACACTTCCAACGTTTTGTTATATGTGCCTCGTTCGTCGCCCATGTCCAGCGCGGGGCACATTTCTTGCTCCGAGTAATAGTCAGACTGATAATGAAACTGTTGCATAGCTTGTATCACTTCACGCCTTACTACCCTCACTGTGCCCCCATGGTCGTAGAACCCCTACGGATTTTCATTACCCAAGCGTTACTAGCGCTTTCGCCGGCCAGCACCCACTCACAGCCCTCGGTCACTTCGTCAGTCACGTTTGCCCGGTTCTCAGGGTCACGCACGAACAGCGTAGGTATTTTCCTCATGGGGACTCCTTTATTGTTAGTTCGGCAACAATGGGAGCGCGGAGCCAGCGGTGAATTGCGGCAATCGGAACGCCGAACCATTCGGCAATTTCCTTAGCGGGCATACCGGAGCTACGGAGACTCTTGGCACGAGCTTCGCAACGCAACTGGATTTTACCCACCTCACGCTGAGCCGCCTCGTACTCCTGCCTTAGCCTTTCGATAGCAAGCCGATTGTTGGCAATCAGCAGATCAATCCTGCGTTGCAGGGCACCCTCCTCCACTAGCTCCGGCGTTATTTCGTCAATGTAAATTAGGTACTTGCTACTCATCGAGGACCGCCTTCATTTTCTTGGACGCTTGCGACCACAGGCTTTTCACCCGCTCCGCCACCGCCCCCGGTGCCGTAAGCTCCTGAATCAGCACCAAGAGCCCCCACGTCCCGAAAATAATCCCGACAACTATTGCCACATTCATGCTCTCGTAATGGCTGACCATAGCGCCCCACAGGTACAGTCCTCCAACGCTCATGGTAATCGCCGAAAAAGCTAATGATTTCCCTGCGCTCATTTATTGCCTCCGTGTATTTTTTTTCCTGACTGGACCTGCATCTTTCCGCATCGCTGACCCTTGTTCGGGCCTTCGTTAGCGCAAGACTGGCCGCATTGTGTTCAGTAACCGCGTCCTTCAACCCCTGGTATGCGTTAGTGAAATCGTGCTTCGTTCTATCCATCCTGCGATAGTTGTTGATAGCATCGCGGGCTTCCCGTCTTTGCTCCTGTGTGCTGTGCAAGGTGAGCGCCAAGACCATGCCTTTTTCTGTGGCATAGCTCGCGGCGGCATCTAGCGTCATTTGGTATTGCTCACCTTCACTCATGCGCGTGACTCCCCCGCCTCGATCGATGCGTCACATGCGTCTTGCAGTAACGTTGCGGCCAAAGTCTGAGATTCTTGCGAGTTTATTTCAGCGAGTGCCGCTTTTCTCCAAGCCTCCCTTGCCTCTCTTATTTTTAGCATGTGCTGTTCTGCCATGTTCATATTTTTTTCCTTCTCGGTTTCTGGCAATAGTTTGCCCACCCTCTTTTGCATTTTTTTTATTAGCTCCCACTTCCAGGCAGGAATCTCGTTATCCTTTAGCGCCTCCATGCCAGACCCTCTTCCCACTGTGCCTGTTGCCATTCGGCTTGCGTGTCATAAACCGCTTTCTGCAAGTCCCGGAGCTTCGAGTTTGCGACAGTTATGTCGTGTTTTGCTTCATCGCGCCTGGCCACCTGGAGGACCCTGTAGCCCAAATCCCTGTTGTCCACTGCGGATAACCAACGGAGCCGAGCCTGACGCGAAACTTCTGTAAGCTCTTCCTTGCTCATCGCCCCTCCCTTTCTTTTCTTTCCCTCACCTTGATTGCGGTGAGAGCCTCCACCGCTTCAACAAGCTTCCACTCAATTCGAGTAAAGCTGTCGTCCCGGTGCTGTTGCTCAGTCCACTTCAACGCCGCTTCCGCGATTGCGTTCAAGGAAGCAAGTTCTTCGTCCTCCATCACTCCCCCTCATCGTCATCGTATGTTGTAGACATTATGTTGCTTGCCGCTTCGTGCAATTCCCACTCCAACGCATCATCTAACGTAGTCAGCAACTGGCGTGCCCTCATCCACATCACTGCGGCCTCTAGGCAACGCTCAATGTCCCTCTGGTCTGCGTTGCTATCAACAACGCTGTCCTGCGCCCCGCTCATGCGTCAGCGTCCTCTTGCGGGTCCACGGGAGTCGAGTACCACACTGGCACCCTTATTGCCACCGAAGTCTTCTTTTCGGAGGCACGCCATCCGGCAGCGAACGTGTCGTACTCGCTGTTCAAATACCTTGTAGCTGGGTCCACCATTTTGTTGGCCCGGTGATCTTCCCAAGCGTCTTTGATTGTGTTGCTCATTGCTTCCCACTTTCTGTTGTTGGGTAAACAGTAGCAGAATTATTGACTCAAAAAGGTGACTTTACATAAACGTTATCTAGTCGCGCCAGTACGCCTCAAGGCTCGGTAAGTGCCTAATTTTCATGGCATGAGCAAACAGGTGCAAGAGGGCGTCGTTCGAGTCCCTGGCGTCCGAGTGTCCCACATCAGCCCCGGTCTGCCACAAGTCGTGCCGTTTCAAAAAGTCGTCACCCACAAGAGATTTGTCTGCCGGCGAGTGCCAGTTGACGATGCTACCAAAATGATCGATCACCACGCCCTCAATCCGAAGGGGCTCAAGGTCTGGCGCAAAATCACCGCCACGCAAAGCAAAGTTCTCGCACACTACGTCGAGGTCAAAGTCAAGCTCGTCGTAGTCGTCGGGGAAGTTGTACGAGCAATCACTTTCCATGATTGTTTTCAGGTCCCTGGTGTTGTAGAGCCATTCGCAGAAGCCTTGGGTGCCCCCAGGAATAATCCCCGTAAAGATAACCTCCATTGGCATCGTTATCGAGTACCTGCCGACAGCTACCCCGGTGGCCTTCCCTGGGTCTATCGTGAGGACGTAGTTTATATTCATGCGCCTAGCCTACAACTAATTTTCTAAAACATACTTTTTTAGCTCGTCGAAGGTGCAATGCTCCATACCGGCCTTCATGTACAACTTGTTGATGAGAAAAACCTTTTTGGGCTCCTTGAAGTTGGGCTTGGCCCCACCCACCCAAAAGTGTTCTTCTTTCTTGCCGGGCTTGACGTTGCCATTCTTGGCCGTCGTCTCCCGAGTCCAGCTCACACTCCTGGCCACCCTGACAGCCCACCCGTGCTTTAGCGCGAGAGAGGCGGTCAGCCCCATGTGGGTGCGCTTGCTTATGGAATCCAGGGATACCTCTTCCCATGGCTCCAAAATGTCAATCAACCTCGCGCACCCCGGCGCCAAAGATTTGTTTCATCTGTTTCAGGACGGTCATCGCCCTTGGATCGTCCTTGTCGCCCAGCGCCCACTCCATTGCGTTGAAAATTGACTGCTTTGACGGGTTTGGCACGAAGGCGTAGTCACAAATGAACTCTGGGCGGGTTCTAAGGGCTATCACCCGAAAAGGAGAGCCGCGTAGCGCCGGCACAGGCTGTATCAGGTAGTCCAAGAACAAATCATCCTTGGCAGACTTGAACAGGCTCAGATCGTCTCCTGTGGGCGTTGAGGGCCATATCGGTAAAATACGCACTTTTTCAGCCATAAAACCTCAATACACCCACGCAAATCTCATCACTGGACTCAAGTTCAGCCTCTTCGGCCTCCGTCAAGGGCAACATGTCGTGATAGTAGCAACTTACGCTAGAAATCCAGCCCCTCTTGAGGCCCATGCTGTACCACTCATCTATTGTCATAGTCATTCCCTAAGCGTACATCGGAGAGACAAGTCTCTCGGAGATTTTTGTGAAGGCTTCCGAAATGTCCATGCGAACAATAACGTCAGCCAGGTCGTCCATCTGCGTGCGACCCTTGTTGATGATGATAATAGGAAGTTTCCGGTTTGCCATCATTCGCACGAAGACACGCGGGCTGATGACATTCAACGAGCTTCCTGCGATAACCATCGCCTCAGCATTGAACGCTATCCTTGCGGCAAGCTTGAACGGGGCCTCTGGCAAGTCCTGGCCGAAGAAAACCACGTCCGGTTTTAGCGGGCTAAAGCAGACCCCACAGGTGGGCACCAGGAAGGTTCCCTTGTCCACTTCACCGCCAAGCAATCCTGGATTGTCGTTTTCCATTTGAGCAACCACGGCTTGCGTGGCGTATGGCTCAAGACAGATGACGCACGAGGTCGAGTACATGTTCCCGTGAAGCTCGGCCACCACAGGTGACTCGGCGCCCCAATGTAAGCCGTCCACATTCTGTGTGATGACACCGTTGACAAAGCCAAGCCGGCCCAAGTCGCCAATGATTTCGTGTCCAACGTTTGTTCCGGCAATAGAAAACTTTCTCCAGTCCTCATAGCCCTGAATCCAGAAGTCCTTGCGGTACTCTTCGTCCTCCAGGAACGGATCGAGATTGAGCGGCTTAATGGGAGCCGAGCCCCTACCCCTGTAGTCAGGGATGCCCGAACCAGTACTCACACCCGCGCCGGTGACAACGCAAAACGTTTTGTCCGACAGCAGATCGATAGCCTTGTTCAGGTTTCTTACTTGTTTACCTCTAGCCATTTGCCTTCCTTCCCAGAAAGTTCTTTTATGCGCCCTTGCGAAACGAGCGCTCCTATAGATTCTTGCAGGTCGCGTACCCTCCACGCTTTGAACCTGCGATTTACGAACTCTAACTTTACCCTATTGTCCCGCTCTTTGACAAATTGCTCCACGAGGTCGCAGTTTCTCTCAAAGTCCGAGGCGCTGATTTGCTCCGCGATAATGAACAGGTTCTTGACCCACTCCTCCGCGTAATGGATTGCTTTCAGGACATGCTTCATGTTGGCCTCATCTTTGCCCTCAGAGAGAGCTAGGAGCGACGCGCACTTGCGGATAGTGATACCAAGCCGAACCAGCGAAGGATTCACAATATCCCAGTTAGGGTCAGAACGCTGAACTAGGTTTGCCAAATCCCACTTCACCTTCGTCATCCTCTCTGCGGCATCATCATCGATCCGAATGGGAATGTACCCATTGGGCGTCGAGCCACGCAGTTTGCGCTTAGACTCCGCGAACTCCGCAGACCACTGCCGGGCCATAGGCTCAAACCCTAACTTGATTTCCGTCCCATCGGAATCCTCTTCCCGGACTGCCTCTCTTGTTAGCGTGCGAGGTTCGCCAATACCCCACATGAACCGTGCCAAGAAACCAGACTTGAACATTTCACGGTTCAGGGCCTTCGTAATCTCCTCGGGTGTTCCCATCATGTGCATCAAGAAATGTGTCTTGGCCACCTTCTCAATGTCCTTCTTGCCAACCCGGAGCATCGGGGGAACCACGCCGTCATACAGCAGGGCGAGGTCTTCCATCATTCCGGTAGTCCAGTCCTGGGTGGCCCACTGCTTGAACAGGCCGTGGGCCTCATCCTTGCTGAACAGCGACACCTTGCCGTCGCGCTCCTGGAGCTTCTCGCCCAAAGCGTTAGGGCTCGCGTTGCCACCCAGGTTGTACGACTTGTCTTCCATGAAAACTTCGTCGAGGACAGTACGCATCAGCTTCAACGCTTGCGACTTCCCCGTAGTTGTTTCCCCCAAAGTTAGTGTGTAAAGATTCAGGCCCTCCGGCCCGTTCATGCGTGGGATAAAAGCCACATCAGAAAAGCCGGCAGACAAAATAACCCACCCGTTCATTCGGTCATAAGGCCCGTTCTGCTTTGTCAGCTTCGAGCCACACCACTGAACGTAACGCTCAACCCAGCACAGGTACTCATTGCACACAGATCGCTCGTCATCCGAAAGCAAGGATATGGCAGACTTCGCCGTACTCTTCTCCTCCGGTGGCTCAAGCCCTTGACCCTGCTCCCACTGAACATCAAAAGCAGCCTTGTTGGCCTCGGCCAGGAGTCCGTTGAAACCGCGCGGGTCATCGACGCTCCACTTCCTAGAAGCTGGCGCGTTCCAAGCAATCGTCAGAACCTCGTCCTGCGTCAAAACGTCCCCCATGCGGAAAAGTTCGCACAGAAGTCTGTAACGCATTTCGGAACGGTTGCCCTCCGCGCCGACCTTCGGCTCCTGTAGTGCCAAATCGAGAACCTGTTTGGACAGTTTGTTCAGGGCGTCGCTGTAGTCCGGCAGGTCGCTGGGCATAACGACCTCAATAGTGTCTGCGACTCGACCCATAATGGGCCGTTCATACACATCAATGTCCTCATAGGCGTTTTCCATTTCCTGAATGGTGTACACCGTCTTGGAAATCTCCGCAATAACAGACTCAGGAAACCCGTGGCCAGTGTTGACCGTATTGGGCAGGCGCAACACCTTGTTGGCTGACCACCCGGAAGGGTCACAACCGTCTTCCCGGTGAGCTGTCGTAATCTTGTGCGCCACATCTGCGGCTCGCTTAGCATCAATGGGCTTGTCTAGAACCCAATAATCGTGACCGCGACCATGAGACGTGGACACATGAATACTTGGCATCATCCGAAACTTCTCGGGCACGCAAAGGTCTGAGTCCATGTAGATAGTTTGCGAGGTCAAAGCGTTCTCTGGCGTGCGAGCAATGTTGCCCTTGTCGTTTTTTTTGTCGCCGTAAAGCAATGGGGAAATGTACACGTCCTCCATGCTGTACTGCTCGCCATAAGTAACCATCGCATCAAGCTCTTTGGGGTAAGCAAAAATCTTGTGAATGTTGATGTTCAGCTTGCCACTAGAAGTCTTACCGCTGGCGCGACTAACAAAAGCGTTACCCTTGTTCTTGCCGAGGACTGTTTCAATAAACTCTCTCAACGCAATGGCCTCTCACTCGTAAGTCTTTGTCTTTCCCTGCCGGTCATCCCCCCCCAGATGCCTTGTTCTTCGCCGGCCTCTAAAGCATACTCTAAGCACAATCTCTTCAATGGGCACGAGTCGCAAAGAGCCTTTGCGGTACGCAACTTCTCGGGTTGCATCTTGTCCCTGTAGTCCATGAAGTAAACATCTGGAGCGTTTTCGCAAGGAACACCACCCTCAAAGGTAATTCCTCTAACCAGTTCTTTGTATAGTTCCGTGCTTTTCCGTGTAGCTATCATTATCCCCCGTTCCGCTGACCCGCCAGGATTCGAACCTGGAACCTACCGCTTAACAAACGGTTGCTCTGCCATTGAGCTACGGGCCAAACCTTACTCAGTACCTAGAAGGCAGCGTCGTTCGCGTCGTCTTCCGACTTGCGGTACTTCAACACGACAGACTCGACGTAGTCGGTCTGCAATGAACGGCCTTTGGTGCCGTCTTTCTTGTCGAACTCTTTCTCGACAATGGTGGCCACGATTTCAACAAGGTCGCCCTTGTGAACCTCGGTGTCAGCAAGGTCGCGCCATAAAGTCACGCGAATCTTGGTAACATCACCAGTTTTTGCGTACTCCCCGGTGTCCTTGTTTTTCTTCTCGTGGTTGACATACACGGGAAACTCCTTGAGATTCGAGCCCCCTGCGTCGCGTGATTCGGGATCGGCGACGATGTTACCTGTAAATGTAGCCTTTACTTGGCTCATTCTTTTTCTCCTTTTCTATATTCTTTGACTCTGTTCTGTGCGTTCGAAACTGCAAGCAATCCCAAGAACGCCTCGAAGTGAAACGGGATTTCTCCCATGTCCACGGTTTCCAACCGGCAGAACGGCTCCATGTGGGCACCCGTCTTGTCAATGTCGGTAGGTCTTATATGTAAGAAAGCATACTCCCCGAAAGCTGGGAGTGGCTCCTCGTTCCAGCCCGTGCTAGTTTCCACAAGGGCCGACTCGCAGGCGCCAAGCGCGGCCAACTGCATATAGTGTTCGTCCCAGACGTTCCTGGAGCTTTTCACGTCAAGCAGTATTCGCTTTCCGTCCACCATCCACACCCCGTCAGCCGTACCAGCATAACCATACTGGCGCGACCAAAAAGTTGTCTCGGTCATAATGGGAACTACATCATGCTCAGTCTTCCAGGCATTCCACTGGTCAACCATTTCCCAAAAGCTGGGTGGGGCAAGGCTAGTGTCCGGGTACGGCGTACCCATGTCGTGCTCTGCCGCAATCCATTCGTGTATCATCGTGCCCAGCTCTGCTGCATCGTTCAACACGCCATCGGAATAGTTGCGAATATCGGTCATGTCACCCTTGATGGGGTCACGCTTCCAATACCACCGGAGAAAGCCGAAGCCTTGCTCCTCGGATCGACTCAACAAAGCGTCGATGTTCGCCACAGCAAAAGCGGCAGTGTTGTCTACCGCCCACTGGGCGACGGCGGGCTTGTCCAGTTTCTTTAGGACAGTAGTGACACCGGGCACAACATCCCCCGTAAAGGGATGCTTGTACCCGCTACCACCGTGCCCGGAAGCCCGGACTCTGAGTTTCGGCTGTGTCATACCGGAACCTACTCTACTTCGCCGTTTTTGAGCGCCTTGAGAACCTCGGTCAACACGGCCTCGTCCTTCATCCACTCGTTAGAAGGCTTACCCGAAATCCGAGTTCCAATCGCGTTAGCAACCGGGCCGTCCTGAGTGTCGCTCTGTGCCAGCCAGGTTTTGATTTCCTGATAGACAGCCGTTGCTCCAGTGGAGTTGGCCTTATCGATACGATCCTGGACGGGAGTGGCCTTGGGGGGCGCCTCCGCCTTCGCTGGGCCTGCCGGCGTAGTTTCCATGCCGTCAGGGTCGGGCTCTCCGGTAGCGATGCTGAACGTCAACAAGTTCGCCATCTTCTGAGCCTGGGTCACGGCCTTGCGTGTACCCTTGTCGCTATTGTCGGCACCCTCGGCGCTCATCAACACGACAAACTCTGAGCCGTCTGCAACTGCAATGTACGTCAGCCTCATGTCGATAAGCACCATCGCCACGGAACGGTTCGAACCAATGTCCTTAGTGACCATGTGGTGACTAAGCATTTCGGAACGAAGAATCACACCATGCTCGACCATCAATTCCTTGACCTTCAAGATAATGTCATCGTTCTTCATGTACTTATAGGAACCCTGACTTTGCGGGCCTGTGCCCGCCTTCTCAATGCCCCCCACGCCTGCCTGAATTGCGGCGATTGCCGCATATATCTTTGGAACTACCACCTTGGCCTCCTTAGCCTTTGTCGCTGGTTGTGTTTCTACCATCTTGAACTACCTTCCCTTCCTTCCATACCTGGCCCCCCCATACACCTACAGGTGGCCGATATGTATTAGCGAACCTAGCACACTCCACCAGCATCGGGCAACCCCGACACATTTTGTATGCGTTGTCTGCTGTGGGCTCGTCGTCCTCGTCGTAATCAATGAACAAACCAGGCTTGTCCTGGCAGTTCGGCACCTCATTATCCAAAGCCCGCTCAAGCGGAGCCATAGCGATCTGCTGGCGCTTGCTGAGCTTCAAATAGTTGAGGCTAGGGAAACTGTGCTTTCCCTTGGATATATCCTTACTTAGGGCCTTATCGTTTTTTTCCTCCCACGATAGATTTACCATTCGCTTTGAGAATCCTATTCATTTCCACAGCCTTAGCCACCTGGTCACTCAAAACTCCAGAGTCATAGGTATCAACAGCCACAATCTCGAAAGAACGCACCTGTTGTTTTTGGCCTCTGCGATGAATCCTTTTCAACGCCTGCTCATTGATAATTCTATTGTCTCCACGGGAAACCCACACGATATTACGGGTGGCGTGTTGTAAACCGTCCACACCCTCCGCAATAGCGGAAGTTACCGCAACCAGATATTTCGCCTCGCCCGAAACAAAAGCCTGCTTGTGAACCTCTCTCTGGTCTTGCGAAACATCACCATGCCAAGGCAATGAGCCCTCCAGCCTGGCGCACACCACGTTGGCAAACTTTTTCGAGTCCGTCAATATGAGCGCCGACTCACCATCAATCCGGTTTTCCAGGACATTTTTCAGCG
>Ga0209390_10004820_pt1 | contig 19865 bp, 21 predicted proteins | sample BON01_FD_187212 | JGI IMG/M metagenome (GOLD analysis project Ga0209390, IMG submission 187212) | Freshwater microbial communities from Lake Bonney liftoff mats and glacier meltwater in Antarctica - BON-01 (SPAdes) (version 2) | ecosystem: Environmental > Aquatic > Freshwater > Ice > Glacier...
CGTTCGCGCAGATAATGATACTGGATTTCCGCCTGCAGGTAGAACACCCGCAACTGTCGTGGCGGGGTAAAACCGAGGAACGTGATCCCGGCTGCCATGTGCACGAGCCAGGAGATCAGAAAATCGCTCTTACCTACCTTTGGGGCACCGCCGAGCACCAACATGCCGCCGGGTGTGAGCACCCTTGGCGCAATGATATCCTCCGGCATGGGGGATCGGTCGTCGAGCAAAGCGCCCAGAGTGAACGATGACAACGGCCCCGGCTGGTTTCGTGCTGCGGCGGTTGTCTCAAGGCGGATCAGCGGCGGGCCGTTCTTCTCGATATGCTTGGCCCAGAGGCGTTCGGATTCCGCCTTAAGGCGATCCTCCGGCCAGCTCGGGCGCAGGGCGGCTGCACTGTAGCCACGGATCGCCTCCCATCCTTCATCAGGCGACATCCTGCCATCATGGACCATGCGCAGGAAATGACCGATGGCGACGCTGGCCCCGGTGAAGCGGCTCCAGTCATCCTGATCGCCTTCGCGCACCGGCGTTGTCAGCACCGCGTCCAGCGTCGGCTTGCCGGGTGCAGCAGCATTGGTAGTGGCCATGCCAACGCCCGACATGGGCGGCATCTCCGCTACCTTGTCTCCGAACTCCTCAAGATCGACCTCAATGGGATGGTGTTCGCGGATCTGCACAAGGCGCTGATGGCCATGCTTGTGATGAACCGATCCCGCCACCCGGATCGGCTGATGGGCGGAGCGGAAATGCGTGTCGCCGCCAACCTTGAGAGCGATCTCACCCCGCAGGCGGCAAAGCTCAGCCAGTGCAGTTCCTTCGGCGGGTTCGGTCATCCGCCACCAGACATGCAGCTTGTTGGCCCCTTCAGAGGTGCGCCCGCCGCTCTCGATGATCAGAGTGGGCTGACCTAGGTGGTGCAGCAGATGATCAAGTTTGGCGGAAATATCGCCGGCATCGAGATCGACGACAAGCGCCTGCATCTGCAGCACATCGGCGGATTTGGCCTGTCCGGCCCCAGCGACCGTGCCGGGGATCACATAGACGGCTGCCCCTTCGCGCCAGGCCCAATTGGCGAAGGTCGCGAGCTTGGTTGGCGCTGTGGCGTCGGCGTCGATCCAGATGTTGTGTGGTCGGCCCTCTTTACCCTGTCCCATATCGACAAAGCCCCGGACCGGGATCTGGCCCTCACAATAGCCGAACACGACGTCAATGAAGGTTTCGATCTGGAAGGGATCGGGCTCGACATCGAACGGGTCCTCGATCGAAGGCGCGTCGTTGAAATCCTGCCAGGGGCTGAAATGGATGATGTTGTCGTCGCTCATCCCTGCAGCCCCCAGCAGCGCTCGGCCCATGGGCAGAAACGGCACTCGAAGAAATCGCGGTTCTGTGCGATGCGCGGCAGCAACTCGCCGGCATCGGTGGCCCGCAGGATCCGCACCGCCCGGTCGGACATCCGCTGCGCCAAATCTGCATCGAAGGGCACCAGCTCATGGTGCATCTCAGCCGTGTCCTTGTTGATGGCAGTGAACACGGCCGGTGCGGCGCTGATGCCGGGCACGCTGGCTTCCATATAGGCCTGATAAAGTGCTATCTGCGCGGCATAGACCGGCTTGGCGATGGTGACGCCGTCCTTGACGCAAAGGCGCCAGTTCTTCGCGTTCATCGTCTTACATTCCCAGAGTGCGGGAATGGCCAGCTCCAGGCCCTCGGGGCCCGCAGCAATGATACCGTCCACGTGGCCCCGCACCCGACCACCGGCGGCCGAGAAACCAAACTGGCCACCATCCGGCCGGTTGCCCTTCCGCGTATAGAGATCGAAGCCCGCGCCGCGCAGCCAGGCCACCGCCAGGTCCTCAAGCGCGTGGCCAATGGCGAAGATGCGCAGCAGTTGCCCGGAAAACCCTTGCCCCTCGTCCTTGGGCGCATGCGTGAATTCGAACTGCAAAGCCCTCTCGCAGGCATGACCGAGCCGCGAGCCGCCGAGATAATCACGCGGAACGCGTTCAGCGTTTTCCGTGGTCAAGGCTGCATCGACTGCGGCGTTCACCTTCTCGGAGAAGCTGGGCCTGTGATTGTAATCCAGCGTCAAAACGGCACCTCCGGGCTTTTCGTCTTTGCGATGTCAGCCATCGCCTCGCGAAAGCCCTCGACGGCTTCCTCAATGACGGCGCGGACTTGGGGCTCCGACAAATCGGCAAAGCGGGTTTGCCAGCCGATCTCGTCCATCAGCAGCGCCAGCCGCTTCATGGTGGCAGTGACGGCGGCACGTTCCTCGTCGGTCAGATCAACCATGGCTGAGGACCCCCGAGCCAATTGCCACCAGTAGTTTTGGCAGGGCATCGAGCAGAACCAGACCGATGGCCGGCGATGCTTCGTGCGCGTAGGATCCGACCAGCCGAAGCCATGCGTCGGAGAACGGCAGACCGCGCAAAGCTGAAATCGCGGATGCCAGAGCGTCCGGCGCTGATCTGCAGACAGGGAAATGTTGATTGTCATGGGTCATGCGGCCCTCCGCTGATCGGGGGCGACACTCATGACGAGGTGACGGATCGCCCGCTTGTTGAAGGTGAAAGTCATCAGCGCCGAGGCGTGATAGCGTGTCAGGCCATAGTCCTGCCGATAGGCGGGCGGCAGGTATTGCAGCTGCTTGTCCGTGGCGGCCTGTTTCAGCCAGCCGCGCGTTTTGAAGGCGCTTTCGTCGGTCTCGACCTCGTTCAGCCAATCATCGGCCTGCGCGAGGCAGACGGTCCGTTCGCCGATGCCCAGCAAGCGGGGGCTTTGGCCCTTTGCGCCGCCGACCGCATGCCAGCGCCCTTCCAGAAAGAAGATGCCGCCCCAGGCGTTGAACCCGTTGGCCATTAGCGCGTCATCGGCCCCAAAGAGATCGATCCAGGCGAAGCTTGATCGTTTCAGGAGGTCGATCTCCGTCATGATGAAGCCGGTCAACTCGGCGCGCCTCGACGCATCGGCCTCGCCGTCGTCATCAGCGCCAAGAACCTCGCCGCAGAGCGGGCATTCGAAACAGGCCAGAGGAATGTCAGCCCCACAGGCCGGGCACGCCTTGGTCGGGGCCTCGCCGGTCTCAGTCTTGCCATCAAGATCGACGTCCTGCTCCAGAGTGCCGTGGATCAGACTCGAGGTCCCAAAATCCAGCACGACGCAGTCAGTCTTGATGACGCCGGGGTGTTCCTCCGGATCAATGGTACGCAGCCCGCGCCCCACCATCTGGATCATGGTGGATTTGTAGGAACTGGGCCGCAACAGCACGACGCAGGAGGTCGGCGGGTGATCCCAACCTTCGGTCAGCACCGCCACGTTGACGATGATGCGAATATCCCCGGCGGTATAGGCAGCGAGAATCTGGCGGCGCGCTTCACTCGGCAGATCGCCATGAATCAGCCCGGATGCCACATCTGCGGCGTTGAATGCCTCCGTGACATGGGCGGCGTGGGCGACGGTGGAACAGAACACCACGGTTTGACGATCACCCGCTTTCTCCTTCCAGTGCCGGATGACCTCGTCGGTGACCGGCGCGCGGTCCATGATCGACGCGACCTCAGCCATGTCGAAATCCGCCAGCGTCTTGCGCACAGCGCGCAGCTTGTCCTGCACACCAACATCGATCACGAAAGTGCGCGGCGGGACCAGATGCCCAGAGACGATCAACTCCCCCAGACGCACCTGGTCGGCGACATTATCGAACACTTCGCGCAGACCCTTCTTGTCGCCACGGTTCGGGGTGGCTGTGACGCCGAAGATGCGGGCGTCAGGATTGGCATTGCGGACTTGGTCGATAATGCGGCGGTAGCTTGCCGCCACCGCATGATGCGCCTCATCAATCACCAGCAGATCAAGCTGTGGCATGGCGGCGAGATTGCCGAGCCGGGCCAGCGTCGGCACCATTGCGAAGGTCACCTGACCGGCCCACGACTTGGCACTGGCATCGACCACCGACGTGGTCACGCCTGGATTGACCCGGGCAAACTTGCCCCGGTTCTGATCGGTCAGCTCATCGCGGTGGGCCAGCACGCAGGCCTTGGCAGCGCTGTCGCCGATCATCTCACCCGTGACCGCCGACAGCATGATCGTCTTGCCCGCACCGGTGGGTGCTATGCCCAGCGTGTTGTCGTGGGCGTCAAGCGCAGCAAGGCTGCGCTCGACGAAGGTTTTCTGACGAGGACGCAGTCGCATGATCGCTCCCCTCACTCGGCCCAGCTGGGACGCCCGGAAAAGCCGGGTGTCGCAGGGGTTTGCGCTGTCTGCGTTTGCGGGGCGGGCTCGGTGGAGACCTGAGCCGGGGCATTCAGCACCGAGGGTTGGCCGTATTCCTGCATCGGAGCTGCCCCGCCATGCCCCATCAGCTGAGCATAATCGCGGTGGCTGGGTGTGACGGCTGAGCGGACCTCGTTCTTGTCTTCGCCATTGGTATCGGAACCGATATCCATCCGCGCGATGAATTCGATCCCGTCCAACTCAGCAAAACCGCTGATCCGGCGTTTGGCCTGTGCCTGCGCCGAGTTGTCCTTGTCATCAAGCCCACGCGCCGAGTTCAGGATGCCCTTGACCAGGCCGCGCCCTGCGTTGCCCCAATCCGGGCCCTTCGGGCTGAAGAGCCCGATCAGCGACCAGATCTTGCGTTTAGCGTATGGCCCCTCGACAACGGTATATTCGGCGTCGAGATAGACAGCGCCGGTAGCGCCGCGTTTGGCATAGCCGCCGGTCCAACCCTGCGACGGATCGTCAAAGCCTCCAGGACGGATGGTCAGACGCACCTTGGCCAGTGTGCCCTTCGGAATGACGGTGCCGTTGCTTTGCGCGGAGTTGAAATCGTTCCAGAGTCCGGTCATTGGATTTTTCCTTTCAATTGACGTGGGAGGGGTTAGCGGCAGCCTCTGCAGGCTGGTCCTGAACTGCGGCCGCGTAGGTGAGACGCGCTGCTGCGGGGCGCACTGGGCCGTGAATCTTGGCCATCAACTGGCCCAGATGCGGCACTTCGATCATATCGAGCCGCCCGGAGCGGTCCTTGGCCGGAAAGCCGAACGGGTTCAGCGTCTGACAGACAAAGGCGCGTGCGGGCTGGCTATCGGCTCCGGCAATCTCGGCCATGGTGATCACCTGATCGACGATCCCTGGCAGCTCCAAGCCGGTCTTGGAGCCGTCGATCTGGGGCGAGAACACCTTGCGATTGAAGTCATCGAGCTTCTCGTCGAGTATCCCGACGAACCAGATGTTCTTGCCCCGGGTGTGCTGCAGATGCGTGAGCCAGGCGATCATTTCGCGGCCATGCAGCCCGTAAGCCCCCCGGACATCCGGCTTGCCGGTTTTTTCCGAGAACGCCTCAGGCTGGCCCTTGCACCATTGAAAGCATAGCCGCCCGGCAACGGTGATCGAGTCGACGAACAGCGTCTCGTAGCGTTCCAGCACAGCAGGATTGCCGAACTTCTGGCAAACGGCGGCATGGTGCGCCGGGCTGTAGGCCTGATCGTCGCGCAGGCTCGGGTTCGGGCCGCCGATAAACACCGCGAAATCGCGGCAATCCATCCAGGTACGTGGCCGTATCGTGTCTCCCTGCCAGCCCTCAATGGCGAGATCGCCTGCCTCAAGATCCATGAACAGGGTTGTGGTGGCAGTCAGCGACCACAAAAGGCTGGTCTTGCCGATGCCAGATTTGCCGAAGATGCAGCCCTTGATGCCGCGTGGTTCGGCCAGCCGCTGATCAGCGGTAATGATGGGGAGGCTCATTTCATGCCTCCCGCATTCAGTGCGGCAGCAACGGCAATATCGGTGCCGATGGCGCCTGCCTTACGTCCCAGTTCGTAAAGCTGTTTCAACGACGAGGACCGACGGATCACAGCCGAACATTCCTGATCGGCAGCGACGATCGCGAAGGCGATATCGTCCAAAGTCGCCTTGTTGATCAGCACTGGCGGCTCTACCGGACGGCCCGAATGCTCCGGAAAGCAAAGGGCATCCGGGAGATCCTCAAGGCCGTAGTGCGTCTTTTTCAGACGTGCGAGAGCGTTTCCGGAAAACATCAGTTGTCCTCCTGATCAAGGGTGAGGGAGAAGGTCTGGCGACCGGTGCGCAGGGTCCGCGCACCTGCGAAGCCGTCGCGTATGGCGGGCGGCCAGGCGCTGAAGCGCCGTTCCGGCACCGAAAAGGTGATCTCGAGATAGTCGGTAGGGTTGTCGCCGCTGGCCCGGATCCGCTCAGCCATCGCGGCCAACGCCACTTGGTCCCATTCGACCCGCTTTGGCGCATCGGCGATCACGGTGACTGAGCCGTCCTGAAAACGAACAGTGCCGCTGTCCTTGTTGGCGGCCAGACGCTCAGTCTGGGCACGGTGTTCGTATTTTTGAATGAGCGCACCATTGAACCAGTCACGCAGCTGCTTGGCCTTGCGGAAATGCTCTTCGACTTCGGCTTGCAGTGGGGCGAGATCATCTGCGGGCAAAGCGATGATGGCACCGATGGGTTGCTGATTCAGGTTATCGAGGGTGATGCGGTTGGGAATGTTCATGATGATCCCCTCAAGCCGCAGGCTTTGACGAGATTTCAGCCGTGCTGTTGCGCAGCTGGCTATCCTCGTAGCCTTCGACGTCTTCCAGGCGGTAAACCACCCGGCCGCCGACTTTCATGAAACGAGGGCCCTCCCCCGTCCAACGCCAGCGCTCCAATGTGCGCGGGCTGATGTTCAACCGAGCCGCCAGCTCGATCTGATTCAAATGTCTGATAGTCATCTGGTACTCCTTCGGAACAGATCGTTTCCAAAGGCAAAATCACGCAGATGACGGGAGAAGAGCGACACCCGAACAGGGAGAAGAACGGGGAGAAATTACTCTAGAACTCGAAGGCCCAAAGTCCGTTGGTCGATTTGAGGTGGGGGGAAAGTTGCGCCCATTTCACGCCACCAAAGGCGCGCTGTAGCGTCGCCACGCCTGAGCCCGCGCGAGTTAACAGGTCGTCAGCGGTGTAACGCTTGTTATCTTTGAAGCCCTCGACGAGCGTCCGAAGAATCTTGATCTGAATATCGGATTTGAAGCTGATCGGCTCGCCGCCAAGAATGATCAGCTGCTTGCCATCTGGCGACAAGCTCAGGGGTTCTGCCGGATCTGGCCGGTGGGTGCCGTCGAGACGGGCCGCCAAAATGTCAGGATGGACCGCAAGGCCGTCGGCGAAATCAACCACATCGCGGACATCGGCCACCATCTGCCCTGACGCGGCGGGCAATTTCAAATGGCTGGAGGGTGTCGTGGTCAACAGAATGCGCATTCGCAGCGCAGGACGCGTCCTTGCGGCATCCGTGATCTGGTTGGCGACCACTTCGTTTGACAATCTGCGCGCGAACCAAACCGGCACACGCTCGGCTCGGCGGCCAAGCCGAACATTACCGATCTCCCACAAAAGATTGGGGATCAAGTTGATCGGGCCATGGCGACTGGCCAGATCGAACTGAGTCGTCAGCCGGGACAGCAGTGCTGGCATATCAAGCCGATAGAGCGCCGTCTGTTCTGGCATGACTCTCATCCAGCCAGCGTTTGGGCTGAAATAGCCGTGGGAACCATCTTCCGGTGACCGGATCAGCGGCACTGGCTCATCATCGTGATCAACCATCGAAGTCGTCACCGCATGGTCACCGGCACGTACCAAAAGTCCTGCGGTGAGGAGCTGCCTCCCCGCCGCAGCGTGGTATGTCTTCAGAACTTGCGCAGAGATCTGCGCGTCAGGCGTATCTGCTATAGTGCTGATCAGGCCCAGCGCCTGATGATCAATCCTCAAAGAGCAGCTGGTCATCGACCAGGATTCCCCAACGGCGCAGGTACTTGTCGCCGATCAGTTGTTCCTGCTCTGTCTGGTCCTTGAGGTTGCAGCCATGCGGCATTGTCACGGCCAAGGTCAGCGACCGGCCCCGGCGCGCATCACCTTTCGGGTGAAACTTGATCGCCAGCTTTGCCTGCGTGATCACCCAGCCGCGCCGCAGCGGGTTGTTGGCACCGAATTCCTCGTCGGCCATGTCCCAGATGGTTCCATCCGCTTTGGCCGCATTTTCGAACGTGACCCTGCGGCCCTCGTGATCGATCGGCATCAAGCGCAGCTGGCGCACGTCGACCCGCTCGATCCCGTCCTCAAGATCAGTCGGAAAAGCAAAGCGATCGAGAAGCACCGACAGATCGTAATGGCGCATCGGAACTTTTTCACTGCTGAACTCGACACCAAGCAGATGGCTGGCCATAAACTGGGCCAATTCCGCGCGGCTTTCCCGATCATTGGCCACAACCTCAATGACACCCGTCGAGGGTTCATAGGTCATTGCTGCTTCGAAAACCGGCCGATACGCACGGCGAACCAGCTCTCCACCGTCGTCGAAGGCGAAGTGATCGTCCGGCAGACCTTCGCGGTAAACCGTGATCTGGACCAGATCGCAATCTTCCCCATCAAAGGTCGGCCGAACCCGTTCGAAGATGTCGACATGCACGTTGTTCGACGCGAAGCGCGCTCGCAGTGCTGCCCTGAACGCATCGACCGAAATCGGATCCCGCCGCACCGTGCAATCGACGTCACAGATGAAACCATCCCAGCTGCGACCACGACGGCGTTCATCCGTGAAACGGACCTCCTCGGCGTGACGGAACTGCACGCGCTGGTGCAGGAACATCCAGAGCGCCCGGTCGTGGGCGTTCGCAAGTCCATCGAGTACGGCCCGGTCATCAATCACGCTATAGATGGCCACTTGCCCTGCATCATCCGACATCGATCCGACACGGTCTGCATCGTTGACTACGCGGCCGCGGGCCTCGTCGTTCATATCATCCACTGCCTGAAGCCGCGGACGAACCACATCAGGTTCAGGGGCATCCCAATCCAGCGCCGTCGGCAGCTCGATCCCTGAGGTATCAAAATAGGCCCGAAGCGATGCGGCAGGCGTATTGCGGATGAAGCTAGTAATCGACGCCATCTGGATGCACCCCTCAGCCTTTGATCTTACGGGGGTCGTTACCGTGTGAATCCGATTGCCCGATCCGACCATCCTGGTTATGGATCTTGAACTCTGTCCCTGCGTTGCGGCTGATTTCGCGACCGCGATCTACAGCGTCCCGTTTGGTGTCGAAGTGCCCGCTGGCACGCTCTGCACCACCGCGACGGACATCCCAGCCGCCGCCACTATTCGGCACCACATGATGCGTGCCCGGTTCCTTACCTTTAGCCATATCGATCTCCTATGTTGTGTAATAACGAGAATCAAAGTTCGCGATAGCGAACCTGCGCAAAATATAGGGATTGCGCGTATGGCGTGTCAAGGACTAGATGTATGGTAAGAACGAACCATGGTGCAAAGGAGGATTGCGGTGCCAACACCATTGGGCGAGCGCGTGCGCGAACTCAGACTGAAGCGCGGACTAACCTTGGAAGGCCTCGCTGAGCGAGTCGGATCCAGCAAAAGTTACATGTGGGAAATTGAGAACAAGGAAGTCACGCGGCCATCTGCTGAAAAGCTTAGCCAGATCGCCTTGGCTCTCGATACGACAGCCGAATATCTGCTGGCCGGCGACGGGGCCAATGAAGAAAATGCCGACGACCTGGTATTTTTTCGGAAATACAAAGGGATGACTACAGGCTCCAAAGAAAGACTGCGCAAGATGCTGGACATATTGGACGACGATTAATGGCAGTGAATGGAACGAAATCGCCCCATAAGGAAGCCAACCGTCTGTCCACGATGCTGCGCATGGCGCTCGGGGAGGATCGCTTTCCAATCGACGTGCCGCAGCTCGCGCTGGAAGTCTCGAAGAACAACGAAGACCCCATCGAAAAAGTGGTTGGGGGCGAACTTCCCGGGTTTGAAGGCATGCTTCGGGCGCATCGCAAGCGGCCAGGATGGCACATCGTTTACAATGAAGAGCCACGCTATCGCGGCCGCGAACGTTTCACAGTTGCCCACGAACTTGGCCACTACATGTTGCACCGCCCTAAGCTGGGTCAGATCGACTACCCCAACGGGCAGCTGAGCCGAAGCTGCGACTTCCAATGCATACCGCTCCAGTCGAATGCTTGGAAAGCAGCTGAAAAGCAGCGCGAAGAGGAGGCGGATACGTTCGCGTCCTATCTTCTGATGCCCCTCGACGATTATCGCATTCAGGTCGGCGGGCTGGAAATGACCCGCAGCTTGCTGGACCACATTACCGACCGTTATGGCGTATCGCTCCTCGCTGCTGTGAGGAAGTGGATCGAGTTTACTGATCGACGCGCGGCGATGGTAGTTGCGACAGACGGGTTCGCGCTATGGGGCCGCGCCAGCAAGGCTGCCTTTCAGAGCGGCGTGTTCATACGGTCGGGCATGGAAATCCCGGATGGATCAATCGCGGCGATGGGGCCAACTGTATTACAGCCTGGAAATGATTGTGCTGTCGCACATCCAAGTGGTGTCTGGACATTCAGCCGTGGACCCGAACCGGCGCGGGAGCTCACATTTTTTTCGGAACGCCTCAGGATGTCAGTTTCCCTATTACACTTCGACAATGACGGCAGGGGCGCCGAGATCGACGAGGAGGAGCCATGGGATGCTTTTGATCAGTTTACCGCAAATGGCCAATTCCCGATGTGATCCATTTAGAAACGATTTCAACATTTTAGTTAACGACGGCGAGGGGCGATGAGATGACAGAAACGAAAGATGCGCCGAAATCTTATTGGTTCGTCGGCGCAAGCTACGGCGGCACTGAAGACCAGACCCCTCGCTTCCTGAGTGAAGGCATCTGGGAGAACGGCTACGACGACAAGCATCTCGACCTCGTTCGCTCCATGCAGCCTGGCGACCGGATCGCGATCAAGTCATCCTTCACCAGGAAACATAATCTGCCTTTCGACAATCGTGGCAATTTCGTTTCGGTCATGGCCATCAAAGCCATCGGCACGGTCACCGAGAACTTGAACGATGGGAAGCGCGTGCGCGTCTCTTGGGTCGAGCAAGAGCCCCATCGGGAATGGTATTTCTACACACATCGCGGAACGATCTGGCGGCTGGTGCCCGGAACTGGTGATCGGGGCGCAGATGGGCTGATCGCCTTCACGTTCGACGATAAGCCGCAAGATATCGACCGCTGGCGCAACGAGCCCTATTGGCGGGAAAGATTCGGCGACGGACCAGTCCGTCAGCGATTCCTTTGGACTGAGTTTTACGAAGCCGTCGCTGAAAAACTGTTGAATTATCGGTCAGATCGAAAGCCGTTGATCGAAGGTATTCATCAAATCTCGACCAAGGTGACGGGTCTTTCGTACCTTCAGGACAAATTCGCAGATGGGACAACAGGCCCGCTTCAGGACATTTGTCCCTTTACGGCGATGGGCACATTCAATCGGTCGATGACCGACGCGAACAGGAAAATGATCGCGACTGAAATAGCCAAGCTACTTGGCGTTTCTGTACCTATTCCTGACACGTTCGATGGAATTCCCGTCCTCAACAATCAGCGATCATGGTTCTTCTCATATGCCGACAAGCGTGGCGACGGTGACATCGAAGCACTTTGGCGCGTTTTCGCGGCAGCCGCTGAGTCCGTGGGCTCCGATCTTCCCGAACACCGCATTGAACTGGCTCACGCCTATGATGCCGCCACGCAGGTTTGGGGCGTTGCATGGAACCTTTCGACTGGCCTGTACTGGGCCCATCCATGGGATTTCCCTACGCTGGACAGTCAGTCCCGCAACTACATCGCAAAGCGTCTTAGCATTCCCGTACCCACGTCGGGCCAACAAAAGCCAGCAGATGCAAATGGCTATCTGGAGCTGGTCGACAACCTAAAAGCCAGATTTGCCGAGGACAGCTACCCGGTCCACAGTTTCCCTGAGTTGTCGCTGGCATCCTGGCTGTACAAAGATCCAGCAGATCCAGACAAAGCAACGGCAGATGAAGCCTCGCCAGACGACCTCGATGATACCGAAGATCAGCAGCAAGATGCTGTACAGCCAACACCTGTCCTTGAATCCTATGGGGTGGCCGACATTCTCAAAGACGGTTGCTTTCTTTCTCGAACAGAGATCGAGCGGCTTATCGAAAGGCTGCGAACCAAGAAGAACCTAATTATTCAGGGTCCTCCGGGAACGGGAAAGACTTGGATTGCCAAGCGACTTGCTTACGCCTTGATGGGTGAAAAAGACGAGGGCAGGATCCGTGCGGTCCAGTTCCATCCAAACCTTTCATATGAAGATTTTGTACGAGGCTGGCGGCCGTCAGGTGATGGCAAGCTGACACTGGCGGACGGGGTCTTCATGCAGGCGATCCACGCCGCATCGAAGAACCCAACCTCGAAGTTCGTCGTGGTGATCGAAGAGATCAATCGTGGCAACCCTGCACAGATATTTGGGGAACTGTTGACGTTGCTGGAGGCCGGGAAACGGACCCCCAGCGAGGCGCTCGAACTCTGCTATCCGGATGCGGACGGCAAGCGGCGGCCCGTGCACGTGCCGGAAAACTTGTATGTTCTCGGTACGATGAACATCGCTGATCGCTCCCTTGCTTTGGTGGACCTCGCTTTTCGTCGGCGGTTTGCCTTTGCAACGTTGGAACCAAAACTAGGGGACTCTTGGCGAAACTGGGTAATCCAGCATTGCGCGATCGATCCCGAGTTGGCTCCGGGGATCGAGCAGCGCATTTCCAGCCTCAATCAGAAGATAGAGCAGGATCTCGGTACACAGTTCCGGATAGGCCACAGCTACGTCACCCCACCCCATCGCATTGAACCAGGATCGACGCGCGACTGGTTTCTTCAAGTCGCAGAAACAGAAATTGGCCCCCTGCTGGAAGAATACTGGTTCGACTCTCCCAAGACCGCCAAGGATGCGCTTGAAAAGCTGATTGCAGGCTGGTGATGGAAGCCGTTCTCATCCAGCCGGACGACTATACCGCGCCAGACCACGGCTATATTGGCGCAATCCCAGTCAGAAACATTTGGCTGCTCATGCTCTACGCATCCGATCTGTTTCGTATAAAAGGGATGGATGGGAACGGCATTGAGGACATGCCTGATGATCTCCCCGACTTGGTGGGAGAGATATTGGCGCACGCAGTCGAACAGCGGCAACGCCGAAGGTTGAGCCTTGGCTACAGAACAAGAACGGCTGCTCTCAACCGGGTGCGCGGCAAAATCGACGTTCTTACGACAGAGCGCCACCAATTGTTGGCGCGCGGACTGGTGGCCTGCAGGTTCGACGAACTCACAATTGATACGCCCAGAAATCGCTTTGTTCGCGCTGCACTGGAGCTGATCTCGCGCATTGCTGCGCGGCCCGATGTCGTCCGTCGCTGCCGCAGATTGGCGAACGACATGAAAATGATGGGAGTGTCCGGCACTCCACCGACGTTGCGCGAAATGAGCACAGACCGGTTAGGCAGGAATGGCATCGAAGACCAAGCGATGGTCGCGGCCGCCAAGCTGGCGTTCGAGCTAGCCATTCCCACCGAAACGGCGGGGCCAAAGAAAATGCCGCTGTCGGACCGCGATGAGCGCTGGGTTCGAAAACTGTTCGAGCGAGCTGTCGGTGGCTTCTTTCAGGTCGTCTTGCCGTCAACAGAATGGCACGTCAGGACAGGCGGTACATTGGCTTGGCCAACGTCAGCCAGCACAGACGGAATTAGTCGTATCCTCCCCGGCATGAGAACCGACATTGTTCTTGATTACAAAGTAGGCCAGCGAAGGATCGTCATCGATACGAAGTTCAATGCAATTGTGACAAACGGGTGGTACCGGGAAGAAAGTCTCCGAAGCGGATACCTGTACCAGATGTACGCTTATCTGCGATCACAGGAAGGCTCCGGCGACGGATATTCAGACGATGCGGAAGGGCTGTTGCTGCATCCTGCGGTCGGCACCACTTTCGACGAATCCGTTGTCATTCAGGGCCATAAAATCAGGTTTATGACGGTCGACCTGACGGCCAGCGCATCGGACATTCGTGCGGAACTGCTGCGTGTAACTCTGCTTGAAGCCTATGGGACGAAAGCTCCAATATAAGTGGAAAGTTGAAGGGACGACGGAGGAGACCACTATCACCGGGCGCATTCGTTGATTTGCTCGGGAAATATGATGCATACCGGATGATGGTTAGGCGTCGCAGGAGCGGCATGTCCAACCGCCGAAACGATGTTGATCAGGAGTGGAATGGATAAGGACCGGAAGGCACAAGGCATGCGGGAAGCGCCAGCGGCATTTGTCGCTGCAGGTGAACAGCGCCATGAGGTCCTTGCCGGGCTCGTCGAACGCGTGACCTACCACAACCAGGAGTCGGGCTTTTGCGTCCTGCGCATCAAGGCACGCGGTCATCGGGATCTCGTCACCACGGTCGGTCATGCGGCGATGATTTCGGCCGGGGAATGGGTGACGGCGTCAGGCGACTGGACCAACGACCATACCCACGGTCTGCAATTCCGCGCACGGTTCCTGAAGACCTCGGCACCGACATCGCTGGACGGTATCGAGAAATACCTCGGCTCAGGCTTGATCCGGGGCATCGGGCCAGTCTATGCCAAACGAATGGTCAAGATGTTCGGGAAGGACGTGTTTGATCTGATTGAGGCTGAACCCACGCGCTTGCGGGAGGTCGAGGGCATCGGGCCGAAACGCGCTGACAAGATCACCTCCGCCTGGGCGGATCAGAAGGTCATCCGCGAGATCATGGTGTTTCTCCACAGCCATGGCGTAGGGACCGCGCGTGCTGTGCGCATCTTCAAGACCTATGGCGTCGACGCCGTGCAGGTGATGAGCGAGGATCCCTATCGCCTGGCGCGCGACATTCGCGGCATAGGGTTCCGAACGGCGGATCTGATTGCCGAGAAACTCGGGATCGAAAAAACTGCCATGATCCGTGTGCGCGCCGGGATTTCCTATGCCCTCACCGAAGCGATGGGGAACGGCCACTGCGGTTTGCCGCTTGCCGAACTGATCCCGCTTTCCATCAAGCTGCTCGAGGTGCCTGACGACCTGATCCAGACGGCCATCGACCTGGAATTGACTGACGGTACCGTGACGGCCGACACGGTGGCCGATACCCCCTGCGTCTTTCTGAGCGGGCTTTATCATGCAGAGAAAGGTGTCGCCGACCGCTTCCGCCATCTGGTCTCGGGCCCGCGCCCCTGGCCAGAGATTGATGCCGACAAGGCGCTTCCCTGGATCGAGAAGAAGACTGGTCTGACCCTTGCTCCAAGCCAGACCGAGGCCATTCGCCTTGCACTTCGCTCCAAGGTCATGGTGATCACCGGCGGCCCCGGCGTTGGCAAGACCACCATCGTCAACTCGATCCTGCAGATCTTGGCGGCGAAAGCGGTCACGCTATTGCTGTGCGCCCCGACCGGGCGGGCCGCGAAACGGATGAAGGAGGCAACCGGAATGGAGGCGAAGACCATCCACCGCATGCTGGAAATCGATCCGAAAACGTTCGGTTTCAAGCGCAACGAGGAAAGCCCGCTCGAGTGCGATCTGTTGGTCGTTGATGAAAGTTCGATGGTCGACATTTCCCTGATGCATTCACTGCTCAAGGCCGTGCCAAATCACGCTGCGGTCCTGATCGTCGGAGACATCGACCAGTTGCCCTCGGTCGGCCCCGGGCAGGTCCTGGCCGACATCATCGGTTCCGATGCGATCCCGGTCGTGCGGCTGACGGAGGTGTTCCGGCAAGCCGCCCAAAGCAAGATCATCACCAGCGCCCATCGGATCAACCAGGGCCAGATCCCGGACATGACCAAGCCAGACGGTGAGAGCGATTTCTATTTTGTTCCGGCCGAAGACCCGGATCAGGCCGTCGAGCGCATTCTGGATATGGTCAAGAACCGGATCCCCAGACGCTTCGGTCTGGATCCTATTCGGGACATTCAGGTTCTCTGCCCGATGAACCGGGGTGGTGTCGGTGCCCGTTCACTCAACATCGAACTTCAGGCAGCCCTGAACCCAACGGCCGAAAACAAGGTAGAACGCTTCGGCTCGACATTCGCGCCGGGCGACAAGGTCATGCAGATCGAGAACGACTACGACAAGGAGGTCTACAACGGCGACATCGGCTACGTCGAAGGCGTGGATCTGACCGAGGGCGAATTGACCGCCAATTTCGACGGCCGGACCGTCACCTACCTGTTCGGGGAACTCGACACACTGGTGCTCGCCTACGCCGCGACGATCCACAAAAGCCAAGGATCGGAATATCCCGCCGTCGTCATCCCGGTCCTGACGCAGCATTACGCCATGCTTCAGCGCAACCTGCTCTATACCGGGATCACCCGCGGAAAGCGTCTGGTGGTGATTGTCGGCCAGCGTAAGGCCGTCGCCATCGCCGTCAAAAACGTAGCCGGTCGACGGCGCTGGTCCAAGCTGAATGAGTGGCTTGAGCTCTTTCCGGCAACTGCTCGCGAACTCATGGAATGAGTCTTGGCTGAGCGGCGCGAACGGCAGGTAGCCGACATTCGCTGCGATCCGCTCGAACGACTGGAATGGCGCGGGCATTCGCTTTGGTCGGTTCGCTGACTGCTGCCGAATATGAGCTGACGGAGAGGATAGGCTGGGTTCCTACCCTTATTGAAACCGGAAACGCTTATCTTGTGTTCTTTCATTTCCTGGAAATCATGATGCCAGCAGTGTCCTCAATCTCCCTGAGACGCTCGAGACTCGTGGGCGACCAAGTCTTTGCGAACTCGTAAAATAGCTCAACTCGCAAGTCCTTTTCCGGCAATATGACCCACGGTTGTTTTGAGCACGTGTAGATGTGCACATCCGGCGGGAACTGATCCGGCTCATCAAGCGTTCCGACGCGAATGAACCGGATGTGTTTCCGCAGGCCACCCATATTGTAGTTGCTCCAAACCGCAACCTTGCATTTCTTGCAGCGCGTGATGTCCTGACCCGTGCCGCTGGGTGTGGGAACAGAGATCTCCTCCACCGCGCCCAATATGAGCTTGACCCGGTCGGCCTCAAACAGGGCGTTAATCGCAAAAGCGGACCCGGAGTTTTTCTGGCAGCCGCGGCAATGGCAGCCATGTACGATCAGCGGGTCTTCCATCGCTTGGTATCGTACATCGCCGCATGTACAGCCACCCTCGTTGACGTGACTTCTGGTATTCATTGGGGATACACTCTTTATTTCGGATCCGTTAGTCGATTGTCACTTCTAGCGTTGAAGGCGTCTCACTGCGACAGCTGTCTGCGACGGGCGAATGTGTCACAGCATAGTCCACAATCTCCCAAAGAACTTTTTCGCTGACACCCGCAGCCCCGATTGTTACCCGAGTCCGAATACTCAAGGGACCCGCACGCACCGAACTGTCCAGTCCAAAGAGGCCGCGATCATCATCAACACTGTCTGTCGTGACTTCAAGCTTGTCCAAAGCAATGCCCAGTTCGGCGGCGCGCAAAGCAATTCTGGTCGCGTCGCACGTTGCCAGCGCTGCGCGTGATAGCCAGCCCGGTGATGGCGCAGAGCCTCCCCCACCCACGGCTTCGGGCATATCCGTCACGATGGACTGTCCTTTGTCCCCAGTGGCCCGGCATCGCAGGCCTTCCTCCATAACCGCCGTGATCGGTGGACTGGTACTCAGAGCGTCTTTTGGGTTCTCTTTCAAGTAGGCGATAATGCCATTGACTGAGTTCTGAATGTGCTCGACTGACATTGTGCTCTCCCGTTATTCTGTTGCGGACCAAATGGGTCTATTTGGGCTCGATGGGAAGCATTACGTGTGCCAGCGGCGTTTCCCCCCACATGACATAGGGGCCACCAACGAAAGGATCGCGGGGCAATTCGGCCAGCATCTCCATGTTTGGAAACAGCATCATGAGATGCGGCCCGTCCTGTACCCAAACCCCGCCCTCATTTGGATCGGTGGCCATCGGGTCGTCGTTGTTCACCAGCGCGTCGCCCTGTAACATGTACGATACGCCGACGACATCGGTGGAAAACTGGGTTCCGGACGCAACAGCTGCCATCCACCTCATCCACACAGGGTCATTGCACATCGGGTGATTGTCTCCGGGGATAAGACCGACGCCCGGCAGACAAACCCAGTCATTGCTGCCTTCCCTGAGGATTGTGCCATCCACGTCCATGATGGTCGCATCGGTGCTGATATCAGCGGGTGCGGCCGACATGGCTCTGGCGATTTTTTCGTCATTTGACTCGGCGCTCGCCGCACCTGCTAGTCCGCTTACCGCAACAAAAGCAACCGCTGCGCCGATGCTGGAAATTTTCAATGTTCTCAATCGCTTTTCCAACTCAGATACTCCCTTTTGAAATTCGTGTGTTGTGTTTCATCGGCCGGGTGCCCGGACCAAGATTTCTGGCGACCGCTGGCGCGGTCTTGCCCCGGACGTGTCGCGTGACCTCGCATTAGATGCATGCAGAATACGTTTCACCCTAAGGACATGCCCTTCCGCTAGTAAGTTAATTTCACTTGATTTTTTTGGATATGTCAGGTCATTTTATCTTTGGAGGCATAAAGGAAAACTTTAGGGAGTCCATGAAAACATCGCATCTCAGTGCTTTACGTGCTTTGGAAGCGGCCTTGCGGACCGGCAGCTTTCGCGCCGCAGCAGACGAACTCGGTGTCACCACCGCGGCCGTGGGGCAGCAGATACGCGGCCTTGAGGATTACGTTGGACGTCAGTTGTTCGTGCGCAGTCCTTCCGGGGCGGTCCCGACGGATACTGCCAAAAGGATAGCGGCGGAGCTGACCGCCGGATTCGGAGCAATTAGCTTCGCTCTAGCTGAATTGCGTCGCTCTGGACCCAACAATCGCCTGGCCATTTCGATGAGCCTTGGAATTGGAGAGTACTGGCTGACACCGAGGCTGTCGGAGTTCTACACCATCTGCGAACAGTTCGATCTGCGCATAGATACGACCCACCGATTGGTCGATTTGCAGTCTGAAGAGTTCGATTTCGTGATCCGTTTCGGTCCACCTCCGGACGAGTCACTCGAAAGCATCTTCTTATTCGATGGGTGCGTTGTGCCAATCTGCACGCCCGAATTTGCGGACAAATACGGCCTATCAGACGACACGACCTCTCTCGAGGGCGTTCCGGTCATTCACGTGAAACCCGAAACCACCGATCCCAGATGGCTGAACTGGGAGCGTTGGAGCAGAGAGCACGGGGTCGAGTATCGGGCGCGGCCGGCAGTTCCCGAGTTTCCTCGTCTCAGTTCCGGCTTGAGGGGTGCTAAGGAAGGTCTTGGAATTGTCTTGTGCGGAATGGTCGAGACATTTTCTGCCCTTGCTGACGGCTCGATGATCATGCCCTTCGGCGGAAGTTCGGCGATCCGCTCGGAATTCTCATATCGGCTGATATGGGCACGCGGCCGGACCTATTCGAGAACACAAATTGATTTCAGGAATTGGATGGCGGCGAAGGCAGAGACTTACCGTCAAGAAGTAGAGCGTCTACTCGTCCCATAGCATCACACCCTGTGGCTCCTGGACCAAATAAGTAAACCTTCGAACGACCGCTTCGTCCGCTGACCGACGATGAAGCCGAAAAAATGCTGCGCCGCGCGCGAATGGCAGGTTCAACGGGCCACACCGCAGCATCAAAAAATTTGCTGTATGACTGCAAAAGGCCGATCGCGTCGGTGCTGACTAATGCTACCCGTTTTCGCTTTGTTACCAATAACTTCGCTCCCTCTTGCTTCCGCAGTGCTTCCAGGCAATGTGGCAACGCAAAAAGCGCCCCGAAGGGCGCTTTGCAACTAACTGATAACACAATATTTTTTGGTTGCGGGAGTCAGATTTGAACTGACGACCTTCAGGTTATGAGCCTGACGAGCTACCGGGCTGCTCCATCCCGCGCCATGATTGGGACATATTTAGTCCGCATGTCGCTGTATTTTTTGTT
>Ga0209390_10004821_pt1 | contig 19860 bp, 19 predicted proteins | sample BON01_FD_187212 | JGI IMG/M metagenome (GOLD analysis project Ga0209390, IMG submission 187212) | Freshwater microbial communities from Lake Bonney liftoff mats and glacier meltwater in Antarctica - BON-01 (SPAdes) (version 2) | ecosystem: Environmental > Aquatic > Freshwater > Ice > Glacier...
TTTTGTCTTTATTATCATTTTGTAATCGAAATGATCAGAAAGCAGTCAACCTATCTATTCAATAGATTTTTTTGTCCAAAGTCCAATTATTTGTAACAAATGGTTATTTATTGACACCATCCGATGCTCACGCGATCGTGGCCAGCAGTATCTTGTAAGCATTTAACCTCGTGATAGTCTTCATGTAAGAAAGCATCGGTAACTGCTTGGCCTTGGTTGTAACCGTGTTCAACTAACAGTAAACCACCTGATATTAAATATTGACGGCTTTGTTGAATAATATGTTTTAAGTCATCGAGACCCTCTTCACCACTTATAAGTGCCTGCTTTGGCTCAAAACGTAAGTCACCTTCATGCTGATGAGGATCTTGTTCGGCTAAATAAGGTGGATTTGAAATAATTAAATCAAAGGTTTGTTTTGGAATAGCTTGAAACCAATTAGATTCAAGCAATGTAATATTTTCAACGTGATGACGTTTGACATTTTCTTGTGCGACAAGCAGTGCCTGCTTACTTAAATCTACGGCTAGAATATTCCACTGAGGTTTTTCAGTCGCCAATGCAACAGATATCGCACCTGTACCAGTACCGAGTTCAAGCACAGAACACGCTGGGCGTTCGCCTAAATAAGATAGGACAAGCTCAACTAATAATTCTGTTTCGGGTCTAGGTATTAATGTATCTGATGTAACATACAGCGGTAAGGACCAGAATTCACGTTCGTTAGTTAAATAAGCAATAGGAATACCTTCTAAGCGCTTTAAAACAAGATATTCAAAAGCTTGTATGTTATGGGTTTCAAGTATTTCTTCGCTATGAGCATATAAAAATGCTCTATTTTTTTGAATAATGTGAAGTAGTAAAATCTCCGCGTCGAGTTGAGGTGTTGGACTCGACTTAGCTAGACGCAAAGAAGCTTTTCGAAGTGCTAATTTAATATCAATCATTCTGACCTAAATGTGCAAGCTGATCGGCTTGATGTTCGCGTTTCAATGGTTCAATGACCAAGGAAAGCTGGCCAGCCAGCACATCGAGAAGTTGGTACAACGTAAGATTAATACGGTGATCGGTCAAACGACCTTGAGGGAAGTTATAGGTTCGAATGCGTTCCGAGCGATCGCCACTACCCACGAGGGAGCGACGTGTTTCTGCTTGTTCGTCGCGTTGTTTTTTTTGTTGGGCGTTAAGAATACGCGTCTTAAGTAAGTTCATGGCGCGTGCTTTATTCTTGTGCTGAGAGCGCTCATCCTGGCATTCCACTACAGTTCCTGTTGGAAGGTGGGTGATACGAACAGCTGAATCTGTTTTGTTAATATGTTGACCACCCGCTCCTGATGCGCGATAGGTATCAATACGAAGATCGTCCGATTTAATTTCAATCTCATGAATTTCATCTACTTCAGGCATAATGGCTACCGTACATGCGGATGTATGGACCCGTCCTTGAGATTCGGTTTCGGGAACGCGTTGTACACGATGTGCGCCTGATTCAAATTTTAATTTAGAATAAACGTTTTTTCCGATAATACGGGCAATAATTTCTTTGAAGCCACCTTGCTCACTGTGGTTGGTACTAATAATTTCCAATTGCCAGCCTTCGGTTTCAGCAAAGCGTGAATACATTTTAAATAAATCACCGGCAAATAGTGCCGCCTCGTCGCCGCCGGTACCTGCGCGTACTTCAAGATACACATTACCTTCATCGTGCGGATCTTTTGGAATAAGGTGCATCTCAAGCGTTTCTTGAAGTTCTTCAATTTGTTTTTTTATGGAGGGCAGCTCATCTGCGGCCATCGAAGCCATGTCTGCGTCATCTGACTCCATCAGCTCGTGCAGTGAGGCAAGTTCTTTTTCTGCGTTTGAACAGGCTTCAAATGCAGAAGAAACAGGTTCAAGTTGTGAATATTCTATTGAAAGCGCTTTAAATTTTTCATTATTTTCGATAACGGAAGGATCGGATAATAAATGGCTGACTTCTTCAAATCGCTCAACCAATAGTTCAAGCTTTAATTTCAGAGTTTTTTTCATAATCCAACGTTGAGGTTGTGGTGTTTAAAAGATAGGAAGCAAGTGCAAGCAATTCAGGATGATCATCTGCAGCGGCTTGCCGTAAGCCCACGGTTGTTTCATGGGTTAATTTATTGGTAAGGCGTTCAGAAAATTCACGCAGTACGGCGTGCTCACATTGCCCTGTTGTTATTTTTTGACTTGCGCGCTGTAATTCTTGTTCAGCTAATTGTTTCATTTTGTTGCGATAGTCACATATCGCATTTTGGGCGCGACGCGTGCGATGTGCTCGCAGGTAGTGCTCTAATTCGGGTTCAATCAGTGCTTCTGCACGTAATGCTGCTGTTCGCCTTTCGTTAAGCCCGTTTTCAATGGTGATGTGTAAATCATCAATATTATATAAATGCACGTTATTTAGGTCAGCTACGTCGGGTGTTATATCACGCGGGACTGCTAAATCTAAAAAAAACATGGTTTTTTCAGGGGTGGCTTTAAGTGCTTGTTCGACCATGGGTTTATTAATAAACGGCAGAGGACAGGCTGTGGCTGAAATCACAACATCGGCTTTAGGAAGTTGCGCAGGAATATCTGTGATGGCGAGTGATTCTGCATGCCACTTTAATGCTAATTTATCAGCATTTTCTCGCGTGCGACTTGCAATGGTAAATTTTCGAACGCCATATTGATATAAATATTTAGCGACTAAAGCCGCTGTTTCACCTGAGCCAATAATAAAAATCTCGAGAGGCTCGTAGCTAGGAAAAAATTGGCCGATAAGGCGTGCAGCAGCCGAAGCAATGGAAATAGGGTTACTACCAATACCGCTTTCTGTACGAATGCGTTTGCTTGCATTAAATACAAAGGGAAAAATTTGGTTGAGCTGAGATTTAATATGTTGTTGATCATCGGCTTGACGAAACGCTTGTTTGAGTTGCCCCAGAATTTGAGGCTCACCAAGCATCATGGAATCGAGGCCACTCGCCACGCGAAGCAGGTGCTGTAATGCCTCATAGCCTTGATGTTGATACATATGTGGCATGAGTGATACAAAAGGCAGGTTGATTTCTTCGGCAAGCCAGGGAATTAAAAGTGCAGGATTATCTGTTTTACAATATATTTCTGTACGATTGCACGTTGATAGAATCACAGCTTCATGTACAAATGGCAGGCGAAGTAAACGGTCCAGCGGAGCATTGTCTGGTGTGGAGAGTTGTGCCATTTGCTCGCGTAGCGCAAGCGGCGCTGTTTTATAATTAAGACCAGAGGCGACAAACACCATAAAATTAAGAAGCCTTTATGCTGGTTATGTAAAAATATCGAAGCATGAATTATAAACGATTATGCGGCCGAATAAAACTCTATTGGATTTCGTGTGATTAAATATATGTGTCGAGCATTATGGGTAATTAATTATAGACGATGTTTGAAGCCTCACGTTTTTGCGACAACATCAGCATTCCCCAAACAAATAAAATCAAACAGGTGATGATCCAACTTGGAGAGCTTGGGTTATGGGTTTGTTTGACAAGGTAGAAAGCAAGTAAAGGCACGAGGCCAGCAGCAAGGCTTGCACTGATTGCATACAGTGTAGAAAGCACCGTGCAGCGTAATTCAAGCGGGAACATTTCTGCGAGCATGACTGGAACAACAGCACAGAATCCGGCGGTAGGAATAGACACGAATACTTGCGTGAGTATGAGATACTGTAAGCTATCCCCTGATAACGCTTGGAAAAAATACGGCGATAAAAGCAATAACGCAAACGAAGAAAAGCGTAAAATTTTAACGCGGTCATAGGTGTCAGATAATTTTCCAATAATAGGGTAGGCGATGAGCATGACGCATGCCGCAATAAGATTTGATACAAGAATTTGCGTATAGCTCAAATTATTATAAAGTTTGGCTTGAATAGGAGCGAAAATATAGAATAAGAACGACATGGATACACCGAGTAAACTTAAGGCGAGCACTAAAGCGGATTTTACTTTTTGATGCTTAATGTATTGCAAAGACTGCTTTGTCAATTGTGATAGGTTGGGCTTTTTATGGTCACTGTAATAAAGCACATACTCTAAGCTTTCAGGCATGCATAGGCGCACATAGAGGCCTACGGATGAGCCAACTAGTGCAAGCATAAACGGTACGCGCCAAATGAACCATTCAAGCTCAGGGTATTTTTCACTGAAGTATACAACAGCAAGTGTCGTGATGGTCGCAATCAAAAGCCCAGCCGTGCCGCCAAAAGAACTCCAGCTCGCTGAAAAACCTTTACGATTTTTAGGTGCGCACTCCACCAAAAAAGCCGACGAGTTTAAATATTCAGCGCCACAAGCAAAGCTTTGAATAATACGTAAAGGAAAGAGAAAAATCAGAGCAAAATTCCCGATACTGCTATACGCGGGAATAAAACCAATACAGGCAGTCGCTATCCCCATGAGAGAAATGGATGCAGCCATCATAATTTTTCTTCCATAACGATCGGAAAAAAGCCCCATTAACACGGCACCGAATGGTCTTGCCAAATAACCCGCAAAAAAGCTTAAAAAAACAAGAAATATCCCTTCGGCCGATTTTTCATGAAGATATTTTGCAAGGTGGATTGCGAGCAAACCGCAAATGGCTAAATCAAACGACTCAACCAAATTTCCCATCATACCAGCTAAAATGATTCTGTTTTTATGTTGTAAGTTCATGAAACACCACGTTCAGTTACGTTATTATTGACCACCAGTTGCATGTAGGGCGATAAAATTCGAGATTTTTTTTGCCCTGTTGGCTTACTAAGGTAGGGCATAAATAAATGGGAGATATTCTGAAAGCAATAACGACCCATTTTTATTAATTCAGCATGCGCCTCAAGTAATCGCTGTCCTGCTTCAGGGTGTTTTGATTTTGTTGCAAACGAAAGCAGAAGTGTGCAGTTATCATACAAGGTTGTGGTTGATATTCCGGCACGTAAATACTTAGTATTTTGCTTGACGTGCATTAACTCGGCGTATTGATTTTGGTCGTATAAATCAGTCCAAAGTTTACATTGACGGGTTTTAAAAAAATCAGGGTGGTACGAGCGATCGTAATGCCATAAACCCGTATCCATTAAGTTGTATTCGATGATTGGACTATACGATAAACAGGTCAGTTCGTTATGAGGGCTGATGGTGGTGAGCGCCAGATGATCAATATCATGTAACCCAATCACATCACTAAATACCTGATGAGCTACACGCGCATGCTTAAAAATAAGCTTTTGCGCGAGTGGATTGAGAGTGCAAGCGGGTTTTGTAAATTCCATTGAAAAACCTATACAAATTACAGCAAAATAATGGGGGAATAGTTTATCTATAAAAATAAGCGGTTAGGGGCTTAAATAATTTACTTGATAAGCTTTGTTTGACCGGTGTTGTCAAAATAAGCGTTTCAAACAAATCGATGGCATCATACAAATAATCATCACTTGTTTTGAGCTGATCGATTAATCCAAGTTGTATTGCATCTTTAGCTAGCCAATGCTCACCTGTAGCAACTTCGTCTATATTGATTCCCGTGCGGTGTGTAAGAACATGATCACGAAATGAGGCTTGAATTACTTCAAGATCTTCTTGAAATTTTTTGCGATCTTTATTCGTATTTTCACCTAATACAGTAAGCGTACGTTTGTATTCACCTGCGGTTAAGAGCTCTACGTCGATATTATGTTTTTTCAAGAAACGATGAAAATTAGGTAGTTGAGCGACAACACCGATTGAACCAATAATTGCAAAAGGCGCTGCGATAATGGTATTGGCAACACAGGCCATTAAATAACCACCACTGGCGGCTACTTTATCGATACATACGGTTAGAGGAATATTTTTATCACGTAGTCGTTGCAATTGAGATGCCGCTAGACCGTAACCACTGACTGCGCCACCTGGGCTTTCTAAGCGCACAACCACTTCGTCGTTGGTCGTGGCTGACGACAGAATAACCGTAATCTCATCACGTAATTGATTAACCTGTGTAGCGCCGATGTCGCCATTAAAGTTTAAAACAAAACGTTTAGGATGATTTTCTCTAGATTTTTTAAGTTTACTCTTGTTTTTGTTGTCCTCTTTGATTTTTTTCTTATCAGCTTTACTTAAATCTAAGGCATGTTGCAATTGCTTTGTTTGCTGCTCGTATTGCTCGTTGAGTGATTCAATGTTTAAAGGTGTTTTTATTGAGCGGCGCCCGATAGATACAACACCTATCAGCAAAAATAAAGAAGAAACAACAAATGTGATTGATTTTAATAAAAAGAGACTGTATTCAGTAAAAAATTCCATGTTTACTCTATTTCCTTAATCATGATTAAAAGGGATTGAGGTGATGCAGGTGCTGATTGTAACGGTTGTGCGGGCAAAGGCAAGGTTGTGAATTCAAATTCTTTCAATGCGGGCAAAATGCGTTCAAATGATGAGATGGCTGTTTGTTCTTCAGCCGTTAGCTCAGATGATTTATTTGACGTACTGAGGCTTCCTAACCAAATGGGGTCGTCATTGTTGTGAAGGTGATAGTTTGAGCGCCACATACTTAAAATAATAAGCGGTTGAGAGCCCCGAGCATCGAACGTCATGACTAATTCTGGTTTTTTATTTAAATAAAGCGGAGTTTTAAACGCCCGAATAGGGGCAGATGAGAGATGGTTGGTTTTTTCTAAAAAACGTTTGGAAAAAGAGTTTGGACGAAGTCTCCAGCCGTGATGCTCTAATGCCTTTTGAAAGGCGGGTAGCGAGCCTAAGTATTGAATATTAAACACACCATTGGGATGACCAAAGCGGCTCATGGTATACAATGGCAATAGTGGTTCACGCTGATACCACCATGCTTGATTCGTTAGCATGTATTGCTCTGGGTAAGGCGTATGCTCAATAATTTTATCTTTGAATTGAAGGGTGGTAACCCAAGCGCCCACGGCGGTAAATAATATAAATGCGAGCCAGAGCGCGCGCGTTTGGGGTGGGTTTTTAGGTATATGACGTCGATAAGAAATCCAATGACCAAGTGCAAGTGAGATACCCATGGCGTAACTCATCAGCGTGCTTGTTAGCCAGTGCTCTCCAAGGTAGAGCATGGCGAAACCATCCAAGCCAAGTAAACAGAGCCAAATTAAACGCAAGGTTCGGGTCAAACTGGTCATGGATGTTCGACCAACCTGAATAATTAAGAATCCCCACAGCGCTGTTGCGAGCGTGAGTGAAGCCGAAGGGTACGAGTAAGCGCTCTGAAACAATGCAGCATCTTGTGGCCTTAGGCAATTCATCCAGGTGCCCATGGCTTGACTCATGAACAGTGAAATCAAGCCCAAGCTAAACCAGTATTTGAGTAAACGCCAGTTACGTCTGTAGATTAAACTTAGCGAAATACTGATGAAAAAAACAAGTAAAGGATAGGTGTCGATACAGCAGCTTATCGCAACAAAAAACATATCCATGGGCCGAGTACGCAAGCTTTGGAAAAAGAAATAAATAGGGAGATCAAGAAAATTTCCGAGCTCATCAAGGCAGATAAACCATAAAAATATACTGATAATCGAACTGAACGATAATACGAGACATAAAAGAAGAGCTGCCGTTGCTGCGTGATTACCTTCGTTGGGCGGTGTGAGCGGGCGAGTTAACCGAGATAAAAATATATTATTTTCTAACCAGTCCCAAAAATAATGCAATTGTTTTTGAATCAATGAGCTGACATGAGCAAATACCCATCTAATAGCAACACTAACAAACCAGACCAACGCGAGTAAAATAAGAATAAATAGAAAGAGGCGTGTGGCGCCTTCGGCAGAAAGTTCTGAACTTGCGGTGCCTATAAGAACGCCTGGCGTGACATAAACAATGGACCAGGCAATACCGGACAAGATATTCGAAGCTAAAAAAGGCAGTTGCTTCATACGCATCATCCCAGCAACTACGGGAATAATAGATCGCAGTGGACCAATAAAACGACCTAAAAATATGCTTTTACTGCCGTGCCGGTTAAAATAATCTTGACCATATTCGAGCCATGTGGGGTAGCGTTTGAAAGGCCATGTGTTTAAGAGCCTATCGCTAAATGTATAGCCAAGGACATAACTAGCAACGTCACCAATAATCGCGCCTAGTGCCGCAAAAATAAACGTGAGATCGATACGCATCACGCCTGAGCCGGCTAAAATACCCAGGGCGGTCATCACAACCGTTCCAGGAATAATGCTACCAATAAAAGCTAAAGATTCAATAAATGCGATAAAAAAAGCAAGAAATAACGACCAATAAGGATGATGATGAAGCCAGGCTGTGAGGGGCTCAAGGTAATTAGCGAAGAGTTGCATCGCTATCTCCGTCAAATTGTTCAAAAAAAAGTGTTTTCAGATGGGTTTCAACGACGCCAATATGAGCTTCAGGGGCATGCTCATGCAGTTGGGTCATGTTTAATCCGGCATAACCGCAGGGATTAATGCCTAAAAATGGTTTTAAATCCATATTGATATTTAACGCAAGTCCATGGTAAGTGCAACCTTTACGTACACGCAGTCCTATGGATGCAATTTTATTCTCGTAAACATAAACCCCAGGCGCTCCCGGTTTTGTTTCTGCTTGCAAATCAAAATTATTTAATAAGCGAATCAAACTACGCTCAAGTTGACAAACCAGGGTTCGAACACCTAAGTTACGTCGTTTGATATCCATGAGGATATAAGCGATCAATTGACCCGGACCATGGTAGGTGACTTGGCCTCCGCGATCGCTTTGAACTACAGGAATACTGCCAGGGTTTAGAATATGTTCTGGTTTGCCTGCTTGTCCTTGTGTATATACCGGAGGATGTTGCAGCAGCCAGATTTCATCCGGTGTATCGTTTGTACGCTCATCCGTAAATTGTTTCATGGCATGCCATGTTTCAGAATACGGTAGGGTACCTAGAGAACGAATGATAAGCATTTAAAGCACCATCTTGATATCCGGATGCTGGCTCAAATCTTGATATAACGCATCTAACGAAGGTTGATCGAGTGCATGCACAGTTACAGTTATGGCAAGGAAATTTCCGTTTTTGCTGGCATTGGTTTGAAATGCATCAGTTTTTATATTGGAGTAATGCTTATGTACAATCGCAAAAATATCATCTTTAAACACCCCTGTGGCTTTACCCATAATTTTTATAGGAAAGTCACAGGGAAAAGTTAATAAGCTTGAGTTATTTAAATCTTCAGTCATGATCATTAAGCACTAAACCATTGCTTAAACACGAGTGTAACCGAGTCTTTAGCGCGTGAAAAAATCCCACCTTGTTGTACAGGGTTCAGGGCATAAAGTGGCCGGGTCGAAAGTGTCTCTCCGTTAAAAAGAACCACAAGCTCACCAATTTTTTGGCCTTGCTCAATCGGAGCTTTGAGATATTTAGGGACTTCTGTTTTTATGGTTAAACGTTGATACTGGCCAGATGGAATCGTCACATAATGACTTTGAAGAACACCAATAGGAAGTGTTTGGCTCACACCTTTGTAAAGCGGAAGTTCAGCAAGTGGCTTGCCAGCTTGATAGAGCATATGTGTTTCAAAAAAACGAAAACCGTATTTAAGTAAGCGCTCACTATCATCAGCGCGAGCTGATTCGGAAGGTGAACCTAAAACAATGGCGAGCAAGCGCATATCGTCTTGTTTGGCTGAAGAAGCGAGGCAATAACCCGCTTCTGCGGTATGGCCTGTCTTCATACCATCAACATTAGAATCACGCCATAACAATCGATTACGATTAGGTTGTCTAATTTCGTTAAAGGTAAACCATTTTTGCTTGTACCAATGATAATACTCTGGAAAATCATTGATGAGAGCGCGTGCTAGAATAGCGAGGTCTTTTGCTGTGGTATACAATTCAGCTTGAGGCAAGCCTGTGCTGTCAGTAAAGTGGGAGCTGTTCATGCCAAGTTGTTTAGCTTCTTGATTCATTAAGTCAGCAAAGCCTTCTTCGCTACCGCCTAAGTGCTCGGCCAGTGCAACACACGCATCGTTACCTGAATCTACGATGATGCCTTTCAGCAAGTCCTCGATCCGAACATCTTGTCCTTCTTTGACGAACATGCGTGAACCGCCGGTTTTCCAAGCTTTTTTGGTGATATGGACTGTGTCGTCTAGGTGTATTTGCTCATTGTGCAGCGCCTTAGAAACAACGTAGAGCGTCATCATTTTGGTAAGGCTTGCCGGAGGAAGTTTTTTCTCACCGTTGTTTTCAGCTAAAATTTTCCCGCTATTTGTGTCCACTAAAAAATAAGCTTTTGCATGAATCGATGGTGCAGTTGGTGTGATGAGCGGGCTAACTTGATCGGGCTTGGGTTGCGAAAGCCGATCCGTTAGTAGTGACTCGGCATGGAGTAACTTAGGCTGCACACAAACGGCCGCAAACAAAAGAAAAGAGGTTAAGGCGTGAATACGTTTATTCATCAGGCTGCCCAACAAAGTAGAGTTACGGTGAGTTCAGTATTTCATGTTTTAATCTGAATAATCACCTCGTAGTGCAAGTATTTTATCATAGGAACTTCTCGCTAACCATCTCTTAGCATTGGAAATTTCACGCTGTGTGTGTATATTCAGTAATATATGATATTATTTTTTTAACTACTTTGTTTGCGGGAGAGGCTATGCGGCGCTTAAGTCTTGTATTGATGTCTCTTTGTACTATTTCAGGATGTCAAACGCATCGAGTAGAGCAACCACCATTATCTCAGAACGAAAAATTTCATCGCTATACCCAGGCATCACAACCCATGTCACGTAAAGCGCATGATGGGGCGCCACCGGGACCGTTACCCACTAAATTTGAAACCGTATCACCGGCACAAGAGCCTTTGAGTCGCTATGGTAATCCAACAGCTTATCGCGTCAACGGTGAAACGTATCAAGTATTAACAACATCTAAAGGTTATCGAAAGCGGGGTATCGCCTCATGGTACGGCACTAAATTTCATGAGCACCGCACGTCCAGCGGTGAAGAATATGACATGTATGCGTTAACCGCAGCACATAAAACCCTACCTTTACCCAGCTATGTCCAAGTTAAAAACTTAAAAAACGGACGAAAAATCATTGTTAAAGTCAACGATAGGGGCCCATTTCATGAAGGGCGTATCATCGACTTGTCTTATGCGGCAGGGGTTAAACTTGGCTTACTCCCAGAAGGCACAGCGCCTGTTGAGGTAAAAGCATTATCATCTCGTGCTCAAAAAAAATTACCACCCGCCCACTATTATTTACAAGCCGGGGCATTTAAATCAGAAGCTTCGGCTATGGCCTATCGTAATAAATTACTTAACATAACACCCGACTCACATATTATCGTAGAAGAACATCTTGCAAATCAGATCGTAAGATTGGGCCCTATGGCCGATAAAAAACAAGCTGATGAACTCATCAGCTTGCTGAAATCAAAAGGTGTTCAGGGTGTGTTTTCGTTTTTAGAATAAATTATTTAGGGTCCCTGCGGGGAACACGCGTTGTTGCCGGCGCACCGACAATGACCCGTGTTCCGTGCAGGCCGATGCCTGGTAGGTCGATAAACTCTTCGTTAAGCCAGCGTGCGTCTTCAATAAATATCCTGACACAGCCGTGGCTGGCACGATAGCCAGGAACACTACGGCTGCCATGCAAAGCATATCCCCTAAAAAAGTGCATGCAATAGGGCATTTCAGCTCCGCCAGTGGTGCCGTCGGCATGCCTTGGAAAGGCTGTTGAAACACAATCATTATCTTGTTTTCGAATGACTCGAAAAAAACCGGCGGGTGTTTTGCAGAATCCATTAGCTGCGTTGCATTGGGCGTTTCCTGATGAAAGTGGTCCCCACCAAACCAGTTGGCCTTCGGCATCGTAAGCTCCCCAGGCCAGTCGTTCTTGATTTACGTAAATTGTTTTTTCGCCAATCGATTCGATATAGCGAGGAAAAGGCGAAACATCATAAATCGTTAGGTTTTCGATATGTTTGGGTATAGCAATGATCATGCCAGGTTTTAAACTAATGTTCATGCGATTAACACGCCGAATAATATCTTCTTCTTCAGGATTGGGGAAAAGTGTGTCCCAACGATCACCTGATTCGATTCGAATACAGTCATAATCAGGGAGGTTACAAAACCTTTCGCCATAACGTGCTTGCCCCCAAGCCTGTGACGCGGCGAAAAAAAGCAAACAGCTGATGAATATTTGAGTAAATTTTTTCATATTAAATTCCAACCTAGGAAGATATATAAATATTATTATGGGTATTGCGCTATACAAACTATCGGCAGCGTATTAAAAATATTTAATTTGATTCTTGTTTTTTATACAATTTTATACAACTTTTTGCTAAAAAATGTGATAATGACTCGAAAATCGGTCTTATGTTTTAAATTTTAGGAAAAGAATCATGTATCGTTTATTGTTGTTGGTGTGTTTATTTACAAGCTCTCTTGGGTTTGCATCGTCGTTCATCTGCCCAGATCATCACTGTGTTGCTGTGGTGGATGCCGGAAATTCAGGATCTCGACTGTATATTTATAGCTATCAAGAAGATGCTTCTCATACGCCGTTTGAAATAAAAAATATATTAACTAAAAAAATCGAACCTGGATTTGCATCCATTGAGTTAAACCAGAAAGCAATTAATGCCTATTTGTCAGAGCTTTTTTCGGATGTGTCGGATTCAAATATTCCTGTCTATTTTTATGCGACAGCGGGCATGCGGATGTTAAATTTTTCAAGGCAGCAGGCTTATTATTCCAAATTAAACCAATGGTTTTTACGGCAATCTCAATGGCAGCTCGTTGTTGCAAAAACGCTTAAAAGTCGTGAAGAGGCTTTATACGGTTGGTTAGCCGTTAATTATGAGTTGGGTACGTTAACATCACCTTCGGCCCCTTTAGTGAGTGTTGTTGATACAGGAAGTGCGTCAGTGCAAATTGCATTTCCTTTGACAGGCGTTCAAGTCATGAACCCAAACTTAAATCCCAATGACTATATTGATATTGATGTTTATGGTCGGCATATCTCTTTATTTACGCATGGCTTTTTAGGCCTTGGACAAGATGAAATTAGAAGTCAGTATTTAGATCAAGAAGTATGTTTTCCTAGGCATTATCCATTACCAAACGGTTCTTCAGCCGCAGGAAATTTTCAATCATGCCAAAAACTCATGATGCCTTTGATTAATGGGGTTCATCAGGTTGATCGTACCGTTAAATCAGTGATTCAAAGCAACCCCGATCAAACGTGGTATATCATCGGTGGCTTAAGTGCGATGTTGCAAGAAAAACCGTTTACCTTTGATAATTATCAATTTACGCATCAGGAATTTTCAGAGAAGGCGAATCGACAAGTATGCCAACAAAATTGGTCTATTCTAGGAACGTTATACCCTGAAAATAGACATTTGTTTGCGAGCTGCTTGAACTCGTCTTATTTATATTCGTTGTTTGTTGAGGGCTTTGGTATTGATCGCCATGAACCAATTCATTATATTTCAAAAAGAATGAGTACGAATAATTGGACGCTGGGGGCTGTTTTATATCAACAAGAGCTCTTAAGATAAGCGCCTTACTTTATTCATGATATAATGCCTGTGTTTATTATTATATTTATATTAAATTGATATGCTCCTACAAAAGAAGGATAGTGCTAACATGAGTTGGTTAAAAAAATTATTACCTTCAAGAATTCGGACCGAAACATCACAGAAAAAAGGTGTTCCTGAAGGGGTTTGGGTCAAATGTAAAGCTTGTCATGCCTTATTGTATCGAGCCGAGCTCAAAAAAAATCTTTCAGTTTGCTTTAAGTGTGAACATCATCACCGTATTACAGCACGTGAAAGATTGATGCAATTTTTAGATGAAAACGGATGTGTTGAATTGGCTGAACATTTGGAGCCCATCGATCGCTTGAAATTCCGTGATTCAAAAAAATACAAAGACAGAATTACGCAAGCGCAAAAAGCGACCGGTGAAAAAGAAGCGTTAATTGTGATGAGCGGTACGTTAAAAAACATGCCGGTGATTGCATCAGCTTTCGAATTTAGTTTTATGGGCGGCTCAATGGGCGCTACAGTCGGTGAAAAATTCGTACGTGGTGTCAACGAAGCCTTGCTTCATAAACGACCTTATATTTGCTTTACCGCCAGTGGTGGTGCGCGTATGCAAGAGGGATTATTCTCATTGATGCAAATGGCCAAAACATCCGCTGCACTTGCCAAATTTGCTGAGCATAAATTACCGTTTATTGTTGTCCTGACGGATCCTACGATGGGTGGTGTGTCTGCAAGCTTTGCCAGTTTAGGCGATTTAATTATTGCGGAACCTAATGCGCTGATTGGCTTTGCTGGGCCACGTGTTATTGAACAAACGGTTCGACAAATTTTACCCGAAGGATTTCAACGTAGTGAGTTTTTGTTGGAGCATGGACATATTGATCAAGTGGTTGAACGTAAAGATATACGCGATACGGTCGCTGAGTTTATTTCTAAGCTCATGCACAAAAAACCATGTGTAACCATAAACGAGACGAAAACGGATGGCGATGAAGCCCTTTAACGCTTTTTCATTACCTGAGTGGTTAACTTATATTGAAACGCGTCACCGTGAGCCCATTCAATTAGGTTTGCCACGCATCAAATCTTTTGCTCAGGAACTGGGTGTCTTGGCTTGGGATAAAACCGTGGTGATTACGGTTGCGGGAACCAATGGCAAAGGGTCCACCGTTGCGGCATTAAAAGCGATTTACTCTGCCGCAGGGTTTTGTGTGGCAGCTTACACATCACCTCATTTATTGTTTTTTAACGAACGCATACAAATCAATCAAACCTCGATTACAGATCTCGCTCTGTGTGAAGCTTTTTTAGCTATTCACGAATTGGATGGCAGCCAAGCCTTAACCTATTTTGAAATGACAACGCTTGCTGCACTTTTATTTTTTAAGCAGCAACAGCCTGATGTGCTTATACTTGAGGTTGGCTTGGGTGGTCGTTTGGATGCAACAAATATTATCGATTCCGATCTCGCCATTGTTACAACGGTTGATTTAGATCATCAAGCTTGGCTCGGTGATACGATTGAGGCCATTGGTTATGAAAAAGCCGGTGTTTTTAGAGCGAATAAACCGGCAATTTATTCAGATAATCATCCCCCAAATACTGTTATTAAGTATGCTGAAGAAATGAATACGTTGTTATTATGCTTAAATAACGATTATTTTTATGAGCAAGATGAAAATTATTTTGTTTTTAAATCTAAAAATCATCCGGCACATAAGTTGCCAGCCTTATCCATTCATCCTAAAGCATTTGCTGCAGCGATGATGGCTAGTTTACAATTAAACAATCGCTTGTGTGTTTTTGATGCTGATTATAAAGTAGCAGCAGAGACTGCAATGCTTGCAGGGCGCCAACAATGGCTTAAAACGACGGTTCCTACGTTGGTTGATGTTGCCCATAATGCGCAATCAGTAAGGTTGTTATCAACTTATTTTGATACGCACCCTGTTAAAGGTAAGATTCATGTGATTTTTTCAGCTTTGCAAGGTAGAGATCTTTGCAGCTTAATCGAACCTATGCAACACTTAGTAGATCGATGGTATTTAAGTCTTTTGGATGATAAGCGAGGCGCTCATGCTGCGCTTATTACACAAGCTTATGTAGATGTAACAAAGCAGGCAGCATTACCTGTGTTTGATGATCCAGTTGTTGCATATCAAGCAGCAGTTAATGCTGCAAAAGAGGATGATGTTATTGTTGTTTACGGCTCTTTTGTTTTGGTGAGCGCCGTAATGCATGCCTATTTAAACAGGGAGATATAAATAAACATGAATATAAGCATTGATGAGCGGACAAAACATCGCTTAACAGGTTTAGTGGTTATTCTTGCATTAGCCATTATTTTTGTGCCAGCGATGGTTAAAAAATCCAATCAACGACTAGAAGAAAATATTCATGTTTCTGTTCAATTGCCGCCTAAGCCGTCTGCGCCTAAAATAGCAATAGCTGATAAAGAAGCCGTGTTTGAGACCGTTAAAATCGCAAAGGTGACACTTCCAGTCACGCACAAGCCCGGACATATTTCCCAAATAGCTCGAGCAGAAGGTTTACAACTTAAAACACCAGAAAAAAAGAACGTACCGGTTTTAAGTAAACCGGTCGTCGCAAAAACTAAAATTAAACTGCCGATAGTTGAAATTAAGCGTAAGCCGATGAAGCAAGCCGAAGCAGCTCCTAAACCTGTTGTACAGCATGCGAATATTGCTAAGTTAGACAAAGAAATGAGTCAGGCGTATGCCGTTCAATTAGCTTCGTTTAGTAGTCAGGAGAATGCGGAAAAGCTTGTCTATCATTTACGAGACCATGGTTATAAAGCACATTATCATGCGAGTACACAAGGAAACAATGCATTGTACAAAGTCATTGTAGGGCAGCTGGATGATCGTGATGACGCCTATGCACTACAAGAAAAATTGTCTGAAAGCCTGAAGCTTAACGGGTTTGTTGTTAAACGTGGTGTAACCTTATGATGGCGTGGCACTGGGTTGATTATGTCATCATCGCGCTTATTGGTTTATCTGTTTTTACGGGGTTGATGCGAGGATTTGTAAAAGAACTCATAGCGCTCGGCATATGGGTTGTTGCTATTTGGCTTGGTTTTCAATACTCACCGGTTCTTAGTGCGTATCTTAAGTCCTATATTCCTGATGCGACCTTAAGAGGTATTTTAAGTTTTGTTGCCTTGTTAGTGGGAACATTAGTGGCCGGCGGTTTATTAAACATGATTTTAAGCCTTATTTTAACTCGCTCAGGGCTCAAGGGAACCGATCGTCTACTTGGCATGGCTTTTGGTTTTGTCCGTGGTACGTTTATTGTTGCGTTACTTATTGGGGTGATGAACTTAACCTCACTTGCACACGACAAAGATTTTAATCATTCGAAAATATATGCTCGATTCAAACCGTTATCTGTTTGGATGTTTAGTTTTATGCCTAGCATTATTGATAAGGTTCATGCTTTAGAAAATAAAGGTAAAGCTAAAGATGAGCCTAAACTTGAGCTTAAAGATGAACTTAAAGATAAGCTTAAAGAAGAGTTTGATATAACTGATGACCTTTAATATAGTCATGAACAGCTTTAGGTAGTTGATTTTTTTCAAGTGTTTCGTGAGCATTGATGCGTTCACGTAACGTACTTGAGGCAATAGAATAGTTACCAGCTTCAAAAAAATGAAGCTTGCAGGATGATGTGTTCAATGCGGCTTGTAGTTCTTGAGGTAGGGGCTTGTTTTGATGAAAGCCCGCACGTTGCATAATCAGTAGATCACACAACGTTAATATTTTTTCCCATTGATGCCATCGTGGGAAATCAAGAAAAGCATCCATACCGAGTAACAGTGTAAACGATGCGTTTTTATTATAATGATTGTCTTGATGAAAGCTTTCAAGCGTATCTACCATATAAGATGGTGTATCACGATCGAGTTCACGCGTATCGATTTCAAATCTAAATTCAGGGTTAGCATAGGGTGCTAGTGCGAGTTTAAGCATATCAATGCGCTGCTTGCTGGTTGCGACGCTCATGTTTTTTAAAACGGATTGCTTGCACGGTACAAATATAAATTTGTCAAAAGAAAAGGTCTGCTGAACAGCGCAGGCGGTTTTGATATGACCAATATGAGGGGGATCGAAGCTCCCTCCATAAATTAAAATAGATTTGATTTGCTTAGGTTTTTTCATGAATTTTATGTTTTTTTGTGGAAAGGTAGATACCGTGGCTCCCAAAAGTGCGTATCAATATGCTTATCAATTTTATCACGATCGTTATGCTCGGCTAAACCTTCATCTATCGCCGTGTCAGCCACAGCATGTGCAATGGCTTTAGCTACCAGCTGTGCTTGCTCAAGCGAAGGCAAGAGAGGTAAAAAACTATCTTTTTTGCTGGGTGAAAATTGACTTAATGCGTGAGACGCGGCTCCAATCATATTTTTTGATAAATGTTTAGCACCGACCGCTAATACGCCAAGACCTATACCAGGAAATACAAGGGCATTGTTGCACTGGGCTATCTCAACCAAACGATTCTGATATTCTACCGCAGGAAAAGCGGTTCCTGTTGCAACTAAAGCACGGCCTTCACTCCAGGCTAAAATATCTTCGGGCTTGGCTTCGCATTTTTCATCAGGATTTGATAATGGGAAAATAATGGGCCGTTTACACGATTTAGCCATGCTTTGGATGATGTCTTGTGAAAACGCACCTGTTTGTGCCGAGCAACCAATCAAAACGGTGGGTTTAATCTGTTGAACGGTGTCTGTGAGTGAGGGGTAAGTTTGCCCTTGAAATGACCATTTTAAAAGTTCTGATTTTGCGCGTGCAAACGGTTTTTGTGCATTTGTGAGACTTGTATCGCCTTCGGTTAATAAGCCTTGCTTATCAATTAGCCAAAATTGTTTATGTGCTTGTTCGCTGGTCAAGCCATGCTTTACCATGGCCTCGACAATTTGGTGACTGATACCCGTACCAGCAGAGCCTGCGCCGTAGACAATAATGCGTTGTTTTGTAAGCGGATTTTTGGTAACGTCGCACGCGGCAAGCAAGGCTGCCAATGTGACTGCACCTGTTCCTTGAATGTCATCGTTAAAGGTACAAATTTTGTTTCTAAATTTTTCTAAAATTTGATCGGCATTATGACGCCCAAAATCTTCCCAGTGTAAAAAAGCTTTAGGAAAGCGTTTGTGGATGGCTGTTACAAAACGCTGGATAAAAGCATCATAAGCTTTACCTTCGATACGTGGGTGGGCACAACCTAAATATAAAGGATTATCTAAAAGGGTTTGATTGTTAGTTCCAACATCAAGGCAAATCGGTAACGTACGTGTGGGATCGATTCCTCCACACAAGCTGTATATCATGAGTTTTGCAATGGGAATATCCATGCCGCCAACCCCTTGGTCTCCAATGCCGAGAACACCTTCACCATCGGTCACAACAATCAAATCGATCTCAGGATTTGAGCGGTTTTCTAAAATAGCATCGATATGTTCTTCATCCGCATGGGATAAATAAATTCCGCGTGGTTGTCGATATTCCAGGCTAAATTCTTTAACGGCCGTTCCTACAATAGGGGTATAAATAATCGGTATCATTTCCAGCAGGTGCCGACTTACAAGCTTATAAAAAAGCACTTGATTTTTATCGTGTAAATTATTGAGATAAATATTTTTTTTGAGTGCCGTGTGGTAGGTGATGTATTGTAAATAGGCACGTTTCACTTGCTCATCTAAGGTTTCAACACGATGGGGTAATTTACCTAAAAGACCAAATTCAACGCGTTCTGCTTGTGTAAAAGCTGTACTTTTATTGAGTTGGGGTGTGGTGAGAAGGTGCTTGCCGGTGATAGATGTTTCTATAGTGCATTCACCTGTTATTTTGTCGCGACACATTTTAAAATCTAACATCCGATGTCTCCATTTCTATATATAAGATCTTTGTTTTTTTAATGATTCAATTATAGTACATTCTTGCGGTAGATGCGCTTAAAATGTAATTGATCGGACCTCAATAGGTTGGTTTTGTGATTTTATTGCGCTAAGCTAGATCTCCATGCTCACTTTAAAGGTCATCTTTTGCCAGAAAATAATATTTCTTTTGAAGATAGAAAAATTGCTCACCACGCTTGGTTTGACCGAAAACTTGTTAGTGCATCATAGTTTCTGTAAATTAGGTTTGTCTTAAAAAAGGCAGGCCATCGGTTAAACTTGAGGTTCTTAATCAAGGAGCTTAAAAGATGGCCATGCGAGTAGAGAATACAGAAATTTCGGGTTTAGCAGAAGTCTTATTTGAAAAAGGCTTGGATGGGC
>Ga0209390_10004825_pt1 | contig 19839 bp, 20 predicted proteins | sample BON01_FD_187212 | JGI IMG/M metagenome (GOLD analysis project Ga0209390, IMG submission 187212) | Freshwater microbial communities from Lake Bonney liftoff mats and glacier meltwater in Antarctica - BON-01 (SPAdes) (version 2) | ecosystem: Environmental > Aquatic > Freshwater > Ice > Glacier...
GGATTCGCGGACGAGGTGGGCAGGCGGGGAGTTGCGGTTGGGCACGGTGTCCACATACATGGTTGGTAACCTGCGATATCTGATCTACAAGTCAACGATTAAATGCACATTTACATGGCTACAAATTAGCAGTTGTTTTGAGGAATGGAGGCACAATCAATTGCAAATCAGCGAGTTATCGACGGATTAAGGGTGGAAGTTCCGGTTAACCCTGCGGCAGTTCTCTGCAGCGCAAATCCCCAGTCCCAACGGGGCGAGAAGAGGTAACGCTTGAAAAAAAGAAAAAATAGGCCCTCCCCCAATTTCTCCGCCGCTTCCAAGCGACCATACCCGGCGACCATGAACCCGCTCCGCTTCGAGACCACGATGGCATTTCGCCACCCCTGATGACGAATGACCTGGGCCAGCTGCTCGAGCTGCTTCGCCGGATCCTTGTTGGGATTCCTCGGATGGGGAACCACCGCAACCACCTCCCGCATTTCATCAACCCCTTATCTCAAGCAATGCTGGTTTCATCAACATGACATTGCCGGAGCCTCACCCGGAGCCGTCCCCTTGAATGACCGGGAACGTTTGTGATTGAGAAGGCTGAAGAAGTGTTACGAGTTTATACTGACACTAAGCCTCCTAAATTGCTGACGACCTACAACTTGGGGGACAGCCTGCACGACGGGCCGCCCGGGGCTTTCCCCGCTCTCTTCCAGGCTGATGATGACGATGCGCATTTCCGCCCGAGGACGACCTTTTCGCGAGAACCTCACGCCGCGCTTGGATTTCAGGCTTCCCGGTGGCAGTGGGCACAAGAAGGTGGTGGGATTGTTTTGGAGCCTAGCGAGGATAGAGCAGGAAAGGCTGCCTTCGCTTTTTGAAATCATCCAGCTTTCGATCCGAGATCACCCTGATTTCAGCAGGAGACTGTCCATCGAGAATGGCCTTCAGGGTCTCTTGATCGCCCAACAAACGCGCCATCTTGGGAAGATCCAACTTTTCACCATACAGGCGATGGAGCGTCGTCGCCAAATGGACATTGAGTTCGCTGCTGCGATACCGGTCCCGATCGGTCACGATCAATTGCACCCCGCGACATTCCATCCCGGCGAAAACACTGGCATCGGGAGTGAATCGGGTCGGAACAAAGCGCACCCCGGTCGGGGCCTCTTGATTGAGTGCCGCCGCCAACCGCATATCATCAATATAGGGCGCGCCCAATACTTCAAAAGGCGTTCCCGTGCCCCGTCCCACGCTGAGTTTGCAAAATTCCAGTAACCCAACCGCCGGATAAAGGGTCGCGGCATTCAGACTCCGAATGTTCGGAGAGGGATTCACCCAGGGCTGACCCACCGCATCAAACCACTGTAAAGGCGAGCCTCCTTCACACCGAATGACACCCAAATCGGCCCCGAACCCGCGCTCGGAATTGATAAGACGAGCCAACTCTCCCACCGTCATACCATGGCGCACCGGAATCTCATGCACCCCGACAAAGCTTCGCTCCCCCGTGAGAACCGGTCCCTCGACCGCAGGCCCAAGGGGATTGGGTCGATCCAACACCACAAAACGAAGTCCCTCCTCCCCCGCCACTTCCAGGCAGTAGGTCATGGTGGAAATATAAGTGTAGAACCGGCAACCAATGTCCTGAATATCAAAAACCAGCGTATCAATTCCCACGAGCTGGGCCTTGGCGGGACGGCGTGTCTTTCCGTAGAGACTGTAAACCGGAAGACCGGTGACGGCATCCTTACCGTCCTTGATCTCCCCCTGATCCAGCGCGCCACGAATCCCATGTTCCGGAGAGAAAAGAGCGACCAACCCGAGTCCGGGAGCACCATGAAGAAGGTCAATGGTTGGAGTTCTCCCGCGATCAATTCCCGTGTGGTTGGTGATGAGGCCGATGCGACGTCCCCGAAGTTGACGAAAGTTTTCACGCTTCAAGACATCAATCCCCGTTTGCACCTCACCGACCTTTGGCACGGCAGGCCTGGGATCATCATTCGTCACCAAGGGCGGAAGTGCGTCGGGAACGCTCGTGAAATCGAAGTCCGATATCGCGAGAGCGGAAAGCGTTCCCACTTGCCATTGAAGACCGATGACATTCCCCTTTTCACTGGGGTGATTTCGATTTGAGAGAAAGATTACAAAGGTCCGGGAAAAGGGATCAATCCACAACCGCGTTCCGGTCCAACCGGTGTGACCATAACTCCCAACCGGAAAGAGCGCCCCCCTCGGACCGGCATAGGGAGAGTCGATATCCCACCCCAGACCCCGCCGGGGGAGTCCCTCGGGTGATTGCACGCTCGTCATCAATTTCACCGTTTCTGCTTTAAAAATCCGCTTCCCGTCCAACGCGCCCCCGCCCAGCAACATCCGCGCGTAGCGAGCAAGATCACGGGCCGTCAAAAAGAGCCCGGCATGCCCCGCCACGCCCCCCATCCGACGGGAGGTGGGATCGTGCACCACCCCACGCAAGACACTCCCGTCCGAACCTTCCGTGGTGGGGGCAATTCGATCCAACCTCCCCGGATCCGGCTTTGACAGCGGGCGAAAGTGGCAATCCCTCATTCCCAGAGGGGCAAAAATCTCGCGTTCGCAGAATTGATCGAGGGACGTCCCGCTGACTCGCTCCACAAGGAGTCCGAGGAGGATGAAATTAATGTCGCTGTATCGATAGGTTTTCCCAACTTCCCCACCCAAGGGTTCTCCACAGGCAGCCCCATAAGCGGTCGCCTTTCCCGCCCAATCACCACGAATGGCCAGGCCCGCCCGCAGGCCCGAGGTGTGGGTCATCAATTGCCTGATCGTAATCAGCTCCTTGCCCTGCCCGATAAATTCCGGGAGATAGTGACTCACTGGCAAATCCAATTTCAACTTCCCACCTTCGACCAACTTCATGATTGCCGGGGTCGTTGCCACCACTTTCGTGAGCGAAGCTGCATCGAAAATCGTGTTCACCGTCATCTTTTCAATTCCCGGCACGAGGGCCCGCGAACCGAAGGCCTTCTCGTAAACCTTGCCGTCCCGCTCAAGATGAAACACTGCTCCCGGCGCGCGGGCATCGGTAATAGCCTGCTCAATGGCATCATCGATCTCGGTCAGCCGGACAGGCGAAAACCCGGAACAAAACAAGGGAGAGACAAGGACGGTAAGCCACAGAACAATCAGACGAATGACCATAAAGTCACCATCCCATCGGTCTGTTTAAAAAGCCAATCCTTTCGCCGCCTCCGGCTCTTCCCGGCGGCATTTTCAGGGAGCTGCCTTCGCCACCGATCCGGCGTTGGGAGGAAGTCCGCGGTAGCCAATCGCGAAGAAGGTCATCGCCAGGCAGTTCATCCCGGTGAGAATCATCCAGTAAGTGGACCAGCCGTATTGCTCCACCGTGAAACGATAGATCAAATCAACCACGACAATCCCCAAAACTCCGCCAAGTCCGCCGGTGAAGAAGCCCAGCAAAGCCTGCGCTTGCCCACGCATTCCTTCATCGACACGTCGATGTACGAAGACCCGACCCGCTTCGAAGAAAAAGGTCCAGCACACCCCGTGCAGCATGATCCCGGCCACCAGCCAGAAGGTGTCATCAATCGCATAAAAAGAATAGCGCAACACCCCGCAACCCATCGCAATGAGCAAGATGGTCTTCACACGGTATTTCCCGATCACAAACCCCATTCCCAACATCGAGATGGTTTCAAGGATCTGCCCGGTTGCCATATACTGGGAAGGATGATCGATCCCCAACTCTTTCAGGTGCTGGGGAGTGTGCAAATAGAAGGCACCCAGCGGGATGCTGAAAAGCAGCGCCGAAAGGAAATAGACGCTGAGATCGCGATCCCGAAGAAGCTTCACCGCACCCAGACCAAGAGCGTCAAACCAACGCTTTGAAAGCTGTCCCTTCGGAAGGGTGATCGGAAGAAGAAAACAGGCTGCCCCGGCAAAAACCCGAATTACTGCCGCAACCTGTCCATTCTTCGCAGAAAAGTCCCAATCGAGCCTGCTCACAAGAATGCTCGCGCTCATCCAGCCCAAGGTCCCCCATACCCGGAAATATCCAAAGGCCCTGCCGGCATCGGGCAGACTCGACAGGGTGATCGTGATGAGCAGTGACCAGGCGGGCGCGGAAATGAGCGCATTGATCGAGAAGAAAAAGAGAAACCATCCAGCCCCCCAGTAATTCTCCAAGGCATAAAATGCCATATAGAGAAAGCCCGCCCCAAGCAGCATGATCCAGCCCAGGACTTTCTGGGCCTGCCACCGTTGATCGGCCTGCGCTCCAAAAATCAGGGGTGAGATCATCCCGGTAAGGGGCGGAATGGTGAAGATGAGGGTCTTCCAACCTCCCATGCCATAGCTTTCGAGCGTATTACTCAGGGCCGGGAACCAAAATCCCGGAGCGGCAGCGAGGAGAAAAAAAACCACCGCCACCCAGTAACGATGACCTTTCATGAGACTAGTGCTTGGCTCCCCAGGAATCTTTCAAGGTCACAATGCGATTGAAGACGGGCTTCCCACTCGTGTGGTCTTCTGAATCTGCACAGAAATATCCCATTCGCTCAAACTGACAGCGCTCACCCGGCGCCATCGCGGCAAGACTGGGTTCGACCTTGGCCGTGGTGATCACCTGGAGACTGTCCGGATTGAGACAGCCCAGATAACCCCCTTCCGCGTTGTCCGGAATCTCCTCGGTGAAGAGTCGATCATACTGCCTGACCTCGGCATCGACACCCTCCGCACACGAGACCCAATGGATCGCGGTGCGACACTTCACCCCCTCGGGCGCTGATTGACCAATCGTGTTGGGAAGGAATTCACAATGAATCTCCGCCACCTCTCCTTGGTCATCAAGGACGTGATCCACATGCTGAATGATATAGGCTCCACGCAATCTTACGGCTCCCCCCGGCTTCAAACGGAAAAATTTGTTGGGCGCATCAATCAGGAAGTCCTCGCGCTCGATCCAGAACTCCCGGGTGAACTGCAACTCGCGTGAGCCATCGGCCTCGTTCTCAGGATTATTGGGAACCGCCACGGTTTCACTCTCCCCTTCGGGATAGTTGGTCACGATTACCTTGACCGGATCGAGCACCGCCATCTTACGAAGGGCCACCTTGTTCAGAAAATTCCTTACTTCGAACTCCAAGCGCGCGAAATCAGAGAGAGAGTTCTGCTTGGTCAAACCAACGTGCTCCACAAAAGCGCGGATGGCCTCGGGTGGATAACCACGACGACGCATCCCGCTCAGGGTCGACATCCGGGGATCATCCCAGCCATCGACATGCTTCTCCTCCACCAACTGGATGAACTTGCGTTTGCTCATCACGGTGTAGCCGATATTCAGGCGGGCAAACTCAATCTGCCGGGGCTTCGACGGCACCGGGCAGTTGTCGACCACCCAATCATAGAGTGGACGATGGTTCTCGAACTCCAGCGAACAAAGCGAATGGGTAATGTGCTCCTTGGCATCCTCAAGGGGATGGGCAAAGTCATACATCGGGTAGATGCACCAGGCCTCACCGGTGTTGTGATGATGAGCATGGACGACACGGTAGAGAACGGGATCGCGCATGTTCATGTTGAACGATGACATGTCGATTTTGGCGCGAAGCACCGCTCCGCCATCCGGGACCCCACCTTCGCGCATCTGCCGGAACAGGGCCAGGTTCTCCGCCACCGAACGCTCACGATGAGGCGACAAAGTGCCGGCCACCTTCACGTTGCCACGTTGTTCCTTGATCGCATCAGGCGTCTGGGTGTCGACATACGCGAGACCCTTCTCGATCAAGGCCACCGCGCAATCGTAGAAATACTCAAAGTAGTCGCTCGCAAAATAAAGGTGCTCTCCCCAATCGTATCCGAGCCAGGCAATATCCTTCTTAATGCTCTCCACATACTCGACATCTTCCTTCACCGGATTGGTGTCATCGAAACGAAGGTGGCATCGCGCACCGAGGTCGGCGTATTCCTTGGCGATCCCAAAGTTGACCCCGATCGCTTTTGCGTGTCCAATGTGCAGGTAGCCATTGGGCTCGGGTGGAAAGCGGGTGATGGGAGCAGTGTGCTTCCCGCTCGCGAGGTCGGCGGCGATGATCTCGCGGATAAAGTCTTTTTTGGCGTCGCTCATCTTCTCTTAGAGGGCCGCGAGTTCATGGAGAAGTGCCTGGCTCATCAGAATTCCACCTTCGAAATTCGCCACGGCGAAGTTTTCGTTCGGGGCATGGATTTGGCAATCGGGCAGAGCAAGTCCGAGCATCAAACTATCGACACCGAGGATTTCCTTCATGTCCTGAATGATGGGGATACTTCCGCCTTCGCGAATCAAGACGGGTTCGCGACCAAAGCTCTTTTTCAAAGCCACCTGGGCTGCTTTGCCATACTTGGAGTGCGGATCGTTGTGGTAAGCCTTTCCGGAATGACCCTTGTAAATTTCGATGCTCACCCCTTTCGGAGCGTGCTGACGAAGATGGTCTTCGACCTGCTGCTGAACCTTGCCAGGGTCCTGTCCGGGAACGAGACGGCAGGAGAGCTTGAACATCGCCTTGGCTGGCAAGACGGTCTTGGAACCCTCACCCTGATAACCACCACCAATGCCATTCACCTCAACGGTGGGGCGTCCCCACATGCACTCGGCCATCGAATAACCCGGTTCACCAAAAGGTTCCGATGAACCCGTAGTCCTCAAAAAATCTTCGTTCGCACAATTCGGGACCTTGGCCCAAACTTCCCGCTCCCAATCCTCCAAGGGAATGACGTCATCGTAAAATCCCGGAACGGCAACCTTGCCATCGTCATCGTGCAAACTGGCGACCATCCGCGCGGCCGCCGTCGCCGGATTCGCAACGCATCCGCCATAAACGCCGGAATGCAAGTCTCCCTTGGGCCCCTTCACCGTTACTTCAAGACAGGTAATGCCGCGAAGCCCGTATCCCAACGTGGGAACTCCGGGTGCCACCATTCCAGTATCCGAAACCGCAATGATATCGCAGGCCAGCTCTTCGGTGTGCGCTTTTAGAAAAGGGACGAGATTGGGCGAGCCGATTTCCTCTTCCCCTTCGATCAGAAAAATCACGTTGAGCGGAAGTTCTCCTCTCTCTTTCAGAATGCGCTCCGCTCCCAACATGTGGACAAAGTGTTGCCCCTTGTTGTCAGCACCTCCCCGCCCCCAGATTTTACCATCCCGCACCTCGGGTTCAAAAGGAGGCGAATCCCAAAGCTCGAGCGGGTCCACCGGCTGCACATCATAGTGCCCGTAAATCAGCACCGTGGGACGGCCTGCCACGCGCTCATTGCGGGCAATGACAATGGGATACCCCGGTGTTTCATGCACTTGGGTTTGCAGCCCCATGCTCTCAAATTGTCCCTGCAACCAATCCGCATTGGCACGGACGTCACCGGCATGGGTGGAATCAGTGGAAATACTGGGAAAACGCAGGTGTTCAAAAAGTCGCTCAAGCTCCGAAGTCATGCCAGATGGATGGCGTGGGCACGGCGAACCCGCAAGCCACAAATTATCCTGATGGGAAATCGTCGTCCCCGGGCGAAGGTTCAAGGGGATTTCCCAACCCAATTTTACGCTTTTCCTCCTGAATCACGGCCAGCGCATCAAAGAGAGCAAAGAGCACCAACAGCAGACACAGAGAGGCACACCCACCCCACCAGAAGAGCATCCGCCAAAGCGAGGAATCGACCCACGACTTCAGCGGCCAATTTCCCAGACAGAACACGCCAATAATCACCATCAAGAGGCCGCTGATGAATTTCCGGCGCCTCTTGCGGTCAGCCAGAGTCACCGCCGCAATCGCGAGGGACATTTGCACCAAACCTGAATTCCGGGCCACGGGGAAATCCTAACGGGTCCGGGTTGCCATCGCAACGCATTCATGCAAACTAACGTCTTGGCGCGAATGACTGTCCTCATTGTCCACTACCACCTGAGGGCCGGAGGAGTCACCCGGATTATTCACTCACAAGCCGAAGCACTGAAACTGCTCGGACACCGGGTCATCGTGGCCTCAAGCGGTCCCGTGGGCGGGATCGATGCCGAGACCATTCTCGAACCCTCTCTCGATTACCAATCCGAGGGCGCGGTCGATCCCAGGCAACTTTTTGCCACCAGGGCCGATTGCTGGATCATCCATAATCCCACCCTGGGGAAAAACACCGGATTCCCCGAACTGATCGAAAGGGCATCGGCGGCAGGAATCAGGCTCCTCCTCCAGTGCCATGACTTCGCCGAAGACGGGCGCCCCGCGAACTACACCCTGCTCAATCGCTCCCCCAAACTCTACCCGGCCGCGCCCCACATCCACTACGCCTTGATTAATCGGCGCGACCAACAGCTCCTCAAGGACGCCGGAATCCCGGGCGACCGGTGCCGCTACCTCCCCAATGCCGTGGTGCCGCCCCATGCCTCAGCAGAAACACCCAACAACACCCTCGTCTTCTATCCCGTGCGCGGGATTCGTCGTAAAAACCTCGGCGAACTTTGCCTCCTCGCGGCCCATGCCCCCGCAGGCGTCCGGTTTGCCGTCGCCCTCGCCCCTGAAAACCTCGATTGGATGGCGATCCACGACCGGTGGGCGGACTTTGCCAGGGACTTGAATCTCCCGGTTGAATTCAATGTCGTCAGGAACTGCGATTTCCCCGACTGGTTGGCCCGAGCCACCCATATTGTCACGACCTCGGTCGCGGAGGGATTTGGCCTCACTTTTCTCGAACCCGCCTTCCTCGGGAAACCCCTCATCGGAAGAAACCTCCCGGAAATCACCGCAGACTTCCCATCATACGGAACCCTCTACGAAAGACTCCCCGTTCCGGTTGGGGATTGGCGCGAAGACTTCACCTCATCTCTTTCGGCATGCTGGGAAACCTATGGCCAACCTCTTTCTGAAAGCGAACTCTGCAGCGCCTGGGAAGAGTTCCAAAGCGCACCTGATTTTGGAAACCTCCCCGAAGCGCTCCAAATGAACATCATCCGGGATCACCCCCTCCCCTACCTTGAGGCGTGGCTGCTAGAAGCACTGAAAATCCAAGCGACCGAAATTGATCTCAGCCCTTGGTCCCTTGAAAACTATGCCTCCAGACTTTCGGGGATCCTCAACACGATCGGAAGTCCCGGACCAGTCACCTGGCTACCCAAGGAAAAGGTGCTCGGCCAGTTCCTCAAACCCTCCCGCTTCCACTTTTTGAGGACGTAAATCAAGAGATCAAACAATCGCCATCCTCACCGTCCCCGCCCGGTTGCCGGTCCCAGATATATCGCTTGAAAACTACTTTCACCGCGGCGGTCAGCGGGACCGCCAGCAAGGCTCCCAACAAGCCTCCAAGAAGGAGCGACCAAAAAAGCATCGAGAAAATCACCGTCATGGGATGCAGCCCCACCGAATCACCCACAATCTTGGGGGCGGTCACGAGAGAGTTGATCTGTTGCACGCCCACAAAAATCAAGACCACCACGAGAACGCTGCCCCACTGGGGAAGATGCCAAAGGGTCTCGGGACTCTGATTCGCGGCAATAAAACACGCGGGCACGAGACAGATGATATTTCCAATGTAGGGAATAATCCCCAGCATCGCCATGCAGACACCAATCAACAAGCCGTAGTCCAGGCCGAAAATTGTCAGCGCGAGGCCCACCAAAATTCCATCGATAAAGGCCACCAGAACCTGCCCGCGAAAAAAGGAAATAAGGTATCCATTGATCTCATTAAGAGTATCAACCACCGAGGTCTTGAACTTGGAAGCTTTGAGCGGAACGTAACCCTCCCAGTTCCTCTTGATCCCCTCACTTTCCTTCAGAAAGTAGTAGAGATAAATGGGAACCATCGCGAGTCCCAGAAGCACTCCGAAAAATCCCAGGATCTTCCCGGAACTATCCGAAACCCAGGCCAGACTCCGGGTGCCCATTCCCGTGAGAAATGCCCCCCCTTTGGTGAGCCCGAAATTCTCAAGGGCCACCACATTCTCAGCATTCCCGACCCCGTCAATCGTCGCCGGGTCCGACCAATCGGACCTCAGAAAATTGGCCAGTTCCTCGCTGGGGGCCTTGCCATTCGACTGCAGCGAGGTGCCATCGCCGGAAAGCCGCCACTTCACCCCGTTCACCCCGACAAGCGCGCCTCCGTTTTCAAGGTGCCGGTTGGCCGCATCTTGATTCTTCTTGTAAAAAATCTTTGCCACCCAGCCGAAATAGCCCGTCTTGTAGTCTTCAATCCTCTCCGCCGTAAACGATTCACTCAGGGGCGAATCACTCCCGTCGGCGAAAAAAGTCTGGATCTGCCTCGACAGCTTGCTGCCCACAAAAAAGAAAAGCACCCCAAAGAACAGCAAAAACCCGCTGAAGACCGCGACGATTCCCTTGATCCGGGTGAACCCTTTTTTCTGAAGCCACTGCACCACCGGGTCGAGCAAATAAGCCACGATTCCCGCCACCGCCAAAGGGACAAGGACCGGCTGGAGGTAACCCAGCACACTGCTGGTCAGCCAAATCAACCCCACCAGCAGCGCTCCCAAAATGGTAATCGCGAGCCCCGTAAGCGCTCGCCACATCGTGCGCTTCTGAAACTCGCTGGGAAATGATGACTTTTCGTCCACGGCACAGAAACTGCCCAACCAAGCGCTCAAGTGGAAGGGTAATTTCTTCCCCATCTTGTCATCCAACCCGTGAGCACCTCTGCGTCATCGATCACCTGACGCACCTGACGCACCTGCACAACCTTCAGAAAACTGAGATGGGTCGCAGCAGGATCAGGATCGCCCTCGTTCGTTACCTTCATTTGACTGGAAAGGAGATTCCCTCTGTCGTCTTCCATCCGGAGGAGGTGCCTTGACTTCGAGACCCCAAAAACCGGCATCGTAATGGTTTCCTCAACCCAGGTTTTTCCTTTAGGTATTTCACCTGGGTGAAGACGACACCTCCATCCTCTGGGACCCACTTCCCTACCTCAGTGAAGCCGACAGTCCTTTCTATCAAGGCATTCTCAATGGTGACATTTATCTCGAGGACTTCGAGGATCAGGCTCTTAACACTCCTTTTGTCCAAGAACCGACGAATGTGACATACGTCGGGGGCGACAATTCGCAGTATTTTTCCAAATGTTGCCCTTTGTCGGGTGCAAGGTCACGGCGATGACATCGAAAAAACCCTCGGGGTCTTCACTTCCGCTTCATGAAGCTTCCGAGCGAGTCCCGGAGAGCTCTACGAACGAGATCGAGAGCGCGCTGGCTGGCCTGCTTTTTAAAATCTTTCCGGCTCCGCGGATGGATCTCGCGAAAAGTTTGCACCCCCGCTGCCGTCGCGATTCCAAAGCACACCGTCCCCACCGGTTTTTCTTCGCTCCCACCGCCAGGACCGGCAATCCCCGTAACGGAAACCGCGACATCCGCCCCGCTTTCACGCAAGGCACCGGCCGCCATCTCTCCAGCCACTTCCTCGCTCACCGCTCCAAAAGCCGCCAAAGTTGCGGGTGAGACCCCGATCAGCTGGCTCTTGGCCTCATTCGAATAAGTCACAAATCCATGGGTAAAGGCGGCACTCGATCCCGGAACATCGGTGATGCGGCATGCCACCAATCCACCGGTGCAACTCTCGGCTGTCGATAGCGTCTTCCCTGTTGCCATAAGCATTCTTACCACCACCGTTTCAAGATCGGCACCATCGTCGGTCACCAAAAAATCGCCAAAGCGCTCCGCCGCAAGCTCACGACCGGCCGCCACCGCTTCGGGACCACCGATCAAGCGAAGATCCATTTCGCCCAGTCGGGCGCAGTATCCCACTTCCAATCCGGGAACGGCATTGAGCTGCACATCGAGATATTCGTGGAACTCACTTTCTCCCACCCCCACAAATTTGAGTTCAGTGACCCCGTCAAGCACTTCCACCCCGCCCAGAGCGCGGAGACGCGGGATCACCTCGGCGTGAAACATCGGGTAAAGCTCGCGGGGAGGCCCGGGCAAAAGAAAGACCGCGCAACCCGGCTCCCCACCCAAGCGGGGCGGCGCATAAATTCCCGGAGCCGTGCCGTTGTCGTTCGGCAAAAGGTCAGCCCCCACGAGATTCTGAGCCTGCTTGAGATTCGCCGTCACCATGGGCTTGTTCCGCTTCGCAAAAAATTCCTCCAACGAACGCAGGGCCGCCTCATCTTCGATCATCTCCACGCCGAGGACCTTGGCCGTAGCTTCGCGGGTTAGATCATCACTCGTCGGCCCAAGACCACCGGTCACGAGGACCACATCGGAGCGATTGATGGCCTCACGAAGAGCGATCTCGATCGCTTCACCATCTGGCACGGTCACTTGGCGCTGCACCCGCAGACCCAGCTTCACCAACTCCCGGCCCATCCAGGTGCCGTGCGTATTCGCGGTTGACCCAAGAAGGAGTTCGGTTCCGGTGTTCAGGATTTCAATTCGCATCATCTGACTTCCACGAAACTTCCTTGGCATCGCCCCAGAGCTTTTCAAGGGCGTAGTTCTCGCGGAATTCCTCGTCGAGGACATGCACCATGACATCGACAAAATCGATCACGACCCAGCGACTGGCCGCCTTGCCCTCGGTGGCGTTGGCAGGATCGGAACCCTTGCCCCGAACGATCGCTTCAACATCCCGGGTAATCGCTTTGAGGTGCGGCTGGGAATTCCCCGAGCAAACCACCATGAAATCAGTGAGCGTAGAAATTCCACGCAAATCAAAAATGCGGACATCATCCGCTTTTAGTTCATCAGCGGCTTGGGCACAGGCGAGGGCGAGGTCTTTTCCATTCAACATCGGGAAATCGGGTAATAATAAGAGTTTGGGCGTGCCCAAAGGCGGACCTTCAGACGAAAAAACCGGCGCTCGGCCGGTCCTCCCCTGAAAATGGTGGAGCGTAGCGGATTCGAACCGCTGACCCTCTGCATGCCATGCAGATGCTCTACCAACTGAGCTAACGCCCCCCTACCTTTTCAGGACGGGCGAAGGCATAGGGTCCCCCCCGCCCCCTTGCAAGAGAAAAAATAAGAGCGCCCCGCGCTTTCCCCGAAAAAGACCTCTTGCGATGGCCGCCCAAATTGCCTAGCTTCACGACATGACAGCTTTATTTTTCGGCGTAGCAAAAGGATTCACCGGACTCGTGGGCATCAGTTCCCTCATGTTCTTCTCGGCAATTAAAACTGTGGAAGTTCAAATGGAAGCAGTTGAAGGTGCGGCTGCGGGAGCACAACTGGGAAGGCAGATTGAGGAAGCTCCCGAGCTCATTCCAGTCCCCGCTGAATAGGCTCAGACTAATCCAGCACCTTCGCGGCCATCCCCGCCTCAGGGATGGAACACGCTCCCGATTTCATGAGCGATTTCCTTCGCCGGGCAATCTCCCGGTATATCCTATCCCGCAAAGGCAGCGGGATCAGGCGAATTATTGCCGCCAAAATTCCCGCCACCCCCCCAGTCCCGGCCAGAGCCAGCCTCGCAGCTTCACTGGCGCGATGAATCTCCCCGTTCTTCACCACCGCCATCGAGTCATCCTCCATGGTAATCCCCCTTTCTTTCGCGGTCTCCCCACTCAAAGGAGCAAAAAGAAGACGATCATCGGCATCGAGTCGATGCAGCCACTTCAAAGCCCCCTGACACATCAGGCAGTCGCTGTCAAAGAAGACGATCACCTTGTCATTCATCACTGATAGCTTGCTACTTTTTCTCGAAATTTCGATACTTCTTTGCAGATGGCCGACGGCACCAGAATCCACGATCTTCCCAGCGATCAAAAGCCGCGTGAAAAAATGGCCGCCTTGGGAGCCTCCGCCCTCTCCAACGAGGAACTCCTTGCCATCTTCCTGCGCACCGGAACCCGCGGAGCCAGCGCCATCGAAATCGGGCGCCAACTCATCCGCAAACACGGAGGCATCGTCGCCCTGGCCCAGCTCGATCTCAAAGAACTCTGCAAGGAACACGGGCTCGGCCTCGCCAAAGCCTGCCAGATTCAAGCCGCCTTCGAACTCGGCGCCCGGGCCGCCCGCGATGGCAGCAAAAACCTCCAGTTCACCAACAGCGAAGCCGTTTACCAATTCCTCTCGCCCCAACTTTCCCTGCAAACCACCGAGAAACTCGTCGTCCTCAGTCTCGATTCCGCCGCCCGTCTTATCCGCAAGCACGACATCACCAGCGGAACTTCCAATCAAACCCTCGCCGCCATCCGCGAAATCCTTCGCCCCGTCCTCATCGACCAGGCCTGCCACTTCATCTTGGCGCACAACCACCCCTCCGGCAGCACCTCCCCCAGCGGAGCCGACCTCGACCTCACCAAACGCCTCGCCAAATCGGCCCGCGAAATGGAGATCGACCTCCTCGACCACGTCATCATCGGCCGCCCCATCGACGGAGGAAGCGGCTTCTACTCCTTCGCCGACAACGGACAACTCTAAGACCATGCCCGCCCTGCACCCCACCGCCCTGGTCTCCGGGAACGCCCATCTCGCCCATGATGTCGAAGTCGGTCCCTTCGCCATCATCGAGGACGGAGTCACTCTCGGTGCTGGCTGCCGGGTCGACTCCCACGCCAAGATCTGCTCCGGCGTGACCATGGGGCCGGGCAACTCCGTCGGCCACGGTGCCGTCATCGGCGGAGCTCCCCAGCATCTCGGTTTTGACTCCTCCACGAAAACAGGCGTCGTGATTGGCGACGGAAACACCTTTCGCGAACATGTCACCGTCAACCGGAGCACCCGGGAAGGCCGCAACACCGTCATCGGAAATCGCAATTTCCTCATGGCCGTCTCCCACCTGGGGCACGACGTCCAGATTGGAAACGACAACGTCATCGCGAACAACGTGATGGTCGCGGGTCATTGCACCCTGGGCAACCGCATCTTCCTCGGCGGAGGTGCCGCCATCCACCAATTCATCTCCATCGGCGACTTCGCGATGGTGCAGGGCAACGCCGGCATGACCCGCGATATCCCGCCCTATTGCGTCGTCCACCAAATCAATCTCCTCTCCGGCCTCAACGTCACCGGATTGCGACGCGGAGGCTTCACCCTTGAAGAACGAACAGAAATCAAGAAGGTCTACCACCTTCTCCTCTCCACCAAAAACACCCGCGCCGAAGCACTCGCCCAAGTCGACAGCCACGAATGGAGCGAAGCCGCCCGGCTCCTGATCGAGGCGGTGAGAAATCCTTCCTCAAAAGGAATTCTCACTCGTTAAAGTTCAAGCGACCGCTTCACGACGACGCCCATGCCGTCTTCCTTGATAATTCTCACCGGCTGACCCTTCAAAACGTACTCCCCCTCAGCCAACACATCCACGATTTCACCACCGATTTCCACCTTCCCGGCAGGACGAAGGTCGGTCAGCGCCCACCCCGTCTGGTCCACGCGAGTCGATCTCTCCGGATGACCCTCAATCCCGGTGCCGGCTGACAGGGTCCCTGGCAGCATGTATTTCTTCAAAAATGGCAGATCAGGCAGGTAAGTCATGATGAAATACAGCAAAATAATGGAACCAAAGATTCCCAGCCCAAGCTGAAGAGCCGGACCTGAGATTGCATCCAGAATCCCAAAAGATCCGTCCCCGGACCACTGGTAGCGCTGCCACTCGACGCCATCGACCATCGAAAACATCAAGGATCCTACCACCATCAGCAGCCCCACGATCCCAGGAATCCCGAATCCCGGGATGACAAAAAGCTCCAGCGCGATCAGCAAAAGCCCGAGCCCGAAGATGGCCGCGAGCTCATAACCCGCCATATTCCCCGCCATATAGTTCCCGAAGAAAAAGACGGTAAAGGCGGTGATCGAGATGATGCCCCCGATGCCAAACCCCGGCGTCTTGAACTCAAGGTAACCTCCAAACAATCCCACCGTGATCAGCAGTCCGGACACACTTGCGACCCACCAGGCAAATTGCTCGAAGCCACTCGGAGTCGCCGTCACAACATCATCCTTGCTCCAACCCTCCCGCTCAAGGAGGTCATCCATCGTCTCAATCTCCGCCGCCGCGAGAACCGGACCATCTTCCATCACCTTGATCGCGTCCGAGGAACTCAGCGTCAAAAGAGCTCCTGCTTTCACCCTAATCGGACCAATCTCGCGATCCTCATCATCCAGGAACATCATGGCCCGGATGATCTCCTTCCGATGGCCCTTCTTATCGGCAATCCAACTGACGTGAGCATCAAAGAAGCTCTCGAGTTTTGCCCTCATGTGTTCCGGGATTTCCGCTCCCGTCCCACTGACAATCGCCGAAGCTCCAATTTTTGATCCCGGTGTCATGTAAATTTTATCCGTCGAAATCGCCACGAATGAGCCCGCGCTGAGCGCCTTGGAATTGACGAAGGCGCGCGTCGGCATCTCAAGCTTGGCGATCTGGGTCATCAATTCCTCGGTGGGAAAGGCCAGGCCGCCTGGAGTGTTTAAGTCGAAAATTACGGCCTTCGCTTTTTCTTCGTCCACCCGCTCCAAGGTCCGCTCCCAGAACTTAAAGCTTTGCCCGTTCATCAGGTCCTCCTCCCCCACTTTGATCACGACAATCTTCCCCTCGTAACTCCCCTCCTCGGACTTTCCGAGCACCGTTTTATCCTCCGCCGCCAAAATACCAATGGCCCAGAAAAAGAAGAGAATCACGCGTTTCATGGGGACACTGTATCTTCATTTTGCCTCACTGCAAAATTCTCATTTCCCTGATCGCTCCCTCCCTTCACAGTCCCCCCGTGGGCCGAATTCCGGAAGAAACCGTCAAACAGATCCTCGATGCCACCGACATCGTGGACCTGATCGGTTCCTATTTCCCCTTGAAAAGAGCCGGAGGAAATTTCAAATGCAATTGCCCCTTCCACAACGAAAAGACTCCCTCATTCAACATCAACCCGGCCGAACAGTATTACCATTGCTTCGGTTGCGGTGAGAGTGGCAACGCCATCGGCTTCGTGATGAACTACGAAAACCGCCCCTTCGTTGAAGCGGTCAAACGCCTCGCCGACCGCGCCGGCATCACCATCATCGAGGACGCTTACGATCCAGAGGCCGACAAACGCCGTCGCCAGATTTCCCGAATCAAGGAACTCAACAACAAGACCGCCCGCTACTACCACCAGCTCCTCCTTAAGTCGCCCGACGCCCGGCACGCCCGCGACTACCTCAAGTCCCGTGGCTTCAGCCAGGAAACAGCCGAAAAATGGCTCATCGGCTGGGCCCCCCGCAATTCCGCGAATTTTTTTCGATTGGTCAAAGACAAAGGGTTCACCGGACGCGAAATTTTCAATGCCGGCCTCGGCGGATTAAAGAACAAGGACAATCCCTCGATGGGACTCTACGCCAAATTCTACGACCAGCTCACTTTCCCCATCAACAACGACCACGGGGATGTCGTCGGCTTCTCCGCCCGCATCCTCCGCGCCGATGACAAACGGGGAAAATACATCAATACCAACGACTCCCCGCTCTTCAACAAGTCCAAGCTCCTCTTCGCCCTCGACAAAGCACGTCGCCCCATGGGCCGGGAAAAATTCGCCCTCATCTGTGAAGGCCAGGTTGACGCCATTGTCCTGCACGAATCAGGCTTCGAAAACACCATTTCCGCCCTCGGAACTGCCTTCACCGAAGAGCATGCCCGCATTCTCAAGCGCTACACCGACCGTGTCGTGCTTTGCTACGATGGCGATGGGGCCGGTTTGAACGCAGCGGACAAGGCCTTCAAGCACCTCACCGCCTTGGGGGTTCCGGTGAAGCTCATGCACCTGCCCGATGGCGATGATCCCGACACGTTCATCAAAACCCACGGTTCCGAAAAATTCCGCGAACTCATGGAAAACGCCAAGGATTTTCTCGATGCCAAGCTCGATAAAAAACTCCCCGCCATCAACCTCTCCTCCGCCTCCGAACGAGCCGCCCTTCTCAAGGAACTAGCCCAACTGGTCGCCGTCATGAGCGATGATCTTGTCCGCGACGCCTCCATCCAAAACCTCGCCATCCGACTCAGACTGGGAGCCCATGAATTTCGCCAGGCCGTCTCGGCTGCCCGCAATGCTCCAGACTACGGCAACTCCTCCAAAAAGAATGACTCAATGCCCCGTCAGATCGAAGCAACCGCACTCGATCGCTCGCTCGCCTACCTTTGCCACCTCGCCATGAATTCCAGTGACGCCGCCGAGTTCCTCTGCGAGCAACTCGAATCGCTTGATGAATGCCTCGATCACTTCGCGGGGAGCCAGCTTCTCCGGAGCATCCTCTCCCGTCGGCCGGATCCCGAAAGCGTCTCGGCCCGCCAGGCATTCGTGATGACCCTGCCCGAGGCCGATCAGCGCGCACTTTCGCCAAGTCTATCCGAAGCTCTTCCGGCTGATCCCGTCAGCTCGGCCTCCGATACCGTGGCCCTGATCCTCGCCAAGTATTACCAGAGCCAGGAAAGCGCACTGCGCTCGAAGCTCAACGACCCGTCCCTCAGTTCCGCAGAAATCTTCGAATCCCTCGAAGAAGCCAAGCGCCTGCAAACCATCCTGAAACAGCTGGATCAGCGATTTTAAGGACAAGCCGTCATCGACAAAAAGGAGTGGAAACACCCGCGCATGGCCTCCACAGTCCCGGCGGGACGCACCCGCATGCTCTCCACAGTCTCGAAGGGACGCACCCGCATGGCCTCCACAGTCCCGAAGGGACGCACCCGCATGGCCTCCACAGTCCCGAAGGGACGCACCCGCATGGTCTCCACAGTCCCGAAGGGACGCACCCGCATGGTCCCCACAGTCCCGAAGGGACGCACCCGCATGGCCTCCCCAGTCCCGAAGGGACGCAGGCATTTAGCCGCCAGCCTGGGCTGGCGGTCCCAGGCACCATCGATTCAGAAAGCTCCGAAGGTGCGCAGGCAGACCACGCATCACCCACCGCCCCCCTCATCGAAAACGATCCCGCCCCTCACCCTTCCGATCAGACAATCCGCCTTTTTGAGATCCAACAGTAAAGACTGAATTCCGTCAAACCTACCTCGCGGAGAACCAAAAAAACACCCGCGCATGGCCTCCACAGTCCCGAAGGGACGCACCCGCGCATGGTCCTCACAGTCCCGGCGGGACGCACCCGCGCATGGCCTCCACAGTCTCGAAGGGACGCACCCGCATGGTCCTCACAGTCCCGGCGGGACGCACCCGCATGGCCTCCCCAGTCCCGAAGGGACGCAGGCATTTAGCCGCCAGCCTGGGCTGGCGGTCCCAGGCACCATCGATTCAGAAAGCTCCGAAGGTGCGCAGGCAGACCACGCATCACCCACCGCCCCCCTCATCGAAAACGATCCTGCCTCTCCAGATCTGGCCATCTACTCATCCAGACCCAGCTTCTTGCGATCCTCCACCGAAAGAATTTTCGTCCAACCCTCAGCCTCTTCGGCATCGTATTCCATCCATTGATCCAAAATCTTACTGAGCGCAAACCACCTCCCCCTGTTATACTGCAGCCCACCTCAACATCTCCATCGGTTGGTCCATCGCTAGGCGAGCGGCGATCATGTGATGTCTCGTATCATAAGCTCACTGATGTTGCCGGTCCCGGGCGAATATGAGCCAACAAAAAGTTGCACCGCTCGTTCAGGTTCCACCTCGACCCACCGCCTCAACGCCAGCATTCGGAGGTCGTCATCCTCTTAAATCAACTCCCAGAGTCCGCCGATCTCATCGGCGGTGGCATTCTCAATTTCACGAATCTTCTCCACCAACTTCCTCGCCTTCACCGGCAAAGGACGACTCTCAACCCGCTCCGGCTTGCTAGACCCTATTCGAAAAGCCATCGACTTGCCGGAAAAAGCGCAAACAGCGCAGAAAAAAGTTTGGAAAAAGTGGATCCAAAGACTTGAATAAAGTGTCACAACATGCTAGTGATCAATCGCTTAACTCC
>Ga0209390_10004830_pt1 | contig 19820 bp, 9 predicted proteins | sample BON01_FD_187212 | JGI IMG/M metagenome (GOLD analysis project Ga0209390, IMG submission 187212) | Freshwater microbial communities from Lake Bonney liftoff mats and glacier meltwater in Antarctica - BON-01 (SPAdes) (version 2) | ecosystem: Environmental > Aquatic > Freshwater > Ice > Glacier...
GAGAAAAAAACAGGGAGTAATTGACTGAACGTGAACACCTGGGTTAAAAACCCGGGTACGTGATGCGCTGGGAGTTCAGGTGTTCACGTTCGTCCGGAATAGGTGTTCACGTTCACCGGAATACGCACCAGCGGGAATCTTTCAATGTGGTGGTCAACTCAATTCGCCGAGAATGTCATACAACTTCTGCCGGCTGAAACCTAGTTCCTTCGCCACCGTAGCCTTCGGCATGCCCTCGGCGACCATCTTGACTGCTCGCTCCCGGTCAGCCTGGGAGATCGAAGGTTTGCGGCCCATCTTTACCCCGCGATTCATTGCCGCTCGCCTGCCTTCATTGGTGCGCTCCAGAATGCGCTCCCGCTCGGCCTGAGCGACTGCTGCCAAAATGGTCGTCACCATCTTGCCCATCGTTCCCTGGGTGCTGATGCCGTCATCTAGAAACTCCAGGCTGATTCCTCGCTCGTGAAGATCCTCAATTATGCGAATCATGTCGCCTGTGTTGCGGCCCAGCCGGTCGAGCTTGGTAATGACGATGTGGTCGCCTTGGCGTGCCTTGGTGATCATGAGTTCCAATCCCATACGCTTGTCATTCTTCCCGCTGGCCTTATCGGTAAACAAGAAGTCCGTGTGATCCTGAACGCCAGCGGCTTTGAGATTGTCGAGCTGAGTGGCGAGATCCTGCTGATTGGTTGATACACGTGCATATCCCAGCTTGGCCATAATCCTGCTCTCCTGTGTCAATTAAATCGAATACTTGACACTTATGTGTAAACTAAGTTGATTTTCGATTTAATGTGCAGGGTATGGGCAGGTGATTCGGGTGTCAATTAATTTATAAAATAAATTACACATTTAGTCCGCGCAAAGCGTGGCTATTCTGCCAACCGTTAGAGAGCCATTATCGCCTAGCTATCCTGGGTACGCAGTACCTCGTCGATCAGAACGGCTTGGAACGAGGGGAACATAAAAGACCCCCCGGACGCCGGCGCGATTGCGCGATTTCGGATTGCCGACGGGAGTTGAATACCTGTCATAATACGCTGATATATAACTGAATAAAAAAAACCAAAAAGACAATATACCCCCTCGTATACCCGCGATATTTTTCAGTACTATGGTTCAATTTCGGATTTGCTTACCTCGGTATGTGGCGAAGGATAAAAAATCCATTTTAGTGGCCAATGTGAGAAATCTCGAGGGGGGACTAGATATATACTGCTCCCAAAGCAGGTGATTGGATAGACCCAAATAAAAGGATGGCTCATGGGAAGAAAGGTGGTTTTCGTTCATGGTTTCATGGGCGGTAAAAAAACTTGGGGAAAGTTTCCTGAGCTGTTGAGAAATAGTATTGATTGTGAAGTGGCGGAGTATGGTTTTGATACTTTCTATTGGCCTGTCTTTGGCAAGAGTACGACGCTCCATAATCTAGCCGAAGGTCTTCTTTCTGAAATTGGTATTCGGTGCAACTTGGAGAGTGATGAGTTAGTTTTAGTCGGCCATAGCTTAGGTGGCTTAGTGATACGTCAAATGCTGCTGAATCTTGAGATGAAACGTCAGAAGCATAATATCAAGAAGTTAGCATTCTTTGCTGTTCCACAGGATGGCACCGGTTTCGCCCGGGTTGCTCAGTATCTTCCGATGAGAAGCTATAAGCTCAGGGCTATGTGCAATGAGGGAGGAATTATTGAGTCGCTAGGTGATCAGTGGAGCTATGCCGATCTAGACTTGAAATATGAAATACTAAGCGTTGTCGGAGGCAAGGATGCGGTTGTTACCTCTAACAGTTCAAAAAGTATGTTTAGAAAGCAGCAGGTGCAGACTAATATCGATGCTGACCATCGCAGTATAGTCAAACCCAAGGATGATAAAGACAGTTCATTTTTGTTTCTGAAGAGGTTTATCGAGTCTTTACGAACGATAGATAAGTACTCCAGCAGAGCTTCTATGTCATATGAAGTTTGGTTGCGACACGATTCAAGGAAGCATAGTTCTGATTACGTGTCTGATGAAAAGAGGGACACTGCTCTACGGTCATTGGAGGAAGGGCTGAGAGGAGATAAAAGATTAGTAAGAGTGTCAGGCTTGTCAGGCCTGGGTAAGTCACGTTTGGTGCTTGAGTATATTAAAGCGTCCGGTGAGATCGACGAGTCAAATGTGCTTATTTTTAGTGGTGCTTCGTATAGAGATGAGATGAAGAGCTGTATCTATAATGCTCTGAAGGATAAGGCGGTGGGGTTTTTGGTGGTTGATCACTGCCCTGTTGAAATACATAACTACATCAGCAGAGAAATGGACGCGATGCCTTCTGAACTCAGGGTTGTGACTCTGGGTTTTGAACATGATGTTGTAGAGTCTTCATATCACGTGCAGCTCGAGGCCATGTCCGCAGAACCAGTTCAACAGATGGTTGCGAGGATCGCTCCCGGCCTCGATGCACGAGATATAGAGCGAATTGCTTCCTTCGTCGAAGGTTATCCACTGCTGGCAATATTGATCGCGGAGAGGTTTAGGGACGACGGAGAGTTGAAAGGTCAGATTTCAGACCAAGACTTCGTTGATAGGCTAGTAAATATCGACGGGCCTTTACCCGCAGAAAAATGGAATATCCTGAAGCTGTGTTCACTGTTTGATGTTTTTGGTGTTCAAGGTTCGAGAAGTGAAGATGCTGAGTTTATATATGGAATGGCAGAGGCTAGGCGCGTCGACTTTGATCAGTTGATAACTTCGTTTGTTGATCGTCAGATAATTAATCAAGTCGGCGATTTTGCTCGAATAGTACCAAAACCCCTAGCCATGTTTCTCGCTATTCAGTGGTGGAACGAGAGTTTGGACGATACGAAGAAAAAGCTGCTATATGACATGCCAGAAACTCTGACAGCTAGCTTTTGCAATCAGGTCAAGTATCTTGACTCATCAACTAAAGTGAAAGATTTTGTGGAGGGTGTCTGTTCTAGATTTAGCCCTTTTGGCCAGGCGGAATTGTTGTTATCGAAGAGGGGTTCAAGACTCTTCCGCGGCTTGGTTGAAGTGAACCCTAGAGCAACTAGCAGTGCCATATACAGAGTTATTGATGAGATTGGTGATGAAGGAATTGGAGCAATCGATGGAGATTCTCGTCGAGAATTGGTTTGGTCTCTGGAGATGCTTTCATGGCATAGAAGTCATTTTGAAAAATCTTCTTGGTGTCTACTAAAGCTGGCTTGCTTTGAAAAGGAGTCTTACAGCAATAATTCTACTGGCCAGTTCGCTCAACTTTTTCGTTGGCGTAATAGCGGCACCGAAGCTGACTTCGAGCAGCGGATCTCAGTGCTACGAAAAGCATTGGCCCTGAATGAAGAAAAAGCTGACTTAGTTGTGATTGAGGCTGTACGGGAAGCGATGTCTACATCTGGCAGTTCTCGAACTGTTGGTTCTGAGCAGCAAGGCACCAAACAAGAACTGCAGGAGTGGATGCCAGAGAAATGGAGCGAGGTGTTTGATTACTGGAATCACTTGATCGACATGTTGATAGCCCTTTCAGAAAAACCCTATTCAATGGATTTAGTTAGGAACACGATTGGTCATGAAATACGAGGTATGGTCGGACCAGGAACCATCGATATGCTCGATAATGCAATACGATGCATCGTTGGTTCATGTGGGAAATACTGGCCATCTGCTTCCCAGTCAATCCAAAAATCATTGACGTACGACTCCGAGTCGATGCAAGAAGAAGTTAAGGCAGCACTACTACAATGGCAAGAGTTGTTAGCTCCAGCTGAAGGTGATTTAGAGGAACAACTGATATTGACGGTACTCGATCCTTCTCGCGACTACGAGCGTGATGAAGAAGGAGAGCTAGTAGATGTTGCGGCTAACGAAGCGATTGAACTTGCGAAAAAGTTAAGTGGATCAGAGGATCTGATACCTTACCTAAGACTTATCCTGAATTTTGAGCAGCAGAAAAAATCCTGGGTATTTGGTAGGGAGGTCATACGGGATTCAAGTACTGCTGGTCGCTGCCAGTTCTTCACAGAACTCTTGGACCTTATAGCGAAAGAGGATGGTGCGGCGTTTGATTTTGTGGCTGGTTGCTTGGTGGGTCTGTATGAACAGGACTCTCAAGCGTGGTTCAATATGATTGGGCGATTTGCTAGAGAGAGCGAGCTGAAACCGTTCTATCATTACGCGTTGCGTACAGGCCAATTTGACCTTGATAGTCTGATGGTCGTAGTTGAGCTAGTAAAAGGCGGGTATTTGGTATCAGATCAGGTTGCAATATTTGGCCATGGTCGGGTGTTGGACCATCTCACTGAGGAAGAACTGGCCAGATTTTGCTACGCTCTTTATGAGATAGATGATCAAGCCAAATGGGTGGCCCTAGATATCCTAACCATGTACATGTTCGGGCGAGATAACTATGATTTTGAGAAACTGCTGCCTCTGCTCCGAGAGCTTCTCTTGTCAGTTACTTTTTCCAAAGAAAACAAAGTTCGGAACCACGACGGCTATCACTGGCTTAGATTAGTAGAGAAAATTCTTGAAAGACGCGACGTAGACTTCGCTCTAGCTCTGGTCGAATATTTGCTGGACCAATTCGTCAATAACGATATCAGTATCTCGGATCTATGGGATAACTTCCATCCCGCCCTTTGTAGAGCTTTTGAGCTTTCAGCGGAAAAAATATGGCCGGCATTCAGTAAGCGATTACTACTATTGTCTGAGTCGATTCCCATATACAGACTGAGCGAACTTTTGGTGGGCGGCAAGGGGCGTAGACAAAAAACGAACAGCGTTTTTGCATTAGTGAGCGAGCGTGAGGTTGTTGAATGGTGTAAGAATGAAGCTGCATTATTGATCGTCGCCAAGTCTGTAAGTCTTATCGAACAGTCCGGTGAAGAACGCAGGCCCAGTAGGCTTCTCATGAATCTCATAGACTCATTTGGCGACAATCCGAATTTCCAAAGTGAAATTAGAGCTGCCTACCACAGTCGCTCCTGGTCGGGTTCGCTCGTGCCCTATTTGGTAGCTGACAAGGCAGTTATTCAGTCATTGGACGGTGATCAATCCCTCAGAGTCCGCGAGTGGGCTAAAGAGTTTGTCTCGATGATCGACGGAGAGATTGTAGACAATGAAAAAAGAGATTCAGAAGATAGCTTTGTCCAAGGTTGGTGATGATGTTAGTAGAATATTTTCATGTGGGGGGAGCCAGAAGTCGCGGGAAGACGCTTTTTCAAAATGCCAAGAACGGCGGCATTTTTCGAATCCTATATTGAGCTCCTGAACCTGCCGATGTGACATAAGTAGGTAATTCAAATTTTCTGGTGGTACATGTGGGCTATCACGTACGGTGTCTTTCGAGAAAATCTAGTAAAGATAGATAGTTGTAGGCTGTATTTGATTGACCACATATCACTCGACTCCCGCTATCGCAATGTCACGTAATACCATATGCCGGTTGGCTCACCGATAACAGGGATTGTACCGGTACATTCATCTGGGCAGAAGCACGACGTCAGTTTCGTGCTCTCTCAGCTGCTTCAAATATTCATCAACAGTAAGATCATTCTTCTCCAGATACTCCAGTTCCACTTTGTGTGACTCAATTCTTGCAGCCGTCTCTGAGCTGTAGCGGGATAGACCTATCAGGGCCTCAGAATGCGCCTTGTGGTCATGATTAATTGCCAGAACATCGAGGTTGTCTGATCTAGCCAGAAAGAGTTTTTTGGGACTGAAAGTCACCAGATCTGAAAATTCTGCATCTATGCCTTCCATGAATGATCTGTAGCTGCCGAGATCTCCTCTTATAAACTCCGCATGGAGCAGGCCCATGCAGCAGAAAGCATATTTTGCTACCAGTTCCTGAAGCTGCTCTACAGATAGGTCCACATTGGCGAACAAGCCTTCTGTGCGCAATAGAGACGAATAATAGGGTTTCAAGAGGGTGAAATCTTCTAGTGCCTTTCCGAGCCGTTCTTCCTTTATTCTGAGTGTATTTGCTTTTTCTGCAGAGAAAACTAATTCTGCAGCGCGTTGAAGTCTCGCTGTTGACATAGCTTCCCAGCGCACCTCGGCTTTATCCAAGGCTTGTCTAATAACCTCGATGTTGTTGGCAATCCCATCGAGTTTCGATTCTATTCTGTTGAGCTTGGCAGTGACGACGGCGAAGCCCGCCACTGATACGCCAAGAGTGGCAACCGATGATATGGCAGCTATGTTAGTAGTTAGCTGAAGTGTATCTAACGTCCTTTGGACCTGTTCTACCGATTTTTGTACATTGTGTATCTGGGCCGACTTAATAATCTTGTCAACCGTTTCAATCCCAAAAGCAACAGGGTTAAGGCTGCCGGCGACCTGCCCGATGGGAAGTCTGGAAAGCAAGCGCCCCATGTCGCCAGTTTCTTTTAGGTGTCCGACGATTTGGCCAGTAGTGGAGTTTTTCAATATGGCCCCATATCGAACTATGTTGGGGTCCATCATAAATTTCAGGGGTTCTTCCATTGGTATCGGCATATCTATTCCTTGGGAGTAAATTCGATGCGCCTGCCTATGAGCATAATTTCTACGGTGGCGGGAACGATTTTTCTATAGGCGGGGCCTGAGAGCTGCGCCCCTATCATCACCACGCCAAGAGCAATTCCTAACGGGCCTGCTATTGAGCTGGAGCCAAACATGCCAAGAGGCCCGCGAGCAGCGACTTGGATGGCAGTCGCGCCTGCGCCTGTGCTGCCCAGGCCTGGTATGTAAGCTGTTAGTCTTTTGAAAAATGTAGGGTCCGCCTTGACCTTGTCTTCGGCATCTTTGAACTCGGCCTTATACATCTCCAGAATTTTGTCTTCCAATTCCAGCTCGTGCATTTCCTGGATAGGCGAGACATAGTCAAATAGCTGCAGGTTTTTCACTCGTCTCCAGCTCTCGTCCAGCGCTTCTGAATAGGAGCGCAGTTCCTTGTAGATCAGAATGAGGACTTTCAGATAGGTGGGAGCATTGCTTGGAATCAATGGGCGCACGGTGCTGAATATAGAGTTGTCGGCAGCGTCGATATAGGTCTTCTCGATTTTTTCAGCGCTGCTGCCCTCGTCAATACGAAGTAGCCGACATAGCCGGTCCAGCTCTGGCCTGGTCGCCCGCTCAAGCCGAGCCTTCAATATACAGATGGATCGGGCTTTATGAGATTCTGATTCATCGGGTGCCAACTCAACTTCTCCTCTTGATACTATCCCTACCAAAAAATATCATTGCCCGTAAAATAGTAGCCGATTTACATCAAGTGTCCGCCACCTATTCGTATTCCCGCCACATTTCCAGGCACGTATGGCATGTAATCATGCTTCCCGCAATCGATTGATACTGTTTATATCAAGCTAAGCTCTTGTGGATTTATTGATTTGAGCAGTTCACCTACCTCCTTCGTTTTGGTCGATAATTCTTATCCGAGTCCCTTGGTAAAACCATACATATCGATGCCATTCGAACGAGTATAACGGAGTCTGCTCATCTTGCCCGTACGGAAATTAGTCTTTGCCAGAGAGGTTGTTCGTTCAATGTCTGTCTTACTGGCGAGGTAGAACATGTGGATGCTCTCCGAGGATTTACGATTGAACCGACCAAAGCCTGCCTGAAAACACGACCTGTGCATGTATACATGATAAACATGTTGCTGATAACGACTAAGATACACGCTCGATCGAGGCCGGCGCAGGGTATGCGGATGGATTGGCTTGAATAACCGAAGTTTTGCCTGACAGGGAGGTCGGGCGCATTTTTTGGCGGTAATTGTCATGGGAATGGTGTATTTCGCCCTGACAGGGAAGCTTACGTAATGACGAATAGACTTCCCACTAGAAAGCTCGAATTCCCTTTGACTGTACTGGGGTATAGCCATATTGTATGAGCGGCAGACGGAACTGAGCGAAATGAATATAACAAAGAGTTCGTACACAAGGAAAAGAAGTTGAGTCCAACAGAATGGATGCAAAGCCTGCTTCACGCTCGTGGACTTGAATCACCTGACGGAAGGCCTTTATACCGCTATAGATTGACTGATAGTGAATTCGCTCAGCTCGGTCAGCTGATTCAATTCACCACAAATTTTGGCGTTTCGAATATCACCAGCATGCTGACCTGGGATGCTGCGTTCGTGATGTACGCATCGGAATGGTGGCGGCGTGAGTTCGCTGGAAAATGGGGTTGGGAGCAAGTATTCCAGTCTGTAAACATTGATTTCAACCAGCTATCTGTAGGATCCCGCAACACTCTTATAGATCGCGGTCTAAACCGCTGGCATAGGCAAGTTAGGATCAAGGAGGGTACACGGCGTTTCCTGGGTACCATTGCCACGGAGGGGGGGCTACCTCTCCACAAATTGTCAGAATCTGGGGGCTGGTTGAAACGAGTTTTACAGCCAACTCTGCAGCGTCATATTGCCAAAGGCTACTCGATATCGGCGCTGATTGAAGCACATAGTCTGCTGATACCTGTTTCCTTGAGGTCAGAAGAAATAGTAGATGTACTCGAAGACGTAGTTCAGGCAATTGTAGATTTAAGAGAGCAGTATGATTTAGGGAGTAAAGACACTCCCGTCAAATGGTTGGACGAATCTATTCCCGGCTGGAGGGACGAATTCCCTCTACCTCTAGATGACGACGCGGCACGTTCCCTGCTCAAAGACCTTGTGGATACAGCCTCGAGAGCAAAGGTTGAGCACAACTCCGGCAATCCTTTCGAGCTGGAGCGCATACTTGTTCGGCCCGAAGGTGCGGCACCTGGTCTAGTTGCAGAAATCGATATACCTAGTTTTGTGTCTGTTCAAAGCTTGGGCCTAGATTCTGAGCAAGTCTCACTGCCTTCTACCGTCGAGGTAGAAGTTGTTGGAGAAGGAGGATTTTGTAAGCCATGGTGCCGTGGTGTACTTACGACATTTCACAATAAGCGGTCTTATAAGCTAAGTGGGAATAACTTCAAAATTGAAGGAGATGCGGCGAGGAAAAATCTATCTGTCAGTTTTAAGTCCATGGGAGAAATCGTTGGGGAGATGAATATCCTAAAGGCTGAATCATTGGAGCTGGATGTTCCCTGGACTTTTAAAAGAGTAGATGAACGATGGGTGCTACATGGGACCGCTAGCCAATCTGTTCGCGATGAAGAAGCTATTGTCTTTTGCCCCCAAGATTACGCTATAGGTCCTATTGACGAAGTGGATGAGTTAGTCCGACTGTCAAGCTTCATGGTAGGGTTTCTATGGAGATTGCGCGGTTCGGCTACGTGTTGTGAAGGTCTTGATAAGTATCAGATAAGGACAACTTGCAAGGATAGTACGGTCTCCTATCAGCTACAGGGTAAAAATTTTCCATTCGAGTCAAATCCACGAACTGTTTTTATCGGAAAGCCGCACGTGTTCGAGATGGATGTCCTGTCGGGTTTCTCGAAGAAAAGTCATGCGCGAGTATTGGCACGAAAAGTCGGTGGAGTTGGAGATGATGCTTGGCGATCATTAGAGTTTGTTGATGCTGGTGTTTACCAGGTTTGTATTATTGACGCAGACACGAACATACTTTTTTCTCAAACGGTTGGCATTCTGCCTGAATGCTATAAGCATGAGATTGAACCCAGAAAAAATGAACCTAGGTGCGGTGACATCACAATTAGTGGGGTGATATGTAGTCAAATCGCTTGTTTAGCAGATGGAGCCTCTATTACTCACTCGTCTAATGACTCCGTTTACAGATTCACTTTGAACGCTATAAAACACCCCCCGAAATCAGTCGAAGTGTCAATTTTACCGAATGGGCAAAGTCGACTGTTGTCATTGGTATATCCATATCCAACAAGAGGAGCCATGCTATTTGATCCGAATGATCAGATAGTACCAGCAGGGAGTTATTTGCACTTGGATCGATTGCTTGGCTATCGATTAAGGATTTTTAATGACAAAACACACCTGTCCGAGAGATTTGTTCTAACCCTTGCGCTGCTCGATCATTCGATAGCAAGTTCCGATCTACGAGATATTTATATCAAGCGTCGAATGAAGTTGTACGGGGATTATATTGAGTTGGCCGTTTCGGACTGGACGCATGCGATCAATGCATTGTTAGGCGTCAGTAGAAGCCTGGACGCTTGTGTCAGGATATCACTGATTCTCAATGAGGAAACTCTGTGCCAATTTGATGTTCGTCGATATGAACACGCGATAAGTCTTAATTTTTCAGAGCAATTTGTTGAATTAGCGACAGACTCACTGTCGGCTATTTCGATTGATATGCTTGATGCTACGCAGGTAGTAGCACTGCCAATGATCTATCCTGATTTGGATCCGGTTCTATTAAACGCCAGGAAAACTCAGGATGTTAATGTAGGGATATGGGACTTTGATGCAGAGACCAAGCAGCCTGGCCCATGGATAGTGTATCCGGCGCCCGGTTCTCAGTTAGCGTTCAGGCCGGTATTATGGAACGTCGCATCGCCAACTGGGATTTTGGTCGCTGACGCTGATACGTTCCCCGCAACTATCGAAGAAGTCGTCTGTATCAGGGATGAGTCCGAAAGACGTCAGAGCTTGCGTTTCTATCTGAAGAAAATGGCTGACGATTTTTCTCATCCAGCTTGGAGTTACATGGATTCTCTTTGGGAGAAGACCAACCATTTACCACTCGCCTGCTTCGATTTATGGCAAGTAGCATCTCAGACGACCTCGTTCCTCGCTGCGCTTCTGGTGAAAAATCAGCTTGAAGTGCTAGAAAAGATGGATAAAGAGTTTCCAATTATCTGGGAGATCGTACCTCAGCGTGAATGGCAGGACACATTAGGCGCCTACCGTACCAGACTAATGGATCAGCTACACGGAGATGAGGATTTTGTATCGCAACTAGTAGAAGCCGCGATTAGGCGAATCGGACATCAGTCACCCTCACTTAGTAGTATGGAAAAGAATCTTTTAGGGGTTGTGATGGGCGTTCATTCGCCAGAAATGGGAGTGATGGCTCATCCACTTTCAGTATTCATTCAGCCACAACTTAGCGGCGAATATCAGAAACTATTTCAACGCCAGGCTGATAGCGATTGGCCGGTGTTACTTGGCTCGAATCTAAAAAAGATATATGAGTCTCTTCCAGAGCAGTACCAGCAAATTGTAATCGCATCTAATCAATACCAGCAGTCTGTCGTGTATTTGCCCTTTGTACTTGCCTGGCATGCCATTTTTGGAGATCAGGATGAGCTCTTCTCTGGTCCGGCCGAGGTCTTTAAGGTGCAGCAGTTGAAGAATTTCGATGAGGATTGGTTCGATGTTTCTTTCAAGTTTCTTTCAGGTTGGCTATCCCAACAAGAGTCAGTCTAGAGTAAAAAATTAATGAACAATAATAAGTATTACAGCGATTTCTATGAACTGGCTGATAAGAGATCTATTGAGTCGACGGCTAGTATTCTCGGACTGACGGACCCCGCTCTTCGCAATCATGTCATCAGTCAATTTCGTGATCATCAAAACGGTAATGCGTTTTTGGCGGATCCCGTGTTTGAGTCTACATTTCCATGGGAGGCGGGTGCCTCGACCATGCAAGATCTTTCCGGTGATTTACTTCTACCTTCTCTAGTTGATTCGATGGATTCGGGAGGTTTTTCCAAAACATTATATCCTCACAAGCACCAAGTCGAAGCTTGGAATACACTACTAAATGATCAGAAATCGATTGTTGTCACTAGTGGTACTGGATCTGGAAAAACGGAATGTTTCATGGTTCCAATTCTCAATGATCTGGCCCATGAATACGAAAACAACGGTTTAGAGCAACTTGTAGGGATTAGGGCGCTTTTTCTTTATCCGTTAAACGCGTTGATTAATAGTCAGCGTGAGCGGCTCAGAGCGTGGACTGAAGCATATGATGATGGCGTCCGTTTCTGTCTATTTAATGGAAATACCGAGGAATTCAAACACAAGGATCAAGGTAAGTTCCCCAATGAGGTGTTAACCCGGAAGATACTGCGTGCGAGCCCGTCTCCCATGTTGGTAACGAACGCGACGATGCTCGAGTACATGCTTGTACGCCAGGTCGATGCGCCGATTATTGAGCAGTCTAAAGGGAAGCTAAGATGGATCGTGTTAGATGAGGCGCATACGTATTTAGGCTCTCAGGCGGCCGAGCTTTCTCTACTATTACGTAGAGTGATGCATACCTTCGACGTGAACCCGGAAGATGTCCGTTTTGTCGCTACATCCGCCACAATCGGCGGCGATAAAGCAAAAGCCAATCTGCGAACTTATTTGGCGAACTTGGCTGGGATTAGCGAGGAGTCGGTGGTCGTGATAGGTGGTAGGCGTAGTGTTCCTATATTGGACTCGCAAATCACCAATCAGTTTTCGTATGAAGATATAGCGCGTATGGAGCCGAGTACTAAGTTCTCCCTTGAAAGATACAGCGCCTTGTCTACTTCAGCAGAGGCGATGCGAATCAGAGATCGGCTAGCACAGAATGATATACCTACTGCTCTATCAGCTCTTTCTGAACATACCTATGCTGATACAAACAAAAGAAAGGAGACTTTAGCTTGGCTCGATTTGTGTGCAAACACCTGTCGTCCTGGAGGCAAGGCGCGTAAACCAGAGGCAGATTCAGAACCATTTCTCCCTTTAAGGGGGCATTTTTTTCATCAAGTGATCAATGGTTTGTGGTGCTGTACGAATACACATTGCTCGCAAAAATTGGGTAGCGAGTTATCGGAAAACTGGCCATTTGGCTTTGTATACACACGAAGAAGGACTGAGTGTGACTGTGGCTCTCCAGTATTTGAGCTGGTGTTTTGTCAGGATTGTAATTCTCCTCATCTATATTGCGCTGAAAAAAATGGACGCTTAGTACAATACGATCGAGAGTCCATTGATGAATTTAGTCTCGATATCGAGAGTGCTGAGGATGACGAAGAGAATTTGGATCATCCAGATTTTGTTAGTGCTGCAATTATCGCAAATAAGCCAAATTCTGATTTAACGTATGGCGTGTCCATTGATTCCCAGGGGAATATGGTGGGCCCGGGAATGGATACCATAGAAGTGGAGCTCTTAAACCCAGAGTCGCATGTCTGTGTTAGCTGTGAGTATTCATCAAATAGAGGATTTTTCTTCAGACGGGCGATGCTTGGTACACCGTTTTACATAAGTAATGCTATGCCCACATTACTTGAGTTTTGTCAGGATGGTGATTCGCCTTTAGATCAGCCCAGTAGAGGTAGAAGGTTAATCACGTTTACGGACAGTCGACAGGGTACTGCACGTATATCTACCAAGCTGCAGCAGGATTCAGAGCGAGATACGGTTCGAGGGCTCATATACGGCTACGCTGCGGGGAACGTTAGATCAATAGCCCCTGAGAGCCTGCAGGAGCTGCGAACGAGGCGGGAAGGGTACGAGCAAAAAATTGCAGCATTCGAAGCTGTGGGCGAGAAGGATCTGGCCAAAACAATTCTTGATGATCTTCTGGAACCAATACGCAGAGAGTTAGAAAGTGTTGGCACAGTCGCGTCGATAGATTGGAGTAAAGCCGTTAGTAGCCTTCAGGCCAGCAGTGATATTTCAAGATGGATATTTGATTACTATAAAGAGCTTAATCCCGGTCTTTTCCCTGAGTCGGGTGGAGCAAGAGTCATATCAGAAATGTTGCTGCTAAGGGAGTTTTCGAGACGACCAAAGCGACAAAACAGCCCAGAAACACTTGGGCTTGTTTCCGTTCAGTACCCAGCACTTCATGCCATAAAGGATGCGCCGTCGGAGTGGAAGACTCTTGGGCTGGATTTGGCGGACTGGATCTCTTACCTGAAGGTGTTTCTGGACTTCTATATCCGAGAAAACACAATTATCGACATACCAGCAGACTGGATTGATTGGATGGGAGCTAGAATATACCCCAAAACAATCGTTCATCCTGATTCTGATGAAGCAACAAGTTCACGTGTCTTTCGCTGGCCGAAAGTTCATAAAGGCAGAAACGGTCGAATGGTGAGATTGTTGGCTAAGGCTGCCAAGCTTGATGTGGACTCTCCAGGCGATGCAGACACTATAAATAGTTTGATGCGCTCAGCGTGGAGCGCATTAACTAAAAAATATGTGCTGGAGGGAAGAGAAGCGCAAATCCTCGTTAATACCGATGGCACAGTTAGGTACGCGTTGTCTCGAGAAGCAATTTCCTTTCAAGCCTGTGCTGAAGCTTGGGTTTGTCCGATAACACATCGACTGATTGATAATACGTTCAAGACGATCTCCCCATATTTGCCTAACAAAGACCAGGGCTCTATTATCCACTGTGAGAAAGTCACCATTCCGATTTGTAGTTTGGATGCGTCTACCTTCACGTCCGATCTTGATAGGAAGCGCGCCATTCGAGATTGGATTTCAACGAGCGAAGATATAGAGAGCCTAAGAAGCGTAAATTTGTGGACGGACGTCAGTGACAGAATCCTTGAAGGTGGAAGTTTTTACCGAGTAGCAGAGCATTCAGCCCAGCAACCTGCCAGTAAGCTTCAACGATATGAGGCACTATTTAAGAAGGGTAAGCTCAATGTTCTTAGTTGTTCGACAACCATGGAAATGGGAGTCGATATTGGCGGCATTTCTATAGTGGCAATGAACAATGTACCCCCCCATCCAGCCAACTATCTACAAAGGGCAGGTCGGGCCGGTCGTCGAGGCGAAACACAGGCGATGGCCTTCTCTATCTGTAAAGATAATCCACATGAGCGTGCAGTTTTTAAGAATCCGGTTTGGCCTTTTATAACAAACATCCCAGCACCGTACATTTCTCTAAATAGTGAGCGTATTGTACAAAGGCACGTTCACTCCCTTCTGTTAGCACGTTTTTTGAATAGTGAGTTGAAGGTAACAGAAACAGCGGTTACCAGCCTAACCTGTGAGTGGTTCTTTACCTCTGACGATCAACATAACGCACCAGCTGAGAAGATGCTTCGATGGTTAGAATCGTTGCAAACGGGAGGTCTATCAGTTGAATTGAACAAGGGTCTCGTAAGTATCCTAAAAGGGAGCGTGTTAGCCACTGTTCAACTAACTGAAATTATAAGAAGAGCAGGCATAGCACTCGGTTCGGCCCGAAAGTTATGGCTTCCCGGCTACCTTAAGCTTAAGTCGCAGTTAGAAAAGATACATGGTCTCAGTGAAAAAGATCCTTTTAGACGTAAGATCGAATTCGATCTCCGGAGTATGGGTAAGGATTACTTACTTTCCGAGCTGGCCGCCAAAGCATTCCTGCCTGGCTATGGCTTCCCATCCGGAATAGTCACTTTCGACCACTATTCAGTTGGCGACTTTAAACGAGGAAAATACGTGAAAGAATCTGGTCGTATTGATAATAATATGCGACTCAGAGAAAGGCCATCGAGAGATTTGCCGACCGCTCTACGAGAATATGCACCTGGATCTCAGCTAGTTCTTGATGGCTTAAGCTACCGGTCATCTGGGATATTATTGAATAAGTTTTCCCCGAATGAAGAATTCAACACTCCTCAGAGATTGCTGGTTGAGTGGCGCTGTCATAAGTGCGGAGCTATAGGCCAGGAATCTGGCTCGATTTTTGACAATAAGTGCTCTGATTGCGATGCGATATTAAAGGATGAAAATGTTATAGAGTTTATTGAGCCGGAAGGTTTTGCAGTTGATTTTTACAGTTCTCCAACTACAGATATTTCGTCCCAATCCTACATCCCGATACAAGACCCTTGGGTGTCTGCTGGGTCGGATCTCCACGCATTGTTTAACCCCGTTTTGGGAACTTATCGAACAAGTGCGGAGGGTCATATCTTTCATCGCTCTTCCGGCGAGCATGGCACGGGTTATGCTATTTGTTTGCAGTGTGGTAGAGCCGAGTCCATGACCGCGGATGGAGAGTTCCCGCGCGATCTCCAGCCCGGGAAGTTACATAACCGTCTCCAGGGGAAGCCGGGTCCAGAGTCTTCAGCTCATTGTGAAGGTGCGGATCAATCTTACGCTATAAAAGAGTCGGTACATCTAGGCGCCACCAACCAGACAGATGTATTCGAGCTAAACCTGAAGCACCCTGGTGATGGTTCGTATTTGAAACATGATAAGGCAGATGCACTTTCTTGGACACTTGCAGTAGTGTTACGGCAAGCACTAGCAGACATCCAGGGTATCAATGTTGATGAGATGGGCTACATGGTGAAACCCAGCGTGCTGCCTGGCTGTGACTATCCAGTGGCAAGCATAGTTCTATATGACAAGAGTTCGGGAGGAGCCGGCTTCTCCTCCTCCGCGGTACACTTCCTCCCTGAGATGATAGAGCGCTCCCGCCGATACTTAGAATGTCCGGATTCTTGTGAGGCGGCTTGCCAGTCGTGTCTGCTTGGCTTTGATACCCGTTTTCATACTGATGTAATGGATCGTCACAAGGCGGCGCTGTTTATTGACACCATAAACCCTTTTGTTAGCTTGCCGGAAGAGGCGCAAATTTTTGGGCCAACCACGCGCGCATGCTATGAGCCGATTGGTGCAGAGCTAGTGTCGGCATCAAATAGAGGCGGAACAACCCTGAAGATATTCGCCAGTGGTCAGTTTTCTGACTGGAATATTGACGCGTCACAACTGAAACAGTCATGTCTCAATGCTCGAAAGCTTTATGATCGGGTCGATCTAGTATTACCTCGTGATGAGGTAGGCGCGCTGAGCGACATACACAAAGAGGATCTGTTAGCGCTCTACAACTTTGGTGTAGGACTCTCTCAATTGAACCCGCTCGAGAATGGCCTGATCAACTCCGGAAATGTATTAGCGCAGGTTGTTTCCAGTGAGGAGGTTACTACTTATGGTGTTCAGGACGCGCATTGTAGTATGCCAGCCGATACCTGGTGGGACCTCGAGAATACGATTTTGGTATCTACGATTGAGGTTTCTCTTGTCAGGGACGATCCATTAGATATCACATTAATGAAGCCGCAAACGAAGACCGGTGATATTGAAATTGACTTGTCCTCAGAATGTGATGGTGCTCTAGATCAGTTTGGAAAGAAAATTTGGACTGAAATCATCAAATCCAGCCCAGAACTGGCTCAAGCATTAAGGCACGAGATCCCAATAACACGGGTTTCTTATTCAGATTGCTACGTGTCTTCTCCCTTATCGTTACTATTGCTTGGCGAGCTAATTGAAGCATTGAGACAAATAGCTGATAGCCAATGGAGTAATACACCTTTTAGTCTAATTACTGGCGACAAAATATCTCCAAGCCATCGTCGAGGATTCGATGTGGATTGGCAGGATAATCAAATCAAACGGGATGTTTGTGAGCGTTATTTCACGGATATGGGCATAGAGAGTCGAGTACACGTTAACCCTATACGTGAAATGCCGCACGGCCGTTTCCTAAAAATAAGTTGGGAGGATAATACAGCAGCGGTAATTCGCTTTGATCATGGTATGGGCTGCTGGGAAATTGATGGTCGACCTCCAGGCAGCTTAGACCATAGTGCCAAAGCAAGTGAGCAAGTGCAGCGAATGTATGATGCTGTTTCAAGCATTAACGTCTGCTTCAGGAAGCCGCATCCAACACAAATATTCGTCAAGATCAGATAACCAAAATTGGGAATATTGTGAGTAACGAATGAACTACTGGTGGGTGAACCAAAAGCAAACCTACAGCCACGAGATACCTGGTGGCTACATGTGGTCGCCTAAGCTTAATGCATTGGGCAATCACATTAGGCCGTATGACTTAATGCGCAAGCTGATTCCAGGAGACGTCGTTTTTTCCTACGCCAATGCATTACTTAAGGCTGTAGGGGTAGTCAAATCTTATTGTTATGAGTATCCCAAGCCTTCTGAATTTGGTGCTGCAGGTCAGTATTGGTCTGATGCGGGGTGGCGTGTGGACGTGGATTACAAGGAAATCATAAATCCTATACGGACAATCAACCACATCGAGAGTTTGCGGCCCTTTCTTCCGGCAAAGCATTCCCCCCTAAAGAGCCAGTCGGGCTATGCCAATGAAAGCTATCTTTTTGCCATATCGAAAGAATTTTCGCTGGCCCTGGCCCATCTACTGGATCGTTGGGTAATCGACCTGGTTCGCGGCGACTACTTGATGGAAGTTAGCCGTGATCGTACCTACGAAAACTTGGTTGAGTGGGAGGACCGGGTTGAAGAGCAGATCACGACAGACGATTCGATCGACGAGACTGAGAAATACGCTTTAGTCCTTGCGCGTCGTGGTCAGGGTAAGTATCGCGACCGGCTACTGACTTTGGAGCGGGCCTGCCGTATTACGGGGGTAGATAGACCTAATCACCTTATTGCGAGTCATACCAAGCCATGGAGGGATTGTACAAATAGTGAACGGTTAGATCCGGAAAACGGCTTTATGCTAACCCCGACGGTTGATCACCTCTTCGACAAGGGCTTCATTAGCTTTGAAGATAACGGCGATTTGCTCGTTTCTCCGGTGGCCCATCAGGAATCTTTGAGGAAGATGAAGATCCCGGTCGATTCCGTCACCAACGTTGGTATATTTTCGAGTGGACAGAAGCGGTTTTTGGAGTGGCATCGAGAGTTTTTGCTATTACAGTAATGGTTCGTTTGTTGACTCAAACACGATAATTCACCAAGTATCTTATTAGGAAGCTGAAATATGGGTTGCTTACCCGCTCACGGAAGAATTCAATGTACCCGTTGCTATAGTAACAATGTGGTTTTTGACGAAACAACAGAAACGCACGGAAATTGGCGTATTACAGCAAACCCGCTGGCCTGGGGTAACTCGATTCCTGAGGTCATAATATTAGGGTTTTCGAAGGGACCCACCCAGGCAGGGGCGATGGCTGCCGCACCTCATGACCAAATCGCCTATAAAGGTAGTAGGCTCAACGTAGGAAAGATTCTCGCCCGCGTGGGCTTGCTTGAGCGCATGGATAGTGAGGCTATAAAACATAAGGTTGATGAGATTATTTCAGATCAGAACGGGAGGTTCCATTTCGGTTCGTTAGTCCGCTGTACGGTCGAAAGATTCGACGAAAATTCGAATAAGTGGAAAGGATCAGGTGGTGGTATGCTCGATAAGTTTGTAGCCAGCGATTTAGGGAAACAGGTAGCTGCTAACTGCACTGACGAGCACTTAAGGCGCCTTCCCAGGGAGACAAAACTCGTTGTAATGTTCGGATTGGGTACCAAATTGAACTACGTAAATGAGGCCTTCAAGCTATATTCGAAGGCTCGACCAGGCGAGTGGAGGTGGCTGAATGAGGTGTCGTATACCGACGGAACAATAACTGTAGTACATGTTGAACACTTCGCATCGCAAGGGGCTTTGATTCCGCAGTGGCTGGGTGAAAAATCTGGACATCCTCGTGCCCAATGGAGCGAAATGGCCGAGCATTCTGTTCGATCTACTTTCAACCCATGACCTGTCGCGGCAAATTGAGCTGAAGAGGTCTAGGATGCGTAATTTAAACGACCAGTATGTAATCCTTTGTAATGTTGGTAGATCGCACAAATTGTGATCAGTAGTACGTTCCATGAAGTTAGCGCGTTCTTTAGGTAGAGATCGAGAAAGAGAAAAATAATAGACAAGGGCAGTAAATGACAGACCAATTTTTTGAAAAACCAATACTCAACTCTCCCTATGAGTACCCTCGTAGTCATTGGGAGTTGGACGAGTCGGGGCAGCCAACACAAAAAGTGGCTGAAACTCGTCGTCGTGCAGAATGTTCGGCGACAATTGGGATGACCGGTTGACGACAATTATCTTGGCCGGTTGGGTGTGACAATTGGCACTTTGTTTTCCACTACGGAGCACAAGGTGCCTGGTCAACACATAACCAACCGACAAGAG
>Ga0209390_10004833_pt1 | contig 19816 bp, 24 predicted proteins | sample BON01_FD_187212 | JGI IMG/M metagenome (GOLD analysis project Ga0209390, IMG submission 187212) | Freshwater microbial communities from Lake Bonney liftoff mats and glacier meltwater in Antarctica - BON-01 (SPAdes) (version 2) | ecosystem: Environmental > Aquatic > Freshwater > Ice > Glacier...
GCACGGGGGGGTAACCCGAGCTGGGCAGCGTTGTGTGGCGTACCACGCTCGCGGCCATTTTCGCGTCTTCTATTAACCATTTATATAGTCGGTGTCGCTTCTTCTATTAACCAAAAAAAAAAAAAAGGTGTAATCGTAATCAGCATTGTGATTATGATTACAAGCTGTATTGTAGTCAAGCCTTGGCACATGCACAGGAACAGGAAGCAGGTCATTAACATTAACATTAACACATATCATATACATAAAAAAAAAAAAAAAAAAAAAAAAAAAAAAAAAAAAAAAAAAAGCGGCAAGGATGCCCAACAGAATATCGCCTGGATTTTGGACTATTGGATCCTCACTCGCTGTCATACCTACATGTACAGAACATATTAAGGACATATTTTCCCACGCTTGGATCAGCAATTCCTCGGCAGAGCATCATGCATCGAGCATCGAGTAACGAGTAACGAAGATTCGTCTCGTAGTCTTCCCATCAGGTCCACCACCAGGTTCGGCAACTGAACTGTTCGGCGAAGAACATCAAGTCCTTGAGGCTCTCACCCAGCGCCAGCGCTTCTCTTGATGGCCCCAAAATCGCCAACATCAGGGTTGGGGTTGGCCATTAACCCTTCATTCAATATTTAATAATGCTGATCATGACAATGATAATGTATGCTGTATGTATCATGTGCATGGTTGAACAATGGTTGCCGTGGTGTGGTGTGTTGTAGCTTGTATAGCGTATAATAGCACAGTGTCTCGTGTGTATACATTGTATAGCAACAGTGGTACTCGCTGTGTACGCTGCTGTGTAGCTGCTAGCTGTGTGCTGTGTAGGTGTAGGTGTAGAGCAGTTAAGAGGGATAGCAAACCCGCCAGCAAAGGGCCTAGGGGGGCATGCGGCATGGGCTGAAATGGTGCCGCAGGAAAAAACAAAGGTAAATGTAAATGTAATAAATATGATTTGGGGGCACTTATTGTTAATAATAATAATATAGGACATAGGATATAAATAGTTATTAACAGGTAAAACTAGTTTTAATAAAACTGTTATTGCTTGACAGTTAGTAATTAGTACATATTTGTTTATCCTCAGGGATTATCCTGCCCCTATTAGCCTATTACTATTATAATACTTATAATACTAATACCTGAAACATATATTTTTAATTAACAGGTTCAACTTGTCCCTAGTCCCTAGCCTTGGTCTTAGTAGCTTTAGCGCAGACAAAAGCTACTCTAGAGCTCTAGAGGAGGGGAGCTTGCCAGGCACTATTATAGTAATACTAGACAGAGTACAGAGTGGCCGTGCGTGCGAGACGCGCCATCCGTTTACATTAGGCGTGTTCATGTTCATGTCATGAATCATGTCAACAATCAACAAAAGGAAAATAGCAACAAAAACACATCTCTATCTCAACAGCTCTACTACTGCCGTCCTGGTCCTGGTGCACTGGCTGGGATTGATTGCCGTCTGATACAACAACAACACCCCAATCACACAGCCGCAACCCTACCCGTCAGCCGCGCAACAGCAACACTGGCCGTGGGAGCTACGGACGGAATACTGGCAAAGCGCAAAGTCAACACCTCCGGACCCGTCCACGTCGGGAAGTGCGAAGTGCGGCTGCTGCTGCTGCGCCACGGGCCGCGGGTCTCCACAGCCACCCTGGAACGATATGACTATGATATTGATATGCGCAGAGCGCAGATCTTTTTTATAAGTTAAAAATAAAAATTAATCAGAGCGAGTCGTAGCCGTACCCGTTTGGACGGGTGAACCAGCGTTCACGGAAACAACAAAGCAATAAGGAACGTTCACGTGCCTCTGCGCCGAACCTGGGTCTGGGCCCTCTCCGTACGAAACGAAAGGGGTGAGCATGTGAGCATACTCCGGGTGGTGTAACGGTGATGTGTACCTGTTTTGCAATGACACGAGCTTACACCGTTTCCTTCTAACGCCAGGTTGCTCTGGGCCTATGACTTCTTAGGCTCATATGAAAGCTTATGACGAGAGGGAGCTTAACCCCGAAGGTATAAGCTGAGATGCCAAGATTTCCATGATAAAAATTGGAGCGTTGCTGTCGGGTTGCTCTTCCGGGGCCTCCGGACAGGCTCCTCCGGGGCCATACCATCCAGTAGTTTCGCATCAAGAACAAGAACTCAGAGATACGAGATACAACTTATATATATATATATATACCAGCGGCTATGGCTTCCTTATTGTGAGCATTGCTAGGGACCCTCCAAAGCTCAAAGTCTGGCTATGAGCCAGTTGTTAGAAGGAAAAGGTGTATTGATCCCGCCCTGCGTCCGGCCGCTGGTTGATTGAAAAAATGGCTGTGAACAGCCATTCACAGCTAGTTTCCCTTAATCAAACCGCCGACGCGGAGCCAACCACCTGCGTTGGGCCGCCGGGTATGCGGGTACCCCGTGGGAACCAAGCCTTGACTTCCGCAGAAGACCTGAGCCCCAAGAGGCATAGTTTATAATGGTTGAGCTTGTTTCAAGCCTAGGTGGTGACTATATCTATATGGCCCCTGGTCTCAGATTTGCAAGTTTTGCTCTCAGCGTACCCATCACCGTTACAACGGCCGTCCGTTTGAGTGGGGTCGGCGCGTCTGCAGGGGTTTGTCTTCTTCTGCCCTGGGGGTAGCGCGGTATGGCCGCAGCGCGGAGTGCTGGCTGTGTGCTGTGTGTGCTGTGGGCCATGTCGGCTGCTGTGTGTGTGTTGGTGTTGGGGGGGGGTATACCCTGTGGCTGTGGGGGTAAGCATATCATCATCTTAACCCCTAACACACACCATACACCACCTTCTGCTCGAGGAGCTCTTCTTCGACGACATGACGCGAGCACAAGGAGGAGGAGGAAGAATAAGGAGAAGGAGACCGTGTCGCCCTGGGGCACTGGACACTGGAGATGGCCAGATGAAGATGATGGTGGACGAGAGCGAGCTTTACGAGTCCAACATGGACACGAGTCCGACGTCTGACGCTCCCGAGTCCGACGAGTCGGATTCCGAGACGAGTACGAGTATGTAGAACAGCGAATAGCGAATAGCGGGGGGGCGCTCCACGGTGTCGCGAGCGACAGGGCGAGGGTGTGCGGTGTCGTGTGTTGTATATGCGTTGTGCATGGGGGGTGCAGTCTGTGGGGGGTGAGTGGGGTGAGCGCGAGTGTTGTGCGCGCGTGCCCGTGTGTCGTGCGCCGCGCACGCGCGCATGTGCGCCCCTCTGGTGTGTGTAGGGCCTAAGTTAAAGTTAGTAACTAGTGCAGGGCGGTCACACTGCGGGCGCCGCGAGCCGCGAGCGCCGGCGCCAGGTGCCGGGGTGCCAGGCGCCATGGCCATAAGGGATGGCTTCGCGCGGCAGGGTGGCAGGTGGCAGGGTGGCAGGCTGCAGGCTGGTTGTGGGTGTTGTGTGTGACGTCATTTCATTAATGACAATGACTCATTATATGTATGTGTTCTCTATCTCCAATCTCCATGCACCTCTGGCCTCTGGCTGCTGTCGGGGAGGTAGTACTGGGGCCCCCGCCCCGGCCGGCCCAAGGCTCGACTACAATACCAATACAGTCTTGTAATGCAATACTGATTGGGTTTACTCAATACCCCCTTCGCCGCCGTCCTCGCCGTTGCCTCCGTGCTGCAGTCGCCGCCCGCGCCGCTCCTTCGTCGCTGCAGAAGCAGACGCGTGGTGAGAAGCCGCCCGTAGCACTCCACCAAGCCGTACCCGTGCTTCTTGGAGTCGGCTTCGTCCGCGCCCACGGTGAAGGGGGCGAACGCTTTGAGGACTTCCTCCGCCTGGTACTGGTACTCCTCGAAGCCCAACTCGGCGTTGTACAGCCGCATGAAGTGCTTGAGAAGCGCGCGGCCGCTGGAGACGAGCCCCGCATCTTGACCGAACTCGCTGATTAAGTTCTGGACGTGCGTCGAGCTACGCTCGAAGGAGCCCAGGATCGCGTTGGCGAGCATGGCGTCGGTCGCCACGAGCCACTCCGCATAGGCGCCCCCTAGACGGCGCTCCTCGGCGAAAGTTGGGTCATCCATCTTCAGGAAGCCATCCATGCGGGTGTCGTGCGCGATGATGAAGCTGGTGATGGCTAACGCCTGCGTATTCATGCCGGCGGGAACGAGGTCGATCTTGAAGCACTTGACCATGCTCAGGGTGGCGCTCTTGACGGGCACCAGACGGTCGGTCAAAAGCGAGTGCACGTAGGAAAGCGCGGGCGGCGGCGGCGGCGGAGGCGGCGGCGGAGCCGGCACCTGAAAACCTGCCGGTGCCCGTGGCGCCGCTGCGGACGAGTAGCTGGCCACACGCAGCGGTGGCGATGCCGCCGCGTTGCGCGCCGCGATGACCTGCTCGACGGCCGCCGCGACGGCCGCGTCGAAGGTGGCCTCCTCGTCGAAGCACTGCTTGGCGTGCGCGATCTGCTGCTGGTGCAGCGTCGGCGTCGCCGCTGCAGTCGGCGTCGCCGCTGGTGCCGCCGGTGGCGCTGCCTCCGGGAGCTTGGAGTTGAAGAGCACAATCATGGAGCGCATGTCGTCGCGCATCCGGTCGAGCTGCGTGAACGTGGTGGCCTGCGAGGCGTCCGACTCGGCTTTCGCGAAGGCGAAAGCCGGGTTAACCCGGCAGCGTCTGCCCTGGTGCTGTTGCGCGCCTTGCTGCGCGAGGCACGACCCTGCATGACAAAGTCGTCTGATGCACTGCCGCCAGAAGGCGCAGCGTGAGATATATCCATGGAAAGTAGCAACTACGCGCAACAAAGGAACCGGAGGGGCAACAGCCCCCAAACACCGCGGGGGGAAACACCACAAGGGGGGAAACAGCCCGCGGGGGAACCCCACCCGCCAACACCCAGAGACATCCAGTGACGTTGAAGTTGGCACCATGGGCGTCGGCGAGGCGGCGGGCGTCGCCACGGTTCATCTCGCGGAAGGAGCCGTTTGCCGTATGATTTTGGAGTTCAGCGAGTTCGGCCGCTTGCTACTCCGCGGCCTCGGGGGCCTTCATGGCCTGGCGGTGGCCGCGGGGGTCTATGGTGGCGGCGAGGGCGGGTATGGGTACATGGCGAGGAGCGCCGGCGCGTGATGGTAAGCGTCGGGAGATGGGGAAGAAGTGGGGCGGAGCGTATGCTGGGTCGTCTTCCTCTCCGTCGGTGTCGGCGCCGGGGGCTTCGTCCCATGGAATGGAGATTTGTCGCGGCTGTCGTTGACGAAGGATGGTGGCGTGGAGCATGGTGATGCGCGTTCCACCTCGACGTCAACCTCGAGGTCGTCGTTGATATCGAGAAGGGCGGAAGGTAAGAAAGCGTGGTCTGCTGGCGGTCCCGTGGTGTTGTTTCCGCCGTTGTACGGGCCGGGGGCCGTTTCGATATGTCGTGCCTCGGAGATGGCCAACGGGGATGTGAGATTGAGCTCAGCGATGGCGAGGGCGAGGACGGCGCAAAGACGGGGAGGCCACCATTGGGGTGGCGAGAGAGCAGCGGCGTCGGGTGGGGGAATCCAACGCTGTTCGGCCTCGTGTGTGCAGCGCAGGTTGCCGAGCTGCCACAACGACTCCGATAGAGATGAAGAGAAGATGAGGCTAGTGTACCGTTGCATAGTCGAGCCGAGCTCGCACTGAGCAAAAACCACCTCTACCTCTGAGACGAGGTCGCCGGCGTGGCGCATGAAGTTGATGAGAGCGGAGGTGGTCCAGAGGGAGCCGTGCGCGGCTGAGCGACCGAGGGGGTCGACAAGGGCTCCGTCCATAAAGGAAGGGTCGTGGCGTGGCGCGGGTCCGCTAAGGATGTACGGGACTCCGGCCTTGTGGCATACATCGAGGATGGTTACGACGCTCTGAAGGACCTGTTGGGATTTGGTAAGCGTGAGCGCATCCGCCGGGGAGAGCGTGTCCGTAGGTACGCCATCGGGATAGGCGGTAGTGTAGAGGGCCGCCGAGCAGCCCGGCCCGGTGTCGAGATGGCGGACGATGCTGTAGAGCTCGCTGGGCGGGTTCAACACGACCGCGCTGAAGCTGTGGTCGGTGATGTCGCGGACGAGCGAGGAGAGGACCTGGTCGTCGGTGATGTCGAGGCCTTGATCGGTGGCTTGGTCGAGGTCGAGGCCGAGGCAACGGAACCCGTGGAGTTTGAGGTGGGATGCGAGGTCCTCGGGGTGGCGGTGCCCCGAAAAGAGGTGCAGCACCGGAGGGCGGCCGGAGGGCAGCGTAGGCGCCGCGTTGGATGAGCTTGCCCATTGCGGCGCCTGCGGGGTCGGTAATGGTTCACCGCGGAGTGCGTGTGCTGCGGCGAGGCGGAGGCGGTTAGCGGCGAGAATGGAGGGCGGGTGACGGTTGCTCCCGGAGCCCACGGGAAGGACTCGTCGTCAAATCGCACGTCGGCGGTGGCGACAATTTTGCCGTGTGCCGGGACCCGGATCAAGTAGCTTCCGATGACGTCCGGTGAGCGGCCGACGAAGGTCCCAGCCACTCCGCGAGCGACAAGCTTGTTGTCTCGCTCGCGCACCTGTTTGGTGACGACAGCGGCGCAGCCAAAGGGGAGATGGTTCATAACACGCTGGCGGCAGCCGGTGATGACCTCGAGAGGAGGTATCTTGGATTTGCCGTGAGTGACGAGATTGAGGGCGGTGGAAGCGTGAGTGACTGCGTAGGGCCAGAATGATGGTGGGGCGCCCGAGAGCAACATGTAGTATCGCGCAATGTCGGTGACCATGCCGATGCGCCGCTCGGCCACGCCGTTGATGGCCTTTGCGTAGGCTGGACTGGTTGTGCGCGAAATATTCTTACTCTGTAGGACGGCTTCGAACTCAGCTGACATGTAGTTGGAGCCTTGGTCCGAGTGAATAGTCTTTACCGATATGTCGCAGAGGGCGGCGTGGAGAGCATCCGCGTCGATGTCAGTGTGCGTGACTGTTGCAGCGAGGCCCCGGAATGAATCGACGAATGCAAGCGTGGCGCTCTTGAGTTCGTCGGTCGATGTATCGCGGATAGGGTAGCTGAACGTGTATTCGGAGTGGTTGTCGACAAAGACGGCAAAGTACTTAGCGTTGCCGCGCCCAACAACATGGTTGAACGGTCCGCAGACGTCCGAGTGGATGAGGTCGCCAGTGCGCTCGCTGCGCCGCTGGAGATGGCCGCCGTGCGATGTGAACTTAGCATTGGCAATGGCCCACTCGGGCTCAAGGCGGGGGGTGCCACGGGCGATGCCGCGGGGCACATCAGACGCAGTGTCGGCGAGACGGTGAAGTTTCTCGGCGCCGAAGGGCAGGCGACGGAATATGGCAGTGGCAAGTTCATCCTCAGGGAGCGCCGCGAGATGTTGAAAGGTGTGCGGATCACGGAAGGCACCCAGGACGTGGATGCCAGATTTGCGGACATTGGACTCGTCGGCGATTGCAGCGTCGACGAGGTAAAGCCCGTCCGCCGCTTTGCGGAGAGGGATAGTGCGCGCGACGGTAAACTGGTTTGCAGCGGGGAGGACAATGCACTCTCAGTCCGGGTTGATCTGGACGGAGGCGCCGTTGCTGACTAGGTTGGCGACAGAGAGGAGCGTATACTCGAAGGAAGGGACGGCGTGGACCTCGTGTAGGATGTAGAAGCTCTGGCATCCGGAGGTGTCGGTGAGGATGAGGGGGAGCTTACTGACGCACGTAGCCGGGACCCGGGTGCCGTCGGCAGTGATGAACACCTTGTCGGATGGCGCGGTGTCGAAGAGGTTGGCGGCATTGTTGTGGATGTTCTCTGGAGATCCTGTGTCGATGATGAGCCAGAAGTCGGCGGAAACGGCGGCGGGAACGTGGAGCAGGGGTATGGCGCCACACGCGCCGGGGTGGAGAAGAGCGAAGGCGAGGCACTGGCGAAGCCGTGAGCGGTGCGGGCGGAAGCTGGTCGGCGCGCGGCATGCTTGTGTCAAAGGTACGCTTTGAGGGTGCACATGTTTGGTCTGCGCGGGTGGTGTAGCGCTCTGTGGCGACGTCGGTATATCTTCGGGGAAGCTGAGCGCTGAGCTTAGGCGGGAACATAGGGGCGGCGTCGGGCGGGTCACTATCGGCGTGGAGAACATAGGAGGGGGCGCGAGGCGACGGGGAGGATGTTCCATGGCCCGGTCGTGGAGGGCGATGACCGGCAGGCTTGTCGCGGCCGTGGTGGTCCGTGACGGTCTCCTGGGGAGGTGGGGGGGTGTTGTAGGTGAGGGCGGTCCGTGTGGTGGACGGTGGCGGCACAAGGCGCGTGATTGCGTCAATGATGCTGTACGTGGTGGCGGCGGTCACGGCGGGGCGGATGAAGACGTCAGCGGTGCGTTGGCAGGCGGTAAGCAGGTGGACGCCGATGACAGCAAGGCGGTAGCCGAGGGCAGCGATAATAACTAGCAGAAATACGTTGCTGGTGTTGAAACCATTGCCGTGGAGGGCGTGCATTGCCTTGTTCCATGCTTTGTGCGAAATGTGCCAAATTGAGCAGTAGAGCCGGTTGAGAGGGGACCACGCGGGTGGAAGCGGAGAGGGCGTATCGTGGAAGAGATCGCAGTCAACTTCGAGATCGTTATTGATGTCGAGAGAAAAGGAATGCGCGGGGTCGTGGAATGAGCATTGAGGGCTGGCAGGCGGCGAAGCGGGAGGAGATGGTGCCCAGCAGGTGTTGTCGCGGGCGTCACGCATAGCGATAAATTCCTTTTGTTTCGCGACCGCGCGTAGCAGATCCTGGTAGTGGGCGCGAGCGAGGCGCGAGGCGCAGCCGAGACTCGAGGGCGTCGATTTGGAAGAGTACAGTGCTGCGTTCTTTCCCAGCTGCGGTGAACCATTCTTTGTCGGCGGCGGTGTGAGTGATGTGCTGCCTGGGGCGGAGAGCGTTGTTGCTTCCGCCCGAGGCCGTGGCACTGGAGGCCTGCGCAATATGCGCGTCGCGATGCTCGATGGCATTGTCGGCCGGAGGTAGAACGTCGGGCGCGACGTCGCCCCCCGGGAGCCATGGATAGTCGCGGGGCGACAGGGCAGGAGGGTGGAATGGCTGCGCCGCGGTGACGGCATCGGGGTCGTTGTCGAGGAGACGCAGGCCAGGGGGTGGCGCCACTGCGGTGGCGGCACCAGGGGTAGCGCCAGGGGGGAGCGTTGGAGCCGTGGCGGGAGGGCCAGGGGGTGGCGCCACTGCGGCGGCGGCACCAGGGGTAGCGCCAGGGGGAAGCGTTGGAGCCGCGACGGGAGGGGGGGGAGGTCGGCGTGGGCAGTCGCGGGTGGGGTGGCATTGATCGCATATGGGGCAGGGCTGAATGGTCGGGCAGTCGCTGTCGAGGTGGCGTTGATCGCAGATGGCACAGGCCCGCATTGTCGGAGTGAGCACGAAGTTTTTGTAGTTGCTCCTGGAGGGAGGCTTCGTAGAGCGGGCGGAGGGCGAGGGGTCGACAGCGTGGGAGGCGGACTCGCGTGACGTGCGCGCGTGGTGTCGGTTACAGTGTAGTTGTTGCGTTGCCGGGGATTGGCGATGTCGAAGGGCATTGGTTTGTTGCAGCCGGGCAGGGCGCAGCGTTGTGTCCTGCCGTGTTCCGTGAGGAGGCGTGCCATTGCCGCCAACTGCTGGAGGAAGGTGTCAGCGTGATTGGGGCGTGGAGCGGTCACGACAGACGTGGGCCGCGAGGCGGGCGTAGGGCGTGGTGGGTCGCCGGTCTGCTGCGTCGGCCGGGGGGCCCCATTGCCGTGCAGGGCGTGTTGCAGCTTGTTCCAGGCAGCGTGGGACATGTGCCAGACGTCCGAGAAGAAGCGGGCGGGGGCTGTAACTGGCCGGGGGTAGGCGGAGCGTGAGACCACGCGGTGGGCTGCCGGCGGGCGTGGGGATTGCGGAGGCGGCGGAGGGGGGGTCGGCGGATGAGCGTCACGGGCGGCCCGCGCGTGAGCGTAGGCGTGCGTGTGGCCGCAAAAAAATGCTGAAGTCGACAGGCTTACGGATGCATCCGGGGTGGACGCACGCGTTGGTGCCAGCGGGGGCAATGGGGCGGTCCTGCGAGAAGCAGACTTCGCCGCGGTCCCTGGCAAGCAGCGCGTGATCGTAGCAACAGTAATCGTGGACGGTGCAGGTGTCAGCGACGATGAGCACCGGCGAGGAGCAGTCGGCGGTCGGCCAGGCCGCACAGCGGTGTATTTGAAAGGGCGGCGTATATAGGAGTTGGTGGCGGTTGCTGCAGCAGAGCGCCAGGTGGCCAGGCAGAGTGTTGATGAAGGCAGGATTCTGGCACGACGGTATGGCGCATACGAGAACAGCTGGCGTAGAGGTTGGCCGGCAGGCGGCAGCCGGCGTTGTTGGCTGCGTCGGGTCCGGTGGGGAACGCGTCGTGTGGAACAGAGCGAGATGAAATTGCTGATGGGCGTCGCTGCAGTAGGTAGCCGTGTAGCCCGGGCGATTGTCGGCGTAAACGAGACGGTTGCACGAGGGGAGAGCGCATCTGAGTGTAGCGGAGCCGGCGGCATGTCCGGTGGAGCAGTCGCCGGCTGTGCCGGTGGCGTTGGGGCGGTGTGGGCGTAAGCGTGAGCGCGGCCACAGAACAGGCTGCTCTGGGCTCTGGATTGGCTCGCAGTCACATCCGGCGTAGGCGCACACCTCGGCGCCCGCGACAGCAGCGGGGCGGCCCTGCGAGAACCATGACTCTCCTCGTGCGGCCGCGAGGCGCGCGTGCGTGATGTCACAGTACTCGTGGACTATGGCGGCTTGCTCGTCAATGTGGACCGGTCGCGTGCATTCGGCAATGGCGCAAACGGGCGTTTGTTGGAGCACGGTGTGCAGTAGCTGGTGACGCTGGCTGCAGCAGACAGCCAGGGCGTCGGGGCGCTCGTCGACGTAGGCGGGCTTGTTGCACGATTGGATTGCGCAGAAGAGGCGCCGGGGGGGAGGTGGTGACGGGGGCGGCGACGGTGGCGCAGAGGGTGGGCAAATGGGCGATGGCGAGGAGGGCGGGGGCGCGCAGAGGCGCCGGGGGACGGCGGTGATGGGGGCGTTGACGGTGGCGCAGAGCATAGGCGGACGGGAGATGGCGAGGCGGATGGGGTTGGGGATGGAAGGGCGGGTGGCGTGGGCGCCGGGCTGCCGTGAGGGGCTGGAGCGTCGTTGTCGGGCGGAACGGGAACAGCCGTGACGATTTCCGGCGCTGGCGCGGGCTCCGTTGAGGTGGGACAAGCGCGGCTGGTGGGGGACAGCGAAGACGATGGGCAGTGGACAGGGCCCAGCGTGGAACAGGCGGGCACGCCGTCGCAGAGCGGTGGTGTCGAGTCCGCACTTGGCCGAGGCTCCATGGGGGGCGTGGCAGGAATGAACAGGCAGAGGAGACGCATGGCGAGGGACGCCAGAGAGCCGCCGAGCGCGCAGACGGGAGAGATAGGGGTGGCCGGCGCAACGTGTGGGGGTTGGGCGAGGTTTCTTTCGGCGAACATGGAGTAGGTTGGGCCGGATAGAGTGGTGGACGCCCGTCTCGCGGAGAGCGCGGGCCTGGAGTAGCTCGCCCGCGGGGCCCAGAAGTCGCTCGCAGCGTCGGCGCCGCCCATCTCGTGAGGCGACGTCCATCCGTTCTCGGTGGGCTCGATGCCAAAGCGGAGGGCGGAGAGCGCTAGCGCGGGGGCGCGTGCGGGAGCGAAGCGTCGAGTGGTGAGCGCCGGGGCGGGCGTATCATTTGCCGGCACCGGGACGGGTGGCGGTTGGGCCGCCGCGGCGGTAGGTAGATGGGGAGCCGTTGCCCGCGGGACGACGGCGGCGGGTCGCGGCGCGCGCACCTTGGGAGGGTCCGCGGTGCCGGCGCCGGCCGCGGTGGCCGGGGCGCGTAGTGGCTCGGGCGGTGGCCGGTTGGGGCAGTCGCGGTCTAGATGGCGCTCGTTGCAGTTGGAGCAGTTGCGTATCGCCGGCGTGAGCACGAAGTCTCTGTAGTTGGCCAGCGCGTTCTTGGGCCGGAGCTTGGCTGCGTGGCGTGGCGGCGCAGGTTGCTCGGGCGCTGCGGCAAGGGCTCGCACCGGCGTTCCCGCCGGGGCGGGGGCGGGAGGGGCTTGTAGCTGGGCTTTGAGAGATGCGATCTGCTTGATGAGCTTGTTCGTTTCCGAGGGAGTCGCCTTTTTCTCGAGGCTAGCGGAAGAGAGGCGGAGAGCCTCCGCGGTGGTGACCTCGCGTGCGGCCTTGTTCTTGACGCGCAGGGCGCTGTGGATGTCGTGGCAGAGGTAGTCGAGGAGCTGTTTAGCGGAGCAAGAGGCCTCCTCGTCGTCCGAGCTCAGGTCGCAGTCGCCCGTCCGTGACTCATTACGGTTGGACTTGTAGATCTTCATCTGCTGCGTGATGTCGGACCTGTGCTTGTCCGGGAAGCGCGCCACGAACTCGGTGAGGGTGGTGTGGAGGTCGGCGGACTCGGTGGCGTGCGGCACAAGGCTGGCGATCTCCTTGAAGTCGCGAAGCCACTCCTTGAAGGTGTGGGCGCTGTTTGGAGATGCGATCAGGAAGGTCTTCCCGAGGAGTTGCAGGCGAGCAAAGTTGCAGGTGAGGATGGCTTGGCTGCTGTGCATGTTGTTGCGGATGTTGTGCGCCTCCATGAGGACGAGCATGGCGATGCCGTTGCCGTTGGATGCCTTGTAGAGCTTGTCGCCGAGCGACTGGTCGAGGATGAGGGCGTGTAGGGCGAGGCCGAGGTCTTGTTGGACGCGTTGAAGAAAGAATCCAGGCGACGATCCTGTACGGAGAGCTCGTGGGTAGGATGGGTGCCACCGAAGGGCGGCTTGCGGACGCGTCGCCGGCTAAGGGCGCCGTGTTGGCTTCATCGAAGTCGCGGCCGGAGGCGTCGGCGTTGAGGTCGGTGGTGGTGTATGACGGTGTGCTGGACATTGGCGAAGAGCTCCCTGTCGGCGCCACAGGCGTGCGGTGGGCGGGAAGCTTGGCGGCCGCTGGGATCGCGTTCCTGTGCTCGCTGACAAGGCTGGGTAGGAAGATGATGCGGCCCGCCACGTGCTTGGTCGGTGTCCTTTGGTTGCGCAATGCTTCGTCGATGAGCGCATCCCTGGTCGAGCTGGCGTACATGGTGACGCCGGACGCGATGACCGTGCCCTCTGACTCGAGGAAGGCAGAGAGCACGGGGTCCATCTTGCACATGGTGCAGACGCGCATGAATAACTTGATGAATAAGGATTGGGGTGACCCGTCGATTGGGTGCTTGGCATCATGCAGGATGTTCCACTTGATCGCGGTCACTGCTTTCGATGCGGAGCGCTCCGCGGCATGGTTGAGCAAGTCGGCCATTGCGGAGGCAATGGTGACGCTGACGAGCGTACAGCTTTGCTAAAAAACGTCGGACGTCTGCTCGAAGCAAACGTGCGATTCCGGAATGCAAGAGAATTCTTACGAACGTTTGCCTCTGAGGCCAAACCACACCACAAAACGACAATCGAGATTCATCAAGGACTGTCCTCGCAATGAATCTCGGCACAAAACACACAACATGCAAAAGGGCGGGCGCTCGCAATGTGTTAAACGAGATGTGCAAGTCGTTCGAAGGAATGTGGCCGAAGAGCAGCCTTAGGAACGTCGGCGGGCATCCTCCGGGATACCGCAGGGGAACTAACTACTGCAGGCAAATAATACGGTAGTAGGTACATCTATCTTGGACAATAGGCGACAGAACAACCAAGCCAGCCCTCTAGCCCTGGCCTAGGCTGTCCCTGGCGTGTATTTTTGGGATCTCCCGTCTATATTTCACCTGAATATCCTGCCTTGTATCTCACCGTATACCGTATCCTTGGCATTGGCATCCCGCTTCCGGCCGCTGTATCCCTGTATCTAGCCATTTTGCAGCAGATCCACTGTATCCCGCTGTAACCCACTGTATCCAGCTGTATCCGTACGTATCTCGCTGTATCTAGCTGTATCATCTAGCTGTATCCCGCTGTATCTCACCATACACCATATCCCACCGCCTCGAAAACGGGATAAATAGATATAGCCAAGAATACACTCCAGGGGAGGGCTTGGCCTTGTGGCGTTTAAAAAAGTTAAATATATTACGCGCTATTATGTATATTCCAAATTAGACGTGCGGTTCAGTAGTGTTTACATGTTTACATGTATGTACGCTATTGTCAACTATTGTGTCGTACGTTCGTACTGTACTCGAGGGCGCGAGCGAGTTCAGGTCAAAGAGAAACTAGGTCGTCATATTAATCTATATTATACTAAATTATATACGCGTCGGACGTCTGCTCTGAGCAGACGGCCAATTCTGGAATGTAAGAGAATTCTTACCAATGTTTGCCTCTGAGGCCAAACCACAACAGAACAACACTCGAGATTCACCAATGACTGTCCTCGCAATGAATCTCGGCACAGAACACAAAACATACGAAAAGGCGGGCTTCCGTAATGTGTTGAACGAGATGTGCAAGTCATTCGAAGGACGCGGCCGAAGAGCGGCCTTAGGAATGTCGGCGGGTATCCCTGGGGATACCGCAGGGGGTACTAACTACTGCAGGCAAATGCAAATACGGTAGTGGGTACATCTATCTTGGACAGCCCCCCGTTTGAAGCAGAAAGGTTCGAATGAAGAGGAGTCTAACTGAACCAAGATGGATGGGTGCCGGTATTCTAAGGTGAGTAACGAATAAATGTTTATATTCGCAAGGGGAGGGGGGGGGGGTCACGCGCACCGAGGTGGGTGAAAGACTATCGATTGATTGGGTCTCTAACTGTATAGTTGATCTACCGTTGCAATGATGTCTCATGTTACGAATTATTAAAATATTTGCAGGGCTGGGGGGGGAGGGGGGGGGTGGTTGCGCGCACCGAGGTGGGCAGGCAACAGACTCACACTCACAAAATAGATTAAATCTCGAGCGGCATGCGAGTCATCTCAGCTCAATTGGGTCTCATGTGTAATTATTAAATAATCACGGGGCAGGGGGGCGGGGGTCCGGCTGCGGGAGATATAATAGCGTTGGAGGGCGATATTGCTATGTCCTGTAAGCTCGGTATGCTTATGCGATGTTCATGATGATGTCGCGTAGGCGGAAGAAATCCTTATTGGATAGAATCTTAGTGAAGAAGTCCGCGATGTTGTCGGCGGAAGGGATGTAGGGTACGGTGATGCTCTGGTCCTCAACGAGCTCGCGGATGAAAAAGTGGCGTCGCGTGATGTGCTTGGTGCGGTGGTGGTGCTCCGGGTTGTAGGCGAGGTCGATTGCCGCCTTGTTGTCCATGTAGATGGTCGTAGGGTTGAGCGTGGCGAATCCGAGCTCCTCGAAGAGCTTCCGGTAGTTGGACGTAGACTTGGCGGCCTCCGAGGCAGCCATGATTTCCGCCTTGCAAGAGGAGAGAGCAACTGATGTCTGCTGCGTGGAGGCCCACTCGATGGTGCAGCCCTGCCATTGGACGGTGTTGCCCGATGCGGAGCGTCTTGTGGCCCAGTCCAAGTCGGTGAAGGTGTGCAGCTCGCTGTGGCTGTGGCCCGACATGTAGCAGATGCCGAGGTCTAGCGTGTGATGGAGATACGCGAGAATGCAGTGGGCTTCGCCGAGTAAGGCGGGGGTCGGGCGGCTCATACAGCGGCAGAGCATGGCGACCGGGTAAGCGATGTCCGGCCGAGTGACCGTCGAACAGTAGAGAAGGGCCTCGACTAGAGACTGGTATTCGGCGAGTAGGGCAGGGTCCGGTGGCGAGTGGGCTGCTGGCGGGGCGGCAAGTGCGGCCGTGACGTTGTCCTTGAAGTGTAACGAATAAGAGGTGTCTTTTGTACCTTAGTCGCCTGCGGCCTGCGGCTTGTCATCGGGTAGTAGGTAGCGGTCCACCATGGTGTCGATGTACGTAGGTTGGGAGAGTTTGATGCTGGAGCCTTCATGTGCGACGCAAATGGCCCGTTGAGAATGTTGCTGAGCTCGCCCTCGTCCTCTCGCCTTCCAGCGGGTGTGCAGCGCCATGCGGAAGCCGTCGTACACCGAGCCGACGTCGTCGTCGCCGAAGATGGTGATACTGTCATCGCAGTAGACGCCTGGGTACACTGTGGCGTTGCCGACGCAGCGCGTGAAGATGTGCACAGCTCCTTTTCGCTCCTGGTGAACCCAGCTCCGCCTTGGTCGATGGGGAGCTTGAGCCAGGCGAAGAAGTCACGTTGGAATCGGCGGCCGGCTTGCCTGAGGCTGTAGATGGGTTTCTGCACGAGGTAGACTTTGTCCTTGCCGTTGGTGCCGACCTCTGTATGGCCGGGCGGGTATTTCATGAAGACAATCTCGTTGTCGAGAAGAGGCTGCCCTGGAGAAAGGCGGCGACGAGGTCGTGTTGACAGGACTTGAGCCTCAGGCGAGCTTGGATGGCGATAAGGACACGGACAGATGAGTGGCGCAGGGTTGATGAGTAGGTTTGGTCATAGTCGACGCCTTCTTGCTGGCTGGCCCCGTTAATTTTGATTGAGGCACAGACAGGCCCCCGACACCGACACCGAAACACACGCGTACACAACGACAACGACAGGAACAACACCCCAAATCCCAAGGTAGTTCATTCACGTTCTATATAATTAAGTAAGGGGACGTGTATAGGACGTATAGGAAACAAAGAAACAACACTGGCGCACGCGCGAACCAACAATATCCTACACAAGTACCTGCCCGTGGGCCATAGCGCTATCTCGCTCTAGCTCCTCGCAACTCTCTGATGAATGAGGGTATAAGTGCCATGGCGGTGTAGTGTGCCTAAGGGGATCGTTGGGTGTGCCGCGCGGAGGGATGATGATGATGTATACCCCCGAGAGACACCTCCCCACAGCAAAACTGGATAACGAGCCGAGGGCTGGAACGGTGTGTGGGTCTAACGATGATGATGTTTACCTCTTAAATGACCAGGGTTCACGTGAAAGTAGGTAGAGCTACTCCCTGGTTGCCGCGCATCAACATGAAGCTGAAGCAGCTCATCGCCGAGCTCCAGGGCGTGCAGACGTGGCGCCAGCCTAAGTCTGATCTCGAACAGTATCCGACACCGCCAGATATAGCCGCACACATGCTGTTTGCTGCGGATGCCGAAGACGGCCTGGACGGCGCATTGGTGGCTGACCTGGGCTGCGGCGGAGGTGTCCTCGGAATAGGCGCGGCGATGATGGGCGCGGCGCACGTCATCGCCGTCGATATCGACCCGCAGGCGCTCGAGGTTGCAGCGGAGAACGTGGCGGAGCTCGAGGTGCCGGTCGACGTCATCGCATGCGACGTCCTGCAGCTCACGTTTCGAAAGCCGGCGGGGAGCAGGGGCGGCGGTGGTGCCGCAGCCTGTGGTGGCGCTGTGGACGGCAGCCCGTCTGCAGCCGAGGAGACGGGCGACGGCGGGTGCAGCCCGTTTTCAGCCGGCAGGCGCTGGATGGGCGCGTTTGACATAATTCTGATGAACCCCCCTTTTGGCACACGCCCGGAGAGCAACGGCCTGGACGTGGCCTTCCTGCGTGCTGGCCTTGCACTGTGCCGGCCTGGCGGCTCCGTCTACACGCTGCACAAGACATCCACCCGCGCCTTCATCGGCAAGACTGCGGCCGAGCTCGGGGCGATAGGCACAGTTGTGGCGGAGCTCAAGTTTGAGATTCCAAAAATGTACAAGCACCACCGCAAAGCGAGCGTGGATGTCGAAGTTGACTTCTGGAGAATACACGCGGGTCCAGCGGGAGACGGGGAAGAGCCGAAGGCCAGGCCGGGCTAGGGAATGACGTGGGAGCCGTCTTCTAATCTGATGTGACGTAGGAGGAGGCGACATATATAGCGTGGCGCCGGGGCGCCCCAAGCCCCCAACCCCCAACACTGCGCACGTGACACTGCGAGACCGCCCTCTAGGGTCTAGAGCGCAGAGCCCTGCTCCTAGCACTGGTGACTACTACCGACAACCGGAGTAAGGTGTGGGGAGGGGAGACGCTCGACCATATCAATTCGCATTAATATTAATATATATATATATATATATATATATATATATATATACAATACGACCAATCACAATTATTCACCATTCACATATTCATATATATTCATCATTTATCATATTCATTTATAAAATAATGTATATTTTATATAATATGAAGATAAAAATACAATATGTGAATATTAGTAATATATTAGTATTAGTACACTATTAGTACAATAATTAAGTATTATTATTATTATACTTAAATAATAAACATACTACTGTGTAATTCAATGACATTATTGAATCAGTATCAGTAATTCGGCGTCATCGCTCATCGCGAGTTCGTCCAAGGAAAAGTCAAAAAAGTTTTGGTATGGTATATTAATATTAACCAAAAAATTTTATCAAAAGAAGCCTACGACTCATACCTATGCCAGCGCTCTAGCGCGTGCCGCTGGTGGCTGTGTGGGAGGTGGTGAAATAGGGGCTGGAGTCCCGCCCCCCCTCCCTTCCCACCTCCCGGGAACTGGTTCCCTCGTTCCCTCTACTAGTCCCTACTTTCCCTCGCCACTCCTCCCGTCTTCCCACTTGTCACCCCCCCCGCTCCAAGTACGGATCTTGGGGTGTAAGGTGTTCGGACTGGCTCGTGTGCGCACTGCTTCGAGCCAAACAAAGGGGTGGGGTATGGTAGACGGGGTTTTAATTTTCGATGTCGGGAGAGCGGTGCCCTTCCCTTGAGTATGAGAGCGGGTGAGGGCGCAGCAGGGGGGCTAGCAGGACCAGCTCCTCCTTCCTCCAGGCTGTCTGGGGGGGCCAGGCTTGGCTTAACGCATCCTCATCGACGGTAGAGTGTAAAGTGTCGAGTAGTTCTTGAGTTTTGCTCGTTCATCCTCCCTGTCCCTGTCCCTGCTCCTGCTCCCATTTATAAGCAAACTGCAAACTGGTTATTCATAAATGCACTGACACCGCGGCCTAGGCAGCACGACAAGAGCGGCGCACGGTGGGAGACATCGAAGACAAATACGCATAAGCACGAGGGGTGCGGTCAGGCAGAAGCCAGGAGGGCGGAGGGCAGCAGGCCTTTTTAGTGGGCATGGCAAGAACCAGAGAAGAAGAAAAGGGGAAAGGTAGTATACTGAACGAGAATCAAGACCAGTTCAATATCGCGTGTAAGGGTAGAGATGTGGTGTTCCTATCAGCATAACATGAACAGGAACAGGGAATAGCATCAATGTATTCTCATTCTTGGAACTCGCACGCCCCTCAGCCATGAGACATCGAGACCTTTGGCCTTTGGAGTTGGAGTCAGCAAGCGCGAAGAAGAAGAAGATATCGGCCATTGTAACTGTCCAAGATATAAGTACAGAAGTACTCCCTGCTCAATATCTATCCTGGTGGCACCCTGCTTCAAAAATCTTTTAAGATTAGAAGCTGGGTACCCAGCCCTCAGATGTCATATTGTGGAGGAAGAACACACCACCCCAGCGACTCAAAAAAATACCGCCGGGGTTTGGTCTCGTCGGAATTATTATCAGAGACTGAAATGATTTTTCTGCTCGAGACAATAAAAGGCCAGCAACCAGCAAGCAGCTTCAGAGCGCTGTGCGGTCAAGGAGGACGAGCTGCCCGCGGACCGCGGAGCTCGAGCAGCAGGGTCAAAGGGACGAGGCGCGGCCGGCTCAGCCACCTGCAGCAGGTGGCGGACCAGCGGCGCGCGGAGCTCCAGCAGCGGTTCGCTGACCAAGCGGTGCACCTGGCACAGCGCCAGCTCAAGAACTTGCGCTAAGATCCGCCAGCGGCGCCAACACCAAGGCCACAGGCGCATGAAGCTCCAGGACAACGTGCGCGCGGTCGTCGTCAAGGAGGTCCAGCTGCGCAACCCGGTCACCCGGTCCTTACGGGTGCGTTGCACTGCTGCTCCCGCGCCAGCCCCAGCACCAGTAGCCCTACCT
>Ga0209390_10004835_pt1 | contig 19812 bp, 16 predicted proteins | sample BON01_FD_187212 | JGI IMG/M metagenome (GOLD analysis project Ga0209390, IMG submission 187212) | Freshwater microbial communities from Lake Bonney liftoff mats and glacier meltwater in Antarctica - BON-01 (SPAdes) (version 2) | ecosystem: Environmental > Aquatic > Freshwater > Ice > Glacier...
CAGTTGAAGTTTGGTCGGGTATCCCATGGAGAGCACTAATACATAAATCTAGCATATATACTAGATTAATATTCACGGCTACAAAAGAAAAATACTAGATTTTCAATCTAGAAAAACCAATCTCGAGGGTCGGGCTTTACGCCCGACATCCCCTCGCCTCATCCCGTCCTCCTCCAACCCGCCAACCGCCCCGTCCGTCCCCCGAACCGTCGGGCATAAAGCCCGACCCACAAAATCATAAACGCTCCCCGTGTGGGTCGGGCTTTATGCCCGACATTTCCTCCCCGCCTCAACCCCTCGGCTCCCGACCGGCCCCTCCAACCTCCCCTAGGGATCACCTCGTTAATAAGCTCAACGCCGCAAAGCGGAGTTAACTTATCCCGACCTGCCCCCACCGCCTCACCGCCTCACCGCTACCCCCTAGACTCAACTTACTCGCCGAAATCACTTTTCAAATCCGTTTCAGCGACAACCATTGCCCCCCTCCTCATGCGTTTACCCTCCCTCTCCTCGCCGCGCCTCCTCGTCCCTGCACTGATCCTTCTTTTGCTCGGTTCAGGACTCTTCGCCAAACGACCAAATATCCTTTTCATCCTGACAGATGATCAACGCTGGGATGCCCTCGGCCTCGCGGGGAGCGAACATCTAAGAACGCCCAACATGGATCGCTTAGGGGAGGAAGGCATCTACTTCAAAAACGCGTTTTGCACGACCTCGTTGTGTTCACCGAGCCGGGCGAGTATCATCAGCGGGCTCTATGCGCATCAACACGGTGTGGTGAATAATTTCACGGAATATCCGGAAGCGCTGCAGAGTTTTCCGATGGTATTACAGCGCGAGGGTTACGATACCGCCTATATCGGGAAGTGGCATATGGGTGAAACCAACGATGAGCCCCGACCGGGTTTCAACTGGTTCGTCACACACAAGGGACAGGGCAAGTATTGGGATACCGAATTCAATTTTAACGGCCAGGGCCGCAAGGTCGTGAAGGGCTACTACACCAGTGCGGTCACGGATATGGCGGAGGAGTGGCTCGAACGGGAGCGTGGTTCGGATCAACCTTGGCTGCTCATGCTGGGGCACAAAGCTCCCCACAGTTTTTACGTGCCCGAGGAAAAATACGCGCATGCGTTCGACCACGTCAGCGTGCCTTATCCCGAGACGGCTTTCATGCTGGACGACAAGCCGACTTGGATCACCGATCGTCTGCCCACTTGGCATGGAATCTACGGCCCCTTATTCGATTGGCGGAAGGAGTTTCCCGACGACAGTCCCGAGGCGGTGAAAGATTTTGCCGCCATGAATCGGGCCTATTGGGCCACCCTGCTCTCGGTCGATGATAGCGTGGGTCGCCTTTATCATCTGCTCGAGCGGCGCGGCGAACTCGACAACACCGTCATCGTTTTCCTCAGCGACAATGGCATCCTCAGCGGGGAGCACGGCATGGTGGACAAACGCACGGCCCATGAGCCGAGCATCCGGATTGTGCAGATCGTGCGGTTCCCGGGACTGACTCCACCTGATCAACCCAAGGAAATCGATGAACAGGTGCTCACCATCGATCTGGCTCCGACGTTACTCGAACTCGCCGGCGCCGCACCGCTACCCGACATTGCCGGTCGCTCCTGGGTCCGGTTGGCGGCGGCGGAAGACCCGACTTGGCGGAAGTCGTGGTTCTATCACTACAACTACGAAAAGCAGTTTCCCTACACGCCCAACGTGCGCAGTGTTCGCACCGACGAGTGGAAATATATTCGTTATCCGACCGGCAACGGCACCCCGGATCGCCACTTGGCCGAATTGTATCAACTCGGGACCGACCCCGAGGAACGCATAAATTTGATCGGAAGACCGGAATTTGCTCCCATGGTTGCAGATCTACAGATTGAACTGGTTCGACTCATGGCCGAGACCGGCCTCACCCCGGAGACGGACACCATGCCCTTCGACGAAGGCATCAAGACGGAATTACCCGAAGCGAGTATTCGATGACGGCGGGTCTTCACCCTCCTGCGCAGCTCAGGACCACCGCGTCAGCCCGTTGCGCCGGGCTTCAGTTGGCATCCCTATTCCCTCGGCTATCTGGGGTAACCAACGAGGAGAAATTCTCCCTGCTTGATAAACACTCCGGTTCATATCCTACAGTCCTCACCATCCTTACGCTCAAAAAATAACAAATAGTATGAATTGACCCCAGCTAGGGAACGCCTAAATACCTAGGTTTTCATCAGCGCGGTCTCAGACCTCGCTAGTTGATTTTACTAAATATAAAGAAAGAAATGTGATGCCTACGGGAAGTATTAAGTGGTTCGACTCAGAAAAAGGATATGGATTCATTCAGCAAGATGAGGGGGGTAAAGATTTATTTGTCCACCACACCGAAACTGGTGGCTACGCGCTCAACGAAGGCGACAAAGTAGGGTTTGAAGTTGGAGCAGGACAAAAAGGGCCTTGTGCAACTAAGGTTAAGAAGCTCTAGCGGCTGCCAAAAGCGCCAAGTTGAAACCCTCGTGGTTCATCTTGGTTTCAGAGCGAGCGACAGATAACGCGCAGGCTTCTCCACTCGTTGGATGTAGTCTGCTTCCAGCTTTTATCGGTGGGAATCCGCGATACCTGTGAGCTCCAATTTATTATAGCCTGGAGTGCTTTCTCCAACTCCGAGGAAATCGCCTCGGTTATGCATTGGTATTCGGCCGTTTAAATGAAGCGGCCGTTTTTTTGTGCCTCGTAATCCCCCCTCATGAAGGCATCACTTCCGAGAAATTGAGGGGGGGGGCCCGCTTCCTGCGCGTCCCAGCGAGAGTCGATCCATCCTGCTTGGTGTTTCGCCAAAAGGAATGAACCAGAACAAGGCACCAACTGTCCTATTCGTCCGACTTCACTGCACAAGGCTTTCGCCCATCCATTGAGGCAACCATAACGGGACATCGCTTGAATTTCGGAAAGAATGTCAGCGGCGGTATAGGCGGGGAACCCGCTTTAAATTGCCCGGTTTAGTCGGAGCCCGGCAGGTGCATCAGAAGCCACGATGCCCATGGGCTCCACCTGATCATGGCATGGAGCACCTGCTCCGATTCCGAGGCGGTCATCTCAGCCATGCAGTCAAAATCGACCGTTCAGTTCAGGCGGTCGGTTTCCAGCCTGGCTCATACTCCCGCCGCCATGAGGCCATCGCTTCCGCATCGTCGAGAATGTGTCCGTTTATAGGGTCAATCTGAAGAGTCCGGCCCAGGAATTGAGCGATGTTGCCATAGTGGCACAAAAGCGTGGTCCGGTGTCCCATGAGGGCTGTGGTATTCGCCTTCACATTACCCCGAACTGCTTCAATGAAATTCAAAATATGGTCGGGAACGGGATCGGCGGTCTCCGTTTCTCCGATTCGCTCGGTTCTGACTTTCTTACCCTTAACGTCAAAAATAGTGTAACCTTCGGGTTCGATCTGAATGCTGCCTTCGGACCCTTGGATGACCACCCCGCGGCCCGCGCCTTCCAAATGAAACCGGTTGCAGCTACGGCCGGACCAATTAATCATGGCGCCGCCAGGAAATTCCCAATTGACCTCCTGAGTATCAAAAAACTCCCAGTCGTCGTCGTAATGGAAACGCCCACCCGATGAGGATACGCGCTGGGGCAACTCGAGCCCCATCATCCAGCGGGCCACATCCACCTCGTGGATGGCATTGTTGGTGACCTCACCGGTGCCCCAGTTCCGGAACCAATGCCAGTTGTAGTGAATCAAATTATCTTGGTAATCACGCCGCGGCGCGGGGCCCTGCCAGAGATTGAAATCCAAGTGGGCGGGAACTGCCGCCGGGTTCCCCCGCCCGATTGAGCTCCGGCTGTTGGCATACCAGGTCTGGCCAAAATAAGGTTTCCCCACCGCGCCGCTGGTAATCTCCTCCTTGGCGCGAAAATAAAATTCGCCCGAACGACGCTGGGTTCCCAACTGAAAGACGACGCCGGACTGCTGCTGCGCTCGAATGACCATTTCACCCTCCTCTGGGCTGTGAGAGATCGGTTTCTCCAGATACACATGCTTACCCGCTTGCATCGCCATGATGGCCGCGGGGGCGTGCCAGTGATCCGGAGTCGCGATGAAGAACGCGTCGATGTCCGGATTATCCAACAGCGTGCGGAAGTCCTTTACCCCTTGCGGAGTTTTCTGGCCCACCCCCACAGCTTCGACGGTCTTGATCCCCTTAGCCATGGCCTGGTCATCCGGGTCGCAAACGTGCGTGACCTGCACACCGGGAACTTGGGCGAATAATTCAGCCAATTTGTTGCCTCTCGAATTCGTGCCCACGGCGGCTACCCTTACCGTATTCATCGTGGAGATGTGATGGGCCGCCCGCAGGGGACCCGCCAGCTGGGCCAAGCCCAAACCAACGCCGACGGCGGAGGAAGTCTTCAGAAAAGTGCGGCGATTAATTTGGTCTTTCATGGGGAACTGGGATTGGGGAGTTTATCACCTGAAATAAACAGCTAAGGGGTAGTTTTCGGATCAGGCACGACGACCTATCCGTTTGACTACGGCAAGCCGACTCGATCACTTCCTATTCCTGATGCAAGGTCGTGCTTACTGCTTTTTTACCCTGATCGGGCTGATTCTCGGGAACTCGGGTGTACAGGCTGAATCCTCCCGCAACACCCTGACGCCGAAAGAGGCCGAATCGGGTTGGGAAATGCTTTGGGACGGAAAGTCAAGCAACGGCTGGAGAGCCATCGATCAAGCTAGTTTTCCCGGGTCGGGATGGGTGATCGAAGACGGGCTGCTCATCTGCTTAGGCGAGGAGCTTCCCGACGAGCAGCGCGGTGGGGCCATCGTGACCGCCCGCAAATATGGGAGTTTCGAATTGGCCTGGGAATTCAAGATCCAGGCAGGCGCTAACAGCGGAATCAAATACTTCGTGGACGAGGGCCTGAAAGCTTCCAAGGGACACGGACTCGGTTTGGAGTTTGCGATCCTCGACGACACGAATTTTCCCTACGAAGATCGCGCCGCGAAACGAACCTGCGGCTCACTCTACGATTTAGTGAAAGCCGCCCCCGGCGCCACTCGGCCGGTCGGGGCTTGGAACCAAGGCCGGATCCTGGTGCGAGCCAATCAAATCGAACACTGGCTCAATGGAAAACGGGTCGTGCAGGTAGAAAAAGGATCTCCCCACTACTACGATCTGGTCTCCAAGAGTAAGTATAAGAACATCAAGGGTTGGGGCGAGGTCGTCCGCGGCCATATTCTCATCCAAGACGAAGGGCCCAAGACCCTGTTTCGCAATATCAAGATCCGTCCGCTGGACGGCTAACCACCCGTGCAACCGGGGCATGACCCCAGTCGCCCTTTCAATCGCTTATTTACCAGGCCGGGTAGCTGTATTCATCGGCGACACTACCGTCGACGTGGCGATGACGCATCATGGTTGGTTAACCGTTGGTTGGAGGGATCATATGACCGATTATGAATCCGCCCATGATGGCGGAGATTGGTGCGCGTCGGTTCGCAGATCCATCCTGAGACCATCGGCGTGAGTCGCGGCGGTCGGATCGGAGGAAAATACCTCACCCCCGTTCTGCTCATCGATACCGTGATATTGCCTGTGTCGGTCAGCGGAAATGAGGATGATCCTTTCCACACCTACTTGGCGGATCTTATCGCCTCCGCACGTCGATTTCACCTTGGAGTGATCACCTTTCCCCTCCCCTATTGATCCTTGTGTCTATGGAATAGACTCGGCGCTTGGATTATACCGGATCACGCTCTTTGACGGTTTGCGTGCTTCTAACGGCGAACTGGGGACGACGGCGCCGGGGTAGAACCAGCAGCTGATTTTGGAATCGCAGCGATACGTTCCTCGAGTGCTTTAAACCGAGCTTCGAGTTCTTGCCGAAACTTGGTTTCGTCTTCGTTGCTTTGATTGAACCTGAGGGTGAGAAACTGCTTCAACTCGGTAAACCGCGAAGCTTCCGCACTGTCGGCAAGTATTCGTTGGTTTTGTAATTCCTTAGCGCTATGTCCGGCTTGAATTAAGGCGGACTTCTTCAGGTGGTTGATATAACTCACCATTGCCGCCGCTGCCACGAGATTGAAGACCAAAAGTACCAAGCCTGGAGGCGCTTGAAATTCTAGCCAGCCGAGGGACAACAGGGCCGGTTCGGTAAATAAACTCCAGTTCAGGGCCGCAAACCCCGCCACCAACACCGTAACCATTAAAAACAACAGTGACCGAGCATTCATAAAGAAAAAGTGGGAGACATTTTCGCAAAACGCGAGATATGTCACGAGACGGAAAATAGGACGTATTCTACCCCTATTCCACTCCCCGCATCGCTGTTCTCTTCCCAGTTTCTCGAAATTTTACCAGGGCATGAAAGTCGCCCTTGAGGACGTCAAAATAAGGGGAGCCCTCCGAGTACGATTACTCCCGACGCGGATAAGAGTATTCATAAGCAACGCTGCCGTCCACCCGATGATGCCGCATCATGAGTTTAGCTCCAGCGTCTCCGGGCGTCACTTCGCCGCTTAGAAATCCGCCGATGATGGCGAGATATTGGTGCTCATCCGTCCTCAAATCCATACTGAAGCCACCCGCGTGCGTCGCGGAGGTTGCGCCGGCGGAAAACTCATGAACGCCGGTCGTATCATCGATGCTGTGGTACTGCCAGTGCCGGTCGCCGGAGATGATGATGATGTTGTTCTCCGCACAAAACTGGCGGATCTCATCGCCCTCGTGCGTCCAATTTAAATTCGAGTGATTGTCCTTTTTGTTGTCTCGATCCGGACCCACTACGGGCGTGGGTGAGAACAGAATTTTGAACGGTGCATCCGAGGCGAGCACGCCTTGTTTGAACCACGCCTTCTGCTCGGGCCCCCAGATACTTTTCTGCGGACCATCCGGCATGTCATTGGGGCTACGGAAGTCGCGGCCCTCGACGACCCAGAACTGCAGATCCTTACTCCAGCGACGGGTGCGATACGTTCGCTCGCCCAAGGGAGCTTGTTCGCGAAAGATTGAAAGCCCGCTCTCCCAAGTGAGATCCCCTTCTCGCCGGCCAGGCGACGCGTCATTGGTGACCGTGTCGTGATCGTCTTTGATGAAAAAGCTCGGGACGTGCTGATGAAAGTTGACGACATCGGAGCAACCATACCAGCGGTTCCAATGAAACCGGGCCAACTCCGGCGTGCGCGCATCCACGTCGCCGCCGGCGCTTCGCTTATCGTAATAGACGATGTCACCGAGATGAACGAAAAAGGCCGGATCGAGCGCTAGCATCTCATTGTAGATTTGCAGACCAGCCGTTCCTTTGTCCCGCGTCTTCCAGCTTTGACAGGTTGCAACGACGAATTGAAATGACTCGCTCTGGGCGGCCCCCAGTGCGGTCTTGAAAGAACCCGAAAGCGACTGGCCCACCGCACCATCGACGGTCCGGCTCTCGACCTTCAGGGAGTAGTCTTGATCGGACACCAACCCCTTTAGCGTGACCTGCCGCGTGAAGTCACGATTCCGGTTAACCGGCAGCCATCCTGTTTGGCGCTGAGCGGCGATTCGACTTGCCGGCCACCAACTCACTCGCACCTCGCCGTCAACTCCGGCAAGACTCCCCTCCATGTCCGCCATCTTCGCGCCTTGGGGAAATTGCCGCTCCCCGAGTGCCCCGACATCAAAGTCCCGATCCTCCACTCCGAGCCAAAGCAAGCCATCCCATTTCGGTTGCGCGCGTTCCGTCAACCTCAGCCAAACGATGGTCGAGTCCGTGGTCGTTTCTCCGATCTTAATGCCATTACCAAAGTAAGGTTGCGCGGATGAGATCGCGAGGGATGCAAGCAGTGCGCCGACGAACATAATAGGGCGGATATTCATAAGGGGATGGATTCGGCGGAACAATACGGTTCGCCGTGATTTTAGCACTAAAAAACCCCCGCCTCTTTTAAGGCGGGGGCTAAATAATCCGGATTAATTACGATCCGGATCAATAATCATAAGAAACACTGAAGCGGAATTCCCGCGGTGGCACGTAGTCATAGCGTTCATACGCGCCCCCCCGCCCACCCGGAATGGTCTGGAACGAGTAACCGTCACCGGCCAAGTTGCCCGGTATGAGGTCACGATTATCGAAGACGTTGTAGACGTTCATTTGAAAGGTCCAACGACCGCGTTCGCTGAAGGCGAAACGATTCAACCGGTAACGGATGAACATGTCGGTTTCGACCCGGTCCTTACCCAACACTTCGTTGCCATCCGGATCCTCTCCAATGACGTTCGCGTCCTGCCAGCGGTAGCCGCCACCAATGGACCAGTTCTTCAACAAACCTTCCTTGAAATCGTAAGCCGTGAAGACGTTGAACCGATAAGGGCGTAGTCCCCAGCGTTTTTCGTCCTGCTGAATCCGGTCATTCATGTCGTCGACCATATCCCACAACTGATACGAAATATTCGTGTTCTGCAGATTGAAACCAGCCGGCAGATTTTTCTCAAACCCCAAGAAGGCCGCGACCACCCCATCCGGGGCATAGGCGGAAGAATCGATGGTGTAGGCCTCGATGGTCGAGCCCGGACTGTTAGGATCCGGAATCGACGCACTCAAGGTCGCACCTTGTTGAACCAAGCCATCGGCGCCCTTGATCAAGCCGAGGTGGTCGCGAGAGTTGCTATAGAGGTTCGAAGCAGATCGGTCCGTTTTAGATGCATTCAGACTCAGGCGCCAGTTCGGGGTGATGTTCGCGGTGACACTGAGTTCCAGTCCGGAGGAGGTGGTATCCGAAACCTTACTGTTGACTTCCGGGCGCAACTCCCGACGGCGATCAAGCAGCTCCTGTCGCGCGGAACCGGTCAAATATTGCTCATAAATATCGTAGATATTTTCCATCTGCACCGTGCCGTTACGACCGCCTGAGGCTTCGCCGATCGACTCCGTCTCGAAATAAACGAGTCGTCCATTGATCCGATTTTCGAGGAAGTTGAACGCGACGCCTAAATCGACGCCTTTACCCTTGGAGGGCGGCGCGTTCTCACCGTCAGGAAATATGGTCCAACGAAAATCGGGCACACCGATGTTGCTGGATCCATTGGCGATGAGAGAAATATTTTTGGTGGCATGATACACCAAACCGGTGGTGCGAACGTTGCCCGAAGCGTCGATTTCGGGGGAAGCTGGAATGATGTCATTGGTTGCCGTGGTGCTTTCGGTAATCGAGTCATTGGGGACCCACCCGAGGAGTGACTGACGTTGATGACCGTAACGGGTGATGTGCACGTCGTCTTTCCGGTAACCTAACGTGACCACAATTCGGTTATCCCAGAAGAAGCTCTGGGCCACGGCGAGGGCGGAATCCGTTGTAGTGTCCGCCATGTAGTTGAGATTTCCGGGTGTATTGTAAGCAAAAATCACGGGATAGGCGGTCATGACACCGGGAGTCCACCGATCGGTGCTGAGCGTAGCGGGAAGTTCCGTCCAGCCACCTGCTTTCCACGTGCTGGTGTCGTTCAAATCGATATAGTTCCGGACCTGAACCCGATTATCCGCACTGCCATAATCCGAGCCGGTGTAGCGGTTGCCCTGTCGATCAATGAACGTGCCGTCGCCATCAGGGTTTCCCCCTAGAACGTGTTGTTTCTGATTTCGAGTCTGACGCTCATTGGTTCGGGCGTAAGACAGCGCGACCTGATGGGAACCGAACCACTTGCTGCCGGTTTCAAATCGCTTGGACGTGGAAGCCCGGAACTCCTCGAATTCGTTCAAACTCGTGTCGTTGAGCCACTCCCCGTCCAGATACATCTGCCCGGCATAAGGGTTAATCCCGAAGCCCAATGCAGGGATGCCCCGGGTTTTATTGGGATCACCGTATAATTCCGGCCGGGGCCCTGCCAAAGAATAGGTATTAATGTCTGCTTGCTGTTGGGCAAACTGGAGGTTGAGGAACCAGTCATCGGACAACTCGAAGTCAAGGAACGCGCTGAACATTTCCAGGTCGGTCTCACGAAAGTGATCGGGGCCCGGGAAGTAACGCTCAGGGGCGACGAAATCCGGATCGTTAATGCGAAGGCTGGCTCCGCCCAGCCCCGGAGTGCCGTCCGGATGGCGCACCCGGATGTCGTTGTAACCATCGGTGATGTACGTCCCCGTTGCGTTATAAAACGCGCTGTCGTTGACCGCATACGTCCACCGCATCTGAGAATTGGCGCGGAAGGCTCCATTGCTCAGATTCGGGTTACCGTCTCGGTTCGTCACACCCAATGCGCGCATGGCATTGGTCGGATTGCCCCCATTCGGTTGGAACGTCACCGCTCCCACCCCAAAGGCCAAGAGATTGTCGTAAAAAGGGAGCCCCTCATCCACCGGAGCCGTCGGTTGCACGGTGGTGACGTGATCAAAGCCGTCTTCGAAATTGGCCCGGAATCGGATGCGGTCGGTAATATCCCACGTCGTGGCCACATAAATTCGATCTTTCTCGTCGGAAGCAAAATCACGCCAATGACCGTTGTCCTGCGTCAACCCGGCCAGTGCGATCGCCCATTTTTTGGGGGCAATGACTTGATTCAGGCGGAACTCAGCCCGGTTGCGGTCGTTGCTGCCGAAACTGTATTCGAATCGGCCCGAGTTACGGTTTACGCTCGCCTCGTAGGAAGACTGATTAATCAATCCGCCGGCGGAGCTGACGCCAAAGAGCACCCCATTCGGGCCGCGCGCGTCATCGTAACGACCGACCCGGTACGAATCGTTCGGGATGATCGCCTTGAAATAGTCAATCGACTTGGAGGCCGCTATCCCGCGGGTGCGGACCACCGATACGACATTGGCCGCATTCGTGTAGGTGTTGAAGAACCCACCCGCCGTGGCGTCACCGGTATCAATTTCCGTGTTGGCGGAATAAGCGACCAATTCATCGATGTTATCGAAGCCCGTGTCCGCGAGAAACTCCGGCGTCCACACCGAAATCGAGGCGGCGGTTTCACGGAGATTGGAATTTAGGCGAGTGCCCGCGAGCGTGTTGCTCGCCGCATAACCAAGGTCCGACGATTCGTCGACGACGAAGGGAGACAATTCAATGGCTCCTTCGACGTTTTCGGCGGCAATTTGGGCGAAGGCGATACTACTGGTGGCGGACAACAATGCTGCCGCAAACAAACCGCTTGGTTTGCCGGAGGAGGATATAATTTTTTTCATGAAAGTAGCTAGTTAGCTAAGAGTGATGTCGCGCGGTCTCTGGGCCGTTCAGTTGAACTTAGACACGTCACGGGGGCCCAAGCTTGGCCGCTTATTCCTTCCAGAAATTTCGTTTAAAGCCTTCACTAAAAAAATCTTGGGCGAAGGCGTTCGGGGTGCACCGACCAGTCGCGATTACGATTCAAGGGCGGCGTATTTCGAAAGGAACAAACAGTTTAATGTGAAGGAACTCTGACGAAGCTATATGCCGATTGCTTAAAATTATTTACGGCGTCGATAAAAAATTTTACGAAAATATTTATACCGCTTATCCGGGGTAAACCCGAGTTGGCCGCGTGGCCTCAAAGCGCCGCCCCTCCCAACCAATTTTGTTGCCCCGGTTTGCTGAATCACCGCTTCGCCGGATCGCCCCTCGCCCCCAGTCGGAAAGTATTTACCGGCCATTTGCCTCCCCTTGAGCGACGTATTCCGCATCGGAGCGGCAAAGGGGCGACTACTCTCACCTTGCAAAAAAGTCCCCGCCGCCGAAGAGGTCGGGACTCACCTCACCTAGGTCGGACTAAGCCCAAAATAAATCAAAAATCGTCAGCAACCGTGAAACCAAATTCACGCGGCGGGACATGATCGAAGCGCTGGTAGGCCGCCAGCGCGGTCTCCGGGAATCGTCTGGAACGAGCATTGATCACCCCGGCGGTTGCCGGGGTAGAGGGCTCTTTTGTCCAACAGCTCATAGAGGTTCATTTGCCACGGCCAACGGCCTCGCTCCGTGAATGCGAAACGATTCAAGCGGCAGCGAAGGAACCTGTCGGTTTCATGGCTGCCCTTCCCCTGGACCTCGTTGCCATCGGGGTCTTCACCGATGATATTGGCGCCCTGCCAACGCCAACCGCTACCGACTGGCCAGTTCTTTAACCTCCCCTCTTCGAAGTCAAAGGCGGGGAAGATATTAAATCGACAAGGCCACAGGCCCCGGCGTTTTTCATCCCGCTGAATGCGTTGATTTTGGTCCTCGACCATATCCCACACTTCAAAAGAAAGGCCAGTGTTCTGCCTATTCAAGCCGTCGGGAAGATCGTTCTCCAAGGCATAGAACGCGGCCACCACGACATCGGGGGCATAAGCGGAGGGTTCGATGGTGTAGCTCTCGACCGTGGACCCCGGATCGTCAATCTCACCCGCGAAGGTCGCACCTTGTTGGAGCAATCCTCCCCCCCCTGACCCGCCCGAGATGGGCCTGCGGTTCACGATAGAGTTTTTGCCCCGCTGCGATCGGTCTTGGCTGCGTTCAAGCCGACTCGCCAATTTGGCGTGATGTTTGCGGTCGCGCGAAGCTCATACCCTTCGGAAAAGGCATCGGAGACTTTGGAGTTAACCGCGGGGCGAAGCTCCCGGCGGCGAGCCTACCACTCTTCGAGCGGGGCGCCGACTAAGAACTAATCAGACCAATCGTATCTTGGCGCCATTCTCCATCGAGAAACATCTGGCCGGAGTAAGGGTTATCGCCGTAGCCCAATTCAGGCAGCCCTCGAGTCATCCCGCCGCTGACACCCTTCGTGACCTTCTGCAAAAAGATGACGTATTACCGACTGTTTCAACCTCGGTTCCCTCCTGTAAAAAATCACCCGCCCTTCATTATCGGTCACCCGGACACCTCCCTGCAGCCACCGGAGGCCCATGACCACAATTTTTCCCTCCCACCCCGGTATCACCGCCAATCCCTCGGTGCCCCGGCCGTTTTGCCTCTCCGCCGTGGGAACGCCGCGCACGCCGGCCATCAGCTTCCCGGCCGGCTCCACCGGGTGATGGCGGGCCGTCCCACTTGGGTGGGGCGGATGAAATCGAAACCCGCGCGAGCGGCGCGCCCAAGCATCTACGGGGCCCGGGACTCGTAATTTGCAGGGATGTCTGAGCCTCAGCGGTTCTAGCCGCAGTTTTCTGCGCAAAAAAATTCCCACCTCAGCAAAGAGGGGACTACCTAACCTCCAGACGATTAAAGCTAAAAATCAATAATCGTAGGAAACACTGAAGCGGAATTCCCGCGGTGGCACGTAGTCGTAGCGTTCATACGCGACCCCACTTCCACCGGGAGCGGTCTGGAAGGAGTAACCGTCACCGGCCAAATTGCCCGGTATGAGGTCACGATTATCCAACACGTTGTAGACGTTCATCTGGAACGTCCAACGACCGCGTTCACTGAAGGCGAAACGATCCAACCGGTAACGGATGAACATGTCGGTTTCGATCCGGGCCTTGCCAAATACTTCACTCCCATCTGGATCTTCGCCAATGACGTTCGCATCCTGCCAGCGGTAGCCACCACCGATGGACCAGTTATTCAACAGACCTTCCTTGAAATCGTAGGCCGTAAAGACGTTAAACCGATAGGGTCGCAGTCCCCAGCGCTTTTCGTCCTGCTCGATCCGGTCGTTCATGTCATCGACCATATCCCATAACTGATACGAGATATTCGTGTTCTGGAGATTGAAACCAGCCGGCAGATCGTTCTCAAACGCCAAGAAAGCGGCGACCACCCCATCCGGCGCGTAGGCCGAAGGATCGATGGTGTAGGCTTCGATGGTCGAGCCCGGATCGTTAGGATCAGGAATCTCCGCACTCAGCGTCGCTCCTTGCTGGACCAAACCATCCCCGCCCTTGATCAAGCCGAGGTGGGCTCGAGATTTGCTATAAAGATTCGCCACGGACTGGTCTGTTTTAGAGGCATTTAGACTTAGGCGCCAGTTCGGGGTGATGTTGGTGGTGATGCGGAGTTCCAGTCCCGAAGACGTATTGTCCGAAATCTTACCATTGACTTCCGGTCGCAGCTCCCGACGGCGACTCAGCAACTCATCGAGGGCCGAACCGGTCAAATATTGCTCATAAATATCGTAAATAGCCTCCATCTGGGCCGTGCCGTTACGACCGCCGGAGGCTTCTCCAATCGACTCCGTCTCATAATAAACCAATCGGCCGTTTATCCGGTTATTGAGGAAGTTGAACGCCACGCCCAAATCGATTCCCGAACCATCAGAAGGGGCGGCATTCAACCCGTCCGGAAAGACGGTGCGACGAAAGTCAGGCACTCCGATGTTGCTCGATTCATTGGCGATGAATGAGAAATTGTCAGTGACGTGAAACACCAATCCCGTCGTGCGCACGTCACCCGAGAAATCAACCTCCGGAGACGCGGGGATCACATCGTTGGTCGATGCCGTATTCTCGGTGATCGCATCGCTAGGAATCCATCCCAGGATACTGTCTCGTTGGTGCCCGTAACGAGTAATATTCACGTCGTCTCTCCGGTAGCCTAAGGTGACGACAATGCGGTTATCCCAAAAGTAGCTCTGGGTCACCGCGAGGGCGGAATCCGTAGTGGTGTCCGCCATATAGTTAAGATTCCCTGGCGTATCGTAAGCAAATACTACCGGATAAGCGGTCATAGTCCCCGGGGTCCAACGATCCGTGCTGAGGGTCGGGGGAAGTTCCGTCCAACCGCCCGCTTTCCACGTGCTGGTGTCGTTTAAATCGATGTAGTTCCGGACCTGAACCCGATTATCCGCACTGCCATAATCTGAGCCGGTGTAGCGGTTGCCTTCGCGATCAATAAACGTGCCGTCGCCATCAGGGTTTCCACCTAGAACGTGTTGTTTCTGATTTCGGGTCTGACGCTCTTTCGTTCGGGCGTAAGAAACCGCGATTTGATGGGAGCCGAACCACTTGCTGCCGGTTTCAAAACGCTTGGACGTGGAAGCCCGGAACTCCTCGAATTCGTTCAAACTCGTGTCGTTGAGCCACTCCCCGTCCAGATACATCTGCCCGGCATAAGGGTTAATCCCGAAGCCGAGTTCAGGCATGCCTCGAGTGGTGTTGGGATCACCATATAACTCCGGCCGTGGACCCGCCAAAGAATAAGTATTTATGTCGGCTTGCTGTTGGGCAAACTGGAGGTTGAGGAACCAGTCATCGGATATCTCCACGTCGAGAAAAGCACTGAACATTTCCAGATCGGTTTCACGAAAGTGGTCCGGCCCGGGGAAGTAACGTTCAGGTGCCACGAAATCGGGACGATTGATGCGCATTCTGTTACCGCCGAGTCCGGGAGTGCCATCGGGATGAAGGACTCGAGTGTCATCGTAACCATCGGTGATGAAGGACCCGGTCGCGTTGTAGAAGGTGTTGTCGTTTACGGCATAGGTCCACCGCATCTGAGAATTGGCGCGATAGGCCCCGTTACGAAGATTCGGGTTACCATCACGACGCGTCACACCCAATGCGCGCATCGCGTTGTTCGGGTTGCCCCCATTCGGTTGGAACGTCACCGCGCCCACCCCAAAGGCCAAGAGATTGTCGTAAAAGGGGAGCCCTTCATCCACCGGCGCCGTGGGCTGCACGGTGGTCACATGATCAAACCCAGCCTCGTAGTTCGCGCGAAACCGAATGCGGTCGCTAATATCCCACGTCGTGGCCAAATAGATCCGATCCTTCTCGTCTGACGCAAAATCGCGCCAATGACCATTGTCTTGCGTCAACCCAGCCAGAGCGATCGCCCATTTTTTAGGGGCGATGACTTGATTCAGGCGGAACTCGGCGCGGTTACGATCGTCGCTGCCGAAGCTGTATTTGAACCGTCCCGAATTACGATTCACGCTCGCCTCATACGATGACTGATTGATCAACCCACCGGCGGAACTGACTCCAAAGAGCACCCCATTAGGACCGCGGGCGTCATCGTAACGACCGACTCGATACGAATCGTTTGGAATGATAGCTTTGAAGTAGTCGATCGACTTGGAGGCAGCAATGCCCCGCGTGCGGACCACCGAAGTGACATTCGCGGCATTCGTGTAAGTATTGAAAAATCCACCGGACCCCGCATCGCCCGTATCGACTACCGTGTTGGCAGAATAAGCGACTAATTCGTCGATGTTATCGAAGCCAGTGTCTGCGAGAAATTCCGGCGTCCAAACCGAAATCGAGGCCGCCGTATCGCGTAAATTCGAATTCAGACGAGTGCCGGCGAGCGTGTTGTTGGCGGCGTAACCGAGGTCAGCCGATTCGTCGACGACGAAGGGAGACAATTCAATGGCCTCTTCGTTATCGACCGAGGCGGTTTGCGCAAATGCAACTCCGCCGAGCGTAAGCATCGCGGCGGAAATCACACCGAGAGACCTAGTTAAGTAGGTTTTAGGGGGTATCATAGGTTAGTAGTGGTCTAAGTTGAGTTAGGTTCACTTCGATGAATCGCTAGATACATTCGAACGTTGACTACCTCTTTACTCCGTTGCCCCTGTTAGCTTACGGAATAAATGCGGAAAACCTTATGCCTACTCCTGGAAGAAAACGAAATTGGGTTAACCAAGGGGTGATTTTTCCAGCCCGAGATTTACCGGGTGAGCTCGGTCATGACACCGAACTCACCCGGTATTTACCCCTGGAAATGTATTAGGATTTCCAATACCCCTCCGCGAGGGTACGCTGGAGGTCAGCCTCCAATTGCTTCGCCACCTCGGGACGTTCCAAAAACAGATTAGTGGTTTCGCCCGGATCTACTTCCAGATCGTAGAGCTGCCGGTCAATTTTCGCTGACGAGGCCGGCGGTTTATCCCGCCCGGAGAACCCTCCTGATCCGGCGCCGTTGATGTATTTCCACTTTCCTGATCGCACGGAAAAAAGCCCGCGGGATGACTGCAAAACCAACGTCTTACGCGCTTCATCGTGAGCGGTATCAGTCCCCCGCAGGTGCGGGAGAAAACTGATGCTATCGGTTCCGTCACCGCCCCCCAGCTGTCGCTGAGTGACGTCGGCCAGCGTGGCCAACAGGTCGGTAAAGCAGATCAGCTGATCCGAGCTCGACCCCCGCGCCACCTGCCCCGGCCATCGCACGATAAAGGGCATCCGGTGCCCCCCCCTCATAAGCGTCGCCCTTCATCCCGCGCAGGCCTCCGACCGCATCGTGGCCGAACTTCTGTACGTCTGCATCAGACCAAACCGGTCCGTTATCTGAACTGAAGATCACCAAGGTATCTTCGGCCATACCCGACTCGGCCAACGCCGTCAGCACGCGACCGATCATGTGGTCAACCATCGTGACAAAGTCCCCATACATGGAGGCCCCGCTGACGCCTTGAAACTCCTCCGACGGCAGCCAAGGCGTATGAGGAGCAGGATACGCTAAGTAGAGAAACAGCGGTTCGGCCGAGGCCAATCGCGCATGGTCGCGAATCACCCCCACTGCTTCGTCGGTGAACCGAGGCAAAACGTTCTCCAATTGCAGATTAGGCGCGATGCCTCCCTCCCGCCAAAACGCCCCTTGGATTTTCGTCCATCCTTCACTGAAATTGTCTTCAACCGCATCGGTGGGAGGCACCAGCGCGCGATCACCATCGATATAGAAATAGGGCGGTATATCCGTCGAAGCTCGAATGCCAAAGAAGGTGTCAAACCCTCGATCAATGGGTCCGCCCAGCAAGGGCTGGTCATAACCGTTTTCCGCAAATCCCAAATGCCATTTACCGACCATGGCCGTCCGGTAGTTCTCCGCGCGCAACATCGAGGCCAAGGTGGTGCGCCCCGCGGCGATCGAGGGACGTTCGCGCCAGCCTGAGTAGTCCACGCGAAAGGGGAGCTGGCCGGTCATCAATCCGTAACGCGACGGATGGCAAACCGAGCCGGCCGCATGAGCGTTCGTGAAACGCATGCCCGCTTGAGCCAACTTATCCAGAGAGGGAGTCGGAATCTTGGATTCTGAATTATAAGAGCGAAGATCACCATAACCCATGTCATCGACCAGAATCAGCACCACGTTTGGTCTGGAGGCACCGGAGGATATAGCCGTGACGAAAACCATCGTCGCGAGGAGTAGAAAGCAGCGAACCATCGTATATTAATGCCAGAATTGGAGAATCCTTACGAATTCAATCTCGTTTTCATCATCCCAACCCGATTCGCCGGCCGCCGGGGGGGGGGGCCTCCTTTCGACGCCGCCAAAGTATTTGATCAATCCCACGCCAATCCGATCATGCCACCGACTCTCCCCCCCCCCATCGCGTGCGAGCACGCTCCTGATTTCAATCTAAGCCGGAGCCTGCTTTGATGGCCCGTCGGGCTCTCACCTACCGATCACGCGTAGCCGGATCCAAGCGCAAGTAGTGATCGGGTGAAGACGCCATCTCTCCTCGAATCAGCCGACCGGCCTCGCCCGTCAGCCACAGAAAGTGATCGCTGGGCACTCCTGGTTCCAGACCGACAAATAGGGCGGGCGCGTCCGCAACCGGTGGTTGCGCCGCAACTTTCATGATCGCCGTGCCCTCATCGACTTCGTCAAACATCGCGACATACAACATCTCGGCGCCCGCGGCGGCGGCGCCTTCAATCTGCCCCCAATAGAAACGGCCTTTTTGCCGGGGAATTTGATTGGTCGGGTGGTGGCCACCAAACTTCAGGCGGCTCAGGTTATACCAGGTGAAGCCCGGGTAAACGCAGGCGGCATACTCGATACCATTGACCGCGCACCACGCCAGATCGTCGCTCACGTTGGTGGCGTAGCGTTGCGTCTCGTTTTGTAAATGCGGCGTGTAGCGTTGCGGGTTCCACGGCATGACGACATCCGCCCGACGGATCAGGTCGTGCAGATAGGGATCCGGATTCGTGTCGATCGCGAGGCGCCGAAAATAGGCGGGCACCCCCAACATGATCGCACAACCACCGTATTCCGAATCGTGCTGGAGGAAGTCCAATAGTCTCTCGAATCCGATGTCTCGAATAGCGTAGGGCCGGTCTGGGAACCCCAGTCCCCAAATAGCAATCAACGGTTTCCCGTTGTGAAAGAGCTAGGTCTGATTTTCGCCCTGCGCCGTGACCTTCAACTGATCGACCAACTCCTTCCAGTCGGTGATGATGGCACTGCAATCTTCGCCGCGCGCTTTCAATCCCGACAGGTCATACATCACCGCAATCGCGCGGCCGTTTTCCTGCGAGGCCTTCAAGGCGTTCCTCAGAATAATATTCCCTTCCTTGTCGAGGTTGCGGTCCCGTGCGACCCCGAAGAACCGCTGCATGACTACGCCGTCGACGTCGTAGTCTCGCATCCACCTGAAATGCAAATTCGTCGTGCTCGTATCGAGCGAACTAAAGACCCGCGCGACCGAACCATCCACGTTCTTAAACGAGGTCTCGTAGGTCTTTTCATACTCGGAAACATCCGGCCAAAAATCGATGGTGCTATTGGTCGCGTCGAAACGGTCGCCATTGCCGTAGTGACGAAATCCCGCCCCCGAACCATCGCCTTCAGCCCGAAACCATCCCTGATAACCCGACATCACGAGTCCCCGGTAGCTGGAGTAGAGCCCCACCGGACCATGTTTACTCCCGGCCGGGCCCACCGCGAGCATTGAGGAGGCAACCAGCACCGCCATCAGCAGTCCTGCGGCCGTTCGTGGAGAAGAAATAGTCATCGCATGATGGGGGACCGGGATAAGCCGTAACGATGCAGAAGGAAACTGATATTGTGGTGTATTAAGGGTAAAGGGTGTAATTAGAAGTGATGGGTGATTAGTTGCGCCAGAGGGAGAGCCATTGGCCGTTGGCGCGGAGGACACGAAGGCTGGCGATGGCATCGGCATGAGAGGGATCCCACCAAGCGCCCGGTTTTTT
>Ga0209390_10004837_pt1 | contig 19802 bp, 7 predicted proteins | sample BON01_FD_187212 | JGI IMG/M metagenome (GOLD analysis project Ga0209390, IMG submission 187212) | Freshwater microbial communities from Lake Bonney liftoff mats and glacier meltwater in Antarctica - BON-01 (SPAdes) (version 2) | ecosystem: Environmental > Aquatic > Freshwater > Ice > Glacier...
GGGGGGGGGGGGGGGGGGGGGGGGGGGGGGGGGGGGGGGGGGGGGGGGGGTGGGGGGGGGTGTTGGGGGGGGGGGGGGGGGGGGGTGCAAGGGGGGTTTTGTTTTGGTTTTGGTGGGTTTTGCGGATCGGAGCGAAGAGGGTGAGTCGGGGTTCGATTGGCGAGCGGCGCGAGGTGGTGGCGGCGGGCGGCGGCGGGCGGCCGCGTTTTTTCGTTCTTCGCTCACGTCTTTTTTTTTCGCTGTCCTTTGGCGGCGGCCCCGCGGCTTGTCGTCGCGACGGCGCGCATTGGGTGCGCGGCGACGACGGCCGAGGGCGGGGCGAGAAAACAAGGGGAGGGCGCGCGCGCGGGAGACGGCGAGGTCGGCGCGACGCGAGCCAAGAAAAAAAAGCAGGGGGGCGTCGTCGGCTCCCGGCCGCCCCGGCCGCGACGAATGGCGGGCGGCGCGCTCGTGGCGCCCGGCGCTGAGCGATGTGGAACGCCGCTCTTACCTTGGCCTGGAACTGCACCTGCTCCTCGACATAGCACTGTGTTGTTGGAATGAAGGCGTGTGGTGCGTGTGCATTGGAACGGGGAGGGAGGGGAGGGTGAGGGGACCGGTAAGTTGAAACCGGAGGCGTCGTTGGACGACGGGTATGCGCCTTTCGCGCGCGACAGAACGCGCCGGAAGCGATGCGAGACTGGGCGCGCCCGATCGCCGGGCATACGGGACCAGGCGAATGGGGCGCGCAAAAGGGGTCGCGCGCCGGCGCGGCGCGCGCGAAGACCGAGTCCCATCTTTTGGGGAGAACTCCGTAACCATCTCTCTCAATCGCCCCCCACGATGCGAACGCACCGTCCAGTTCACGCGCGCGTGCTTGATGCTCTCGTGATAGTTGACGCGGAGCTCCTCCGGGGGCTTGTAGACCTGTGGGCGGGCGGCAGCGGGAGGGGGAAGGAGGGAGCGTGAGCAGGGGAGAAGAAAAAAAACCCGCAAAGGACGAGGGGGCGGCTAGACCCAACCTCTTCACGGCCCGCAAAATGTATGGCCCGTCCGCGCGCGCGCGAGGCTCCACTCACCGAGAAGTCCACCATGTACACCGGGTAGCGCACGTGGCACACCATGGTCGCGGACGCCAAGGGGGGTTGAGCGGCGGGTGGGGAGGAAAAGGAAAGGGGGCCGAGCTTCCCTTCTTGTCCAAGTGAGCACACACTCCCGGGAGGAGATCGGGTGGGATGGGGTTCAACGGGGGGAGGAAATTGTTGTGGTTTGCCTTGAAGAACGTCGCGAACGGCGAGCTTGGAGCTAGTAGTGGTTGTGGCTGGCGATGAAGGGGGGAGACGACAAGTGGGCGACGCCGCGGCGACCAGCGCCAACGTCAGGCGGCGTTGACGCTCCTCCGCCTGCAGCCGCCCCCCGCCCGCCCGCCTCTTTTCGCCTCCCCCCCGACCCCGCGCCAGCGCTCGCTCACTGAGAGGGAGGGGGAGGGATGACCAGGCGCCCGTGGCGCCGCGGCCGAAGGAAGCGCGACATGGACGCGTCCCACTCGGACGAGTGCATGAGCGCGGCGAGCGGATCGGCGTCCCCCAGGGCGAGCAACCACGCGTGCGGGGGCGCCGGCCCCTGCGCGCCCGCGGCGCCCGCTCCTCCCCCGCCACCCCCGCCGCCCAACGCCGCCGCCGACGCCGCCGCCGCCGCCGCCGCCGCCGCCGCCGCCGCCGGTCGCTCCTGCGCGTCGCCGCGGTAGGCCGTGCCGCCGCGCACGCCGCGCCACGCGCCCCAGGCACCCGTGAGCTTGCGCCGCTGCTCGCGGCGCCACTCGTGCGGGTTGAACTCGCCCGGGGCCCCCGCCCTCTGCGCGTCCGCCGCGCCCGCCGCCGCCGCCGCCGCCGCCCCTTCTGCAGCCCAGCGCCGCGCTTGGCTGGCCGCCGCCCCCGCGGCCTCGGCCTGCTCCTCCGCCTCCTCCGCTCCGTCCTCCTCCTCCTCCTCCTCCGCCCCGCTGTCGCTCGACCCGGCCGCGGCCAGACCACCGCCGCCGCCGCCCGCCGCCGCCAGCTCGCTCGTCGCGCGCAAGCCGTCGCTCAGCCACCCGCACAGGCGCGCCGCGCCCTCTGCGACCGCGCCGCGCCCGGGGAAGAGGTGCGCGTCAAAGCGGTGCGACAGCCACAGCCACAGGCCGAGGACCTTGTAGGCGGCCTCGAGGTCGGCCATCTCGGCGAGGGTGCGCGGTGCGCTGGTGGGCAGGCGGAGCGGGGGGGAGCCGTCGTCCGGGGCGGACGGGTCGGAGAAGACGCCGCCGACGGGGAAGCGCGGCGGCCGGCCGCGGTCTCGCCGGCGGTCGTCGCCGCCGCCGCCGCCGCCGCCGCTGCCCCGCCGGCCGTCGGCCGCGGCGGCGCCGGCCTCCACGCCCGCGCCAATCACCTCGCCCTCGGCCGCCCAGCGAAAGGGCGGGCGCACGGGCCCGCCGCCCGCCAGGTCGCGCGCGAAGCGCACCAGGGCGCCCAGGCACCGCGGGTCGCCCACGTCGGCGGGCGCCGCCGCAAGCGTGAAGCGGTCGGCCAGCGACAGCGGCGGCGGCGGAGGGAGCGAGCGGGCGCCGGCGCCGGATCCGCCGCCGCCGCCGCCTGATCCTGCTCCCCCACCCCCCACCGTCGCCGTCGCCGACGCCACCGCGCGCGCCGCCGTCATCAGCTGAGACGCGTCGCACAGGAAGAAGCGCCCGGCCCCGTCGAGCGCCACCTCGCGCTGCCACAGCTCGAGCACGCGGTCGAGCCGCGGCGGCTCGCTGTCGCCGCCCGGCCCGCCGCCGCCCGCCAGCCGCGCGGCCAGGGCCTCGAGCGCCTCGGCGTCGGGCGCCAGGCCCGCGGCCGGCGTGCGCAGGCGGCCGAGCGGCGACTGCAGGGCGCGGCGCAGCGCGGGCAGGTCGGAGGGGCGCAGGGTGGTCGCGAGGCCGTCAGGCCACTGCGAGTTGCGGCGGCCCGCGCGCCCGGCGATCTGCTTGACCTGGGTCACGGGCACGGGCACGGTGAGGCGGCGCGGCGCGGACGCGCGGCCGCCGCCGCCGCCGCCGCCGGGCCCCCGGCCGCCGCCGCCATTGCCGCCCCTGGCCCCCCACTCGTCGCCGCCCCCCCGCTGCTGCTGCTTTCGCCGATCGTGCCCGCCGCCCCCGCCCCCGCCGCTACCGCCACCCTGCGAACCCGCCTCGCCGGACGACACCGTGATGGATTTCGTCAGCGCGTGGAACACCACCCGGCGGATGTTGAAGTTGAGGCCGAGGCCCACGGCGTCGCTGGCCACCAGCACCTGCGGCGTGCCCTCTGCCGGGTCGTTGAAGCCACGCGCCTGCTCGCGCCGCGTCTCGGCGGGCAGGGCGCCGTAAACCACGGCCGCGCGGCGCCCCGTCAGCGCCTCGACCTGCTTGCGCGCCTCGAAGATGGCCCGCCGCGAGAAAGCGACCACGCAGTCGCCCGCCTGGACGTCGGCCAGGCCGTTGGGTAACCCCCCCGCGTCGATGCGCAGAGGGGCAAAGCGCTCGTAGCGCCTAAGCTCGAAGCTCTCGTCGCCGCACGCCGCGCTCAGGGCGGCGACCAGGCCCACGGCCGAGGGGTCGCCGCACACGTGCAGCTCGTTTGCCGGCAACCCCAAAAGAGCGCGCGTCCACGCCGACCCGCGCTGCCCGTCGCCGACCATCTGGATCTCGTCGAGCACCGCCACGTCGGCGTGGGTGTTGAGCGCGGCCATCTCGACCGTGCAGGCCACGTGGCAGGCCCCGGGCACGCGCAGGACCTCCTGCCCCGTGACGAGCGAGCAGCGGACGCCCCTCTGCGCGTTGAGCCCCTCGTAGACCTCCATCGCCAGCAGGCGCAGCGGGGCGCAGTACACCCCTCTTGGGGCGGCGGCCAGGGCCTGGAGCGCCGCGTAAGTCTTGCCGCTGTTGGTGGGCCCCGCGTGGTAGACGACGCGGCGGCGCAGGGCGCGCGCGTAGGGGAAGCGGAGGGGCGGGGACTTGAGGTCGAGGGCAGCGAGGGCGGCGAGGCGGGCGCGGGCCTCGGCGGGGAAGCGGGCGAGGGCGTGCGCGCGCAACAAGAGGTGGGGGAGGGAGACCGCCGTTGTAGCTGGTGTTGTCGTTGTTGTTGTTGTTGTTGCTGTTGTTGTTGTTGCTGTCCTCGGTGGGGGTGGGGGTTGGGCTTTGGGTTGGGTCTTTGTCGACGGCGGCGTCGCCGGGGCGGACGGCGACGGCGACGGCGACGCGCCGCCGGGCGCGAGCGCGAGCGCGCCGTCGGCCAGCGCCCGCGTCATGCCCCGCTGCGCCAGCCGCAGGAACGAGGCGGCCAGGGGCGCCGCCGTCGCCGGCCCCGCGGGAAGCAGGAAGCGGGCGGCGGCCTCCCTTGCCGCGCTGCCCTTTTCGAGCCAGCGCTTGAGGGCGGCGACGGCGGCGGCGGCCTCGTCCGCGGGGACCTCGGGCTGGTTGGCGGTGGCCGCGCGCTCGAGGGCAGCATAGGCCTCGCGCGCCAACACGGGCAGGGGGCGCTGCTGCTGGTGGCCCCCGCCGCCGCCGCCGCCGAGCGCGAGCAGCGGGGCGCCGTTGAGAGGCAGGGGGGATGCTCTTGCTGCTGTTGCTGTTGGTGCTGCTGCTGTTGATGGCGATGCTGACGACGCGGTCGAGAGGGCCAGGCGGCTGCTGCTACTGCCGCTGCTGCCGCTGCTCTCGTACGCTCGGCGGCGCCACCAGCCGAGGTGCGACGCGGGCGCGGCGCCCCGCACGAGCGACCAGAGCGGCGGCGGCGTCGGCGGCGGCGACCGCGTGGCGGCGGCGGCGGCGGCGGCAGCTTGGGAGGCGGTAGCGCCGCGCGCTGCCACGACCACGCCGCGTAGCGCACCCGCTGCCTCGCCCTCTGCGGCGGCTGCTGCGGCGACCGCGCGCCGCGCGAGCTGGAGCGCGCGCCGAGACATGATGGCCAGTGAGTGTCGTTCGTTTTGTGTCTGGAGCAAACACGATCACCCGTGTTGCTCGGCGCCCGCCAGGAGCGAAGCTTGAGGTACTAGGGCAGGATGCATTGGGACGGTGTATTGGTGGCTGCCGTGGTGTGACTGCGTGGGTCACAATTGCGGTTTTCGTTTTCGGAATGGCTGCCGCCACACCGCCGCCGCGACCACAACAGAAAAAGCAAACGTCAGCTATCTCTCTCGCGATCAATCACGCGGCCGGCCCCCCAATCCTGAACGAGCTCTACCATCACCCCAGTCCATCGTCCGTCGATTGAACAACACTAGAAGCACTGACAGAGTGAGAGCCCACACCTCGTCAATTTGAAGTGTTCACCATCACCGATCGCGAGCGCCCACGACCTAGCTAGAAGGTCGCGAGAGGCGGCAGGCATGCTGGTCACGCCGCAAGGCGCGTGGCGCACGAGCCCGGGCGGTGCTGCTTCAATGGTGCGTTCTTTCGTTGGGGGGCAGCGGGCGAATGAAATTGCGCGTTTGTGGCGTTCGCTCCCGCGCGCCCTCCCCACGCCGAGAAGACAGGGGCCGCCAGCCGATGCCCACGTCGCTGACTCCGAACCCGACCATCGCCTCCCCTCAACACCGACACAACAAAACAACAGCAACCCGCTGCCCGCATGCTGTTGCGGCGCGGCGTTGCCGGCGGCCACGTCGCCGGCGGCCCCGCGACAGCAGCGCCTTCGGCTCTTCGGCGGGCTGCGCGCGGCCTGGCCGCCGTCTCGGCCCAGAAAAAGGGCAAGGGCGGAGGCGGCGCGGCAGGCGCTGGTGGCGGCAAGAAGAAGGAGGACGGTGAGTGTGTTTTCGCTCCAGTAGAGGGACCGAGCGCGCGCACCAACACTCGCACGCCCATTGTCGCGCGCTCACGCTCTCCCGTCTGGCCGCCGCCCAACAAAACACCCGACAAAAAAAACACTCGGCACAAAAAACACAACGCAACAAAACGGCAGGCGGCCCCTACTCCGCGACCGTCCGCACCCCCGAGACCGACTTTCCCATGCGCGCCAACGCACCCGAGCGCGAGCCCCAGATCCAGCGCCTGTGGGCCGAGCGCGGGACCTACGCCCGCCTCTGGAGGGGGAACGCGGGCCCCCCGTTCACGCTGCACGACGGCCCGCCCTACGCCAACGGGGACCTGCACATCGGCCACGCGCTCAACAAGGTGCTCAAGGACTTTGTGGTGCGGTATCAGCTGATGCAGGGCAGGCGCGCGCGCTTCGTGCCGGGTTGGGACACGCACGGCCTGCCGATCGAGCTGAAGGTCCTGCAGTCGCTGGGCGACGCCGAGCGGCGCGCGCTGACCACGGGGGACCTTCGCGCGCGGGCGCGCGCCTTCGCGCTCGACGCGCTGGACCGGCAGCGCGCGCAGTTTGCGCGCTACGGCGTGTGGGCCGACTGGCGGGACCCTTACGTCACGCTCGACCCGGCGTACGAGGCGGCGCAGATCGGCGTGTTCGGCCGCATGGCGCTGCGCGGGCACGTCTACCGCGGGCGCAAGCCGGTGCACTGGTCCCCTTCCTCGCGCACGGCGCTGGCCGAGGCGGAGCTCGAGTACCCCGAGGGGCACACGAGCCGGTCGGTGTACGCGGCCCTGGGGTTGTTGGCTCCCGGGGCGGAGGAGGCGGGGCTCGCCGGGGAGGCGAGGCGCGAGGCGCACGAGGCGGCGGCGGCGGCGCTGCCCGCAGAGGCGGCCGCGGCGCTGTTCGGAGGGCAGGGTCAGCAGGGGCAGCCGCGTCCGCCCGCCGCCCTGGCCGTGTGGACGACCACGCCGTGGACCCTGCCCGCCAACCTGGCCGTCGCCGTCAACGGCGACCTCGACTACGCCGTCGTCGAGGTCGGCACGGCGGCGGCAGCTGAAGCCGACGCCGCCGACGCCGACGGCGCCGGCGCCGCCGCGGGCGGCACGCACGCCGGCCGCCGCCTGGTCGTCGCCGCGGCCCTCCAGGACGACCTCGCCAAGCGCCTGGGCGTGCCCGCCGGGCAGCTGCGGCGCCTGGCCACGGTCAAGGGCGCCGACCTCGAGGGGCTACTCTACCGCCACCCGCTGTACGACCTGCCCGCGCAGGCGCCAATCGCGGCGGCCGGCGCCTCCGTCGCTGCCGCGGCCGCCGCTGCCGCCGCCCCGCCCGGCGGCGGCGGAGACGGCGCTGACGACCACTCGGCCCACGGCATCACCCCCTCGACGCGCCCGCCCGCGCCCGTGGTCGTCGGCGGCGACTACATCACCACCGAGTCGGGCACGGGCCTCGTGCACACGGCGCCCGGCCACGGCCAGGAGGACTATCTGGTGGGCCGGCGGGTCGGCCTGCCGCTGCTGTCACCCGTGGACGACGAGGGGCGATTCACCGCCGACGCGGGCTCCGCCTTCGAGGGCAGCAGCGTCCTGTCGGACGGCAACGAGCGCGTCGTGCGCGCCATGGAGGCCGCGGGCGCCCTGCTCAAGGAGGAGGCGTACGCGCACAAGTACCCCTACGACTGGCGCACCAAAAAGCCGACCATCTTTCGCGCCACCAGCCAATGGTTTGCGTCGGTCGAGGGCTTTCGCGCCGACGCGCTCAAAGCCATCAAAGAGGTCGAGTGGATTCCCGCCGCGGGCGAGGCGCGCATCACGGCCATGGTCGAGGGCCGCTCGGACTGGTGCATCAGCCGGCAGCGCAAGTGGGGCGTCCCCATCCCCGTGTTTTATGACACGACGACGGGCGAGCCCCTGCTGACGGAGGAGACGGTCGCCCACGCTCAAGCTGTGGTGCGCGACCGCGGCGGCACCGACGCCTGGTTTTCCCTGCCGCTGGAGGAGCTGCTCCCCCCGTCGCTGCGGCACCTGGCTCCTACGCTGCGCCGCGGCGAGGACACCATGGACGTGTGGTTCGACAGCGGGTCGTCGTGGGCGGGCGTGCTCGAGCGCACAGAGGGCCTCGCGGCGCCGGCCGACCTATATTTAGAGGGCAGCGACCAGCACCGCGGCTGGTTCCAGTCTTCGCTGCTCACGCGCGTGGCGGCGACCGAGGGCGGCGGCGCGCCCTACCGCCGGGTGCTCACGCACGGCTTCGTCTTGGACGAGCGCGGGGCCAAGATGTCCAAGTCCCTGGGCAACGTGGTCGACCCTCGCGTCGTCATCGACGGCGGCGCCGACGCGAAGGCGCAGCCGCCCTACGGCGCCGACGTCCTCAGGCTGTGGGTGGCCTCCGTCGACTACACGGGCGACGTGATGATCGGGCCCGGGATCATGCGGCAGGTGGCGGACGCGTACCGCAAGCTGCGCGGGACCCTCAGGTTCTTGCTGGGCAACCTGTCGGACTACGAGGCGGGCGTGCGCGAGGTGGTCGCCGCCGGGCCGGCGGCGGCGGCGGCGGACGACGGGGCGGCCGCGAACGGCGGCGGCGACAATAGCGACGGCGCCGGCGACGCTGTCCCCGCTCCGGCGGCCGCGGCCCCCGCGGAGCTGCTGCGCGGCCCGGGCGGCGGCTACGACGCCCTCCCCGCCATCGACCGCTGGATGCTCGCGCGCCACGCCGAGGTCATGCGCGACGTCAAGGCCAGCCTCGACGCGTTCCAGTTCCGCCGCGCGCTGGCGGCTGTTAACGCCTACGTCTCCGGCGACCTGTCGGCGTTTTACCTCGACACGGCCAAGGAGCGCTGCTACCTGCAGCCGGCGGACGCGGCGTCGCGGCGGCAGTGCCAGGCTGTGCAGGCGGCCGTGCTGCGCGGGCTGCTGTCGGCGCTGGCGCCCGTGGTGCCGCACACGGCCGAGGACGCGTGGCAGGCCCTGCTCAAGCCGCTGGCGGCCGGGGCAGGCGCGGCGGCTGGCGGCGAGGCGGGCGCGGCTGGCGGCGGCGGCGGCGGCGGCGTTTTGCACGACTCGGTGTTCAGCGCCGGGTGGGCCGACCCGCCCGCCGAGTGGAGCGAGGGGTGCGGCGAGGCCGAGCGAGCGCGCTGGCAGGCCCTCCTGCGCCTGCGCGCGGCCGTCAACGGCTGCCTCGAGCGCGCGCGCGCCAAGGGCCTCCTCGGCGCGTCGCTCGAGGCCCGCGTCGTCGTCGCCGTGCCCGCAGAGGCGGCCGGCGGCGGTGGCGCCGGCGGCGGCGCCGAGTCGGCCGAGCTCGGGCGCTGGCTGGCCGAGCTGGACGCCAGCGGCAACGGCGCCGACGAGCTCCGCCGCCTGCTGCTGGTCTCCCGCGTGGAGCTGGTGCGGGCCGGCGCCGACGGCGGCGGCGCCGCCGTGCAGGCGGCGCTTGGCGGCAGCGGCGGCGGCGGCGGCGGCGGCGGCGAGTCGGGCGAGGAGGCGGTCGTCGTCGAGGAGGGCGTCGACGTCCTGTTGGGCGCCGAGGGCGGCGCGGCGGCGCCCGACGCCTCGTCGCTGTTCGCCGTGGGCGTCGCGCGCGCGGGCGGCAGCAAGTGCGCGCGCTGCTGGTCGTGGACCGACGACGTCGGCCGCGGGGCGGCGGGGGCGGCGGCGGGCGCGGCGCCCGGCGCCGGCGCCGCCGGCGAGCACCCGTCGCTGTGCGCGGCCTGCGCGGGCGTCGTCGTCGCGTCGGGATTCCGGCTGCCGGGGGCGGGGCCGGGGGCGGCGGCGGAGCCGGCGCTGGCGCAGAGGTGAGGCGCGTTCTGTAGAGTTCGGCCCTCTCTCTTCTTTTCTTTTCTCGATTTAGTCTCGTCAATTTTTTTTGTTCCTGGCGGGCGACGGGCCGAGCGGCCCGCGGAGTGGGCTCCTCCTCGCGTCCTTCCATTTTATTCTATTCTCTCCCTACCTTTCGCTCGTCTCGGAACGTCGCGAGATTCTGTCGCTGCCCGTACTGGCCGTGTGTAACGACAGTTCAATCCGATGGACACGTCGACGGCGGCGGCGGCGGCGGGGTCCATCGACACGTCGACGGCGGCGGCGGCGGCGGGGTCCATCGACACGTCGACAGTTTTGGCGGGGGAAACGGGGATCTTTGCCACGCACCACCACCACCACACACCACACACCACACACCACACACCACACACCGCGCACCACTCGCCGCGCTGCAGGCCCGCAGCCGCCGCCCCTCCCCCCACCTGCCCCTCCCCGCCGGCCCGTGCGGCGCCGCCGCCGACGCTGCAACGGCTCGTCACGAGAGAAAGAGGGGGGGGGGCACATGCTCGCGCTCCCCCTCTCCCATTCCGAATGATACGACCGCAGTCATTTGAACCACACGCACACGCACACGCACGCACGCACCCCGTTTCACGCGCGCCATTGCTCTTGGAACTGCAAATTGTTAGGGAACAACAGGCCGCGACCTCCTCTTCTCCGTAGCCAAGACAAAAGAGACGTCGGAGTCGCGCCCTCCCTCCCTCCCGGCCCGTCACGGAAGCGTGCGCCTAGCAGGGACCCGTGTCCCGGGGCACGCGCGGCGGACAGGCCGGCCCGTTCGCGCGGAAAGGGGAGAGAGGGGAGTCTGTCTCCCCCCCCACCTCTCTCCTCTCTCTCGACAGGGAGGAAACAAAAAAACGAAAGAGAGCAGTTGGACGAGCAGCAGGAATCGACGACGCTCGCGGAAAATGCCCGCAGTCCTGCGCGCGCGCGCCGGTGCGGCGCGCGCCCCCCGCCCCGAGAAGGAGGGACTCGAGCTCCTCGGCGGCGCCGGCGGCAAGCTCGAGACCGCAGGGAGCGTCGTGAGCATCGTGGCGCGCTTTGGCAGCGACCTCTCGTCGGGCCCGACGGAGGACGGCGCCGCCGCGCCCGCCGCGCCCGCCGCCTTTTTCGACGGGGCGGCGGCCGCTCGCGCGGCCGTGCGCGGCCTCGTCGACTCGCCGGCCAAGCGCGGCGACTTCTTGCGCAGCGCCTCGGCCTACTTTGGCCACGAGGTGCCCGTCGAGGGGGCCGCGCAGCGCGGGCCGCCGGCGCCGCCCGCCGAGGCGCCCCTGCCCGCCGCCGCCAACGCCGCACAACCCGCCGCGCGCCCGCTGTCCTCGCAGCACGCGGCCAACGAAGCGCGGCTGGCCGCCTTCAAGGCGTTCGAGCAGCCGCAGCCCTACCGCAAGGGGCTGTCGGCGGCCGAGGCGCCGCCCTACACCACCTTTCCCAACATCACGCACGGGTACCGGTCGGGCGGCTCCTACCTGCGCTGCGTCGCGTCGCTGGTGAGTCTTGGGGTCGTTCTCTTCTTCCGCGCTCGTCTCGTCCCCGCCCGTCGCCGCCCGCCTTTCCAGCGCCAAACACCATGCCTCAACGAGCCAACCAAAACCAACCACAACCTCAACAACAAACAAAAAACAACAACAAACGACAACAACAACCAACCAACCAAGCAATGTCAGTTCGAGCTCCACACCGAGACCCTCAACGCCTGGACCACGCTCGCCGGCAACTGCGTCAGCGTCGCCTTGCTGGTCGCCACCCTGAGGCGCGAGCGCGTCACCTCTCCCCTGGACGCCGTGCCCTTTTTGCTGATGACGGCGTCGGGCCTGCTGCACGCCCCCTTCTCCACGGGGTTCCACCTCTTCCGCTGCATGACCCCGCGCGTGTACAATCTGTGGCGGCGCCTCGACCACGTCTTCATCTACGTGATGTGCTGGCCGGCCGTCGCCGCGCTGTCCTGGTTCGTGCTGCCGCCCGCGCTGACGGCGGCGGCGTTCTCGTTGGCGGCGCTGCTGGCCCGCCGCGCGGCGCTCGGCATCTGGGGCCTGCAGGCGCACGTGCAGCGCGACCGGCGCGAGATCGTGCGCGCCGCGGGCGACGTCGGCGCCCTGGTGCTGCTGCAGTTCGCGCCCATGCTCCTCCAGTCGGCGCGCGAGGTGGCCCGCGGCACAGCCGCCACGCTGGCGCCCTCGGCCGCCGGCGCCGGCGCGTTCGTCGTCCTCGGCACGCTCGGCGTCCCCGCCTCGCTGCTGTTCGCGGCCAACGTGTTTGCCAGCGGCATCCCCGAGCGCTGGGCTCCCGGGCGCTTCAACTACTGCGGCAGCAGCCACCAGCTGATGCACGTGGGCGTTGTGGGCGCCGTCGTCAGCATGTACGCCTTCATGACCGCGCTGCTGCGGCACAGGGTGGCGGCAGCAGGAGCAGCAGCGGCAATGGGGGCAGCGGGCGGGGGCGGGCACGAAGACCCGCTGCTGCTGCTGCCGCCAGTGCTGTCGGCCGAGGGGTGCGGGCTGGGCGGCGTGGCGCAGGCGCTGGCGGGGGCGGCCGCCAGGAGCCTGGGCTTTGCGCCGGCGGCGTCCGCGTCGTTTGCGCCGGGCGGCGGCGGCGGCGGCGGGGCGGGCATCAGCGGTTGGTGAACAAAAGAAGAGAGAGAAGCAGGAGAGAGAGCGTTGTTTCTCGTCGCCTCGTTTTGGAGAGAAAGAGCGGCGGTTTGTTTATTTGTTCTCCTCTCCCCCCCCGCTCCCTCCCCTCCCTCCCCTCATCCAACCAACCAGTCGTCACCTCCTGCATGAGTGGCAGACACAGCACAGCACCCTTTCTTCATTCTCTTCTGCACGGCGCTCTGGTGAAGGAAACACAAAACCAAAACTCCTTGGAGCGGGCGGACTCCCGTCCCTCGCCCGCCGCCGAGCGATTTCGGCGCTTCATCCGCCACCTTCCCAAACTCGAAACGCAGGTTAGAAAACGCAGGCGCGCACATAACGAGCCAGCATCGGGGCACTCTTCCTTCCTTTCCCTAGACGCGACGCCCACCCTTTGTAAAAATCTAAAGCGCGGTCCCAAACGGCAGAGAGCAAGAGACGTCACACGGGGTGTTGCTCGTAGATCAGAGCGCGCCGATAAAGATAGAGCCCAGAGATTATGCTTGATCCTTCCTTCTCGCGCGTTTGCAAGAGGAGGCGCGAGGGACAGGCGAAAAAAAGGAGGGGCTGCGCGCGGGCAAGAGCGTATCGGCGCCAGCGTCAAATGCCGACACACATGGGCAAAAAGACGTGTACGCACACTGGCCCGAGCAAAAATAAACGCGAAGCAAGGAAAAAAAGGACAGGCGAAAAGAAACAAGTCACGACGCCACTACCGTACAAAAACAATCAGCGCCCGACGCGCCAGAAGCAACCTTCCTTACACTCACCGCTTGGCCGCCTTGCCACCACCAGCAGCAGCAGCAGGGGCCACAGCAACAGTGGCCGTAGCAGCAGGGGGCGCCGCCGCTGCCGCGGGCGCCGGCAGCAGCGCGTACCGGTCTGGCTTGCCGAGCACCTTTTGCTCAAAGAGCTCGCGCAGCACGGCCGCGGCCAGCGGCAGGCCCACGTCGGGCCGCAGCAGGTGCGTCTTGGGCCGCAGGCACGTCATCACCTCCGCCCACGTGGCCATCATGGCGTCGCCCCGGCGGCGCGTCTCGCTCGCCACCGCGTCCAGCAGCAAGGGGCAGCGGTAGATGGCCTCTGCAAACGCGCGCGACCAAAAAAAGTCGTGGCCGAAAAGGCGCATCCACTCGCGCTCGTACTGGCGGGCGCTCCGGCGCGAAAAGTCGCCGCGCGCGGCCATGTCGGCGATGGCGCCCGCGGCCGCTTTACCTCCCATCATCGCCGTGTGGATCCCTTCCCCTGTGAGCGGGTCGATGTGCCCCGCCGCGTCGCCCACCACGAGCAGGTGGTCGCCGCGCGTCGCGCGCACGCCCTGGCTCCCCATGCGTAAGGACGCGGCGCGCATGCGCTCGATCTTGGCGCGCGGGCCGAGCGCCGCCGAGATGTAGGGGTCGCGCGCGATGGCCTCGCTGTGCAGGCGGGCGAGGTCGGCCTCGTCCACCGTGCCACACTGCCCGCTGCTCTTGTTGGCGCCGCAGGGAATCAGGTAGTAGCAAAAGTTGAGCTCGTCGTTGGGGTGGCGGAAGATGGCTGTTGTTTTTGTTTTGTTTTTGTTTTGTATTGTGGATAGGATCGGTTGGTCGATTTTGGTTTTTGAGGGCGCGTGGGCAAAAACATTGTAAACACCAAACGACGAGCGAGCGTTGTTCGTGCGCGCGGCCGCGGAGCCAAAAAAACAAAGAGCAAAAACAAAGAGCAAAAAAAACTCACCCGCGTACCCGGGCAGCGACCATTTCGGGTAGAAGCACACGCCGTCAAAGTTGGCGTTGTGCGTGCCGGCCTCGACGAACGCGCGCGTGCACACGCCCCGCGGCGGCTCCGTGCAGTAGCCCAGCTTGGTGGCGAGGCGGCTCGTCGCGCCGTCGGCGATCACCAATACACGCGCGCGGACGACCTTATTGGCCGCCGCCGCCTTGCCGCCGCCCCCCTCCGCCGCCGCTGACGAGACCGTCCAAATGCCCTTTTCGGCGTCAAAGACGGCGTCGTCCACGTCAAACTCCTCGGTCAGCTCGGCCCCCGCCTTTTGGGCGGCCTGCACCATGCGCGCGTCCAGGTGGATGCGCTTGACGGCCGCGCACGCCGCGCGCCCGAGCTTCTCCTTGGACGCGCCGACGTAGCTGATGCCCATGGGCGAGACAAAGCCGCCGCTGTCGGCAAAGTGGGCCTCGTTGCTGCGGACGAGCGCGTCGAGGACGCCCATCTCCTTCATGATGTCGAGGGCGGGCGTGCAGCAGGCGTCGCCGCAGTACTTGTCTGTTGGGTTTTTTGGTTTTGGTTTGTTGAGGGGGGAGGCGGGGAGTTGTTTGTGTCGGCGTCGGCAGAGGAGGGGGCATTCGCTCGTCCTCAACATCGCGTCAGGTGCGCGCGTCGACCGTCGCCGGATCGAACGACGAAAATAGCTCCGTCCTCCAACCGGTCGGCGACGGTCGTCGCGCCGAGACGGGGAGGGACACGTCAGCTGGGATTGCGCGCAAGGCGGGCGGGCGGCCAACAAGAGGAGCAGAAGGGTGTTGATCGACGGGCGGGTGAAAGGGAGGGGGGAGGAGGGCCTCCCTCATTTTCGCGCCGAAAAACCGCCCGTAACGCACCGCGGGGGAAGCGCGCCTTGTCCAGTAGCGCGACCTTGTGCCCCTTGGAGGCCAGGTAGTACCCGCACGCGCTGCCGGAGGGCCCGGCGCCCACGATGACCGCGAGGTACTCGTCGTCGGCGAGTGGCGAACCGTCAGCGAACCGCCCCTTCTTCGGGGGCGCCCGCGACTTCGTGTACAGGAGGGCGAGGCCTGCGACCGCGGCGGCGGCCGCGGCGAGGCCGCAGACGATGCCGCGGTTCTCCGGCGCCTTGGCGGCGTCCAGGAGCTCCGCGAGCGGCTTCAGTTTCGGGAGAGGGGGTCCCATGGCTATCGGAGATTTTGATGGGGGGGTGGATCGGCGCGCCTCTTGCGCGACCGTTGGTGCCGGTCTTGGCAAAGCGGATCGATGTAGTAGTCGGAGAGCGGGCGTGGTCACGGGGTGCGGGAGGACCAGGTCAAGGACGGTGCGAGAAGATGGCCAAAACGGTCAAAAGGAGGTCTTTGGCGGCGACAGCGACGACGACGAGGACGACCGCGCCGGGCACGAGGGGAGGGTCAACGACCGGGGCTGGACCAGCCGCGAGGGCGGCAGCCGCCGCGGCCGCTGCCCGCGCTGCGGCCGAGGCGCTGGCGGCGGCGCCGGCGCCGGCGCCGGCGCCCCTTCGCCGCGCCGCTCGCACCGCCGCTCGGCCAGCGCCGACGGCAGCTTCACGCAGCAGCAGCAGGGCGCCCTGGGCGCCGGCGCCGGCGGCAACTACGCGCCCTCCTGCGCCGACTGCCTCGCGGCCGAGGCGGCGGTCGCGGCGGCCGGCCAGCCGCTGTCGCGCCTCAGCAGCACCGCCCAGTCGCTCGCGCGCCTGAGCAGCACCACCGGCACCGGCAGCATCGGCCGGCACCGCCGGCGGGCGCGCCTGAGCGAGCCCTCGTCCGGCGGCGATGGTGGCGGCGGCGGCGGCGGAGTCGGCGGCGGCGGCGGCGGCGGCGGCGGCGCCGACCCCTCGCGCGCCCTGGTGCGCTCGATGACCCCGCCCCCCTCGCTCATGCTCATGGCGCACCAGCGCACCACCCACGCCTCCGCCCGCCTGCGCCTCACGCGCCGCCGGCCCTCCGCCACGCTCGTCGTCGATGGCAAGCTGGCAGGGCACTCACGCCGGTAGAGATCGTGATGCTGTGCTCGGGCCGTTGAGCGTTCCGCATCCCGGCATTGCCCCGTACAGAACTGCACGCCCCAACCTTTCTTTTCCCCAAAAGATAGCGCACCATCACGAGTGCGAGCGGTGTAAAATGTCGTCGGCCTAGGTTGCCTTACGGCAGCGTGCGCGCACATTTCTCATTTTTCGCCGACGGGCGCACCTGCCGCCAGCTGCGCGGTTTCATCGCGCTCTCCCTCGTGCCTTGATATCAGCCACCCCTCTCGCGGCACACCCATCTCCACGACGAACGCAAACACCACCATCGACCATCAACAACGCGTCAAGCAACAAGCGAGCAAATCAGCGAGAGAGAGACACGTACGGAGAAAAGCCGTTTCCCCAGCTCATTCTTTCTCCCCGCGGCCAACTCCTAAACCAACTCTGGACCGGACCGAGCGAGTCACGATGCCCGCCGCCCCCATGACGGTCCCGGCCTACGTCGAGGCGAGCAAGCCCCCCCCCCACGCAAACGGCGGCGACCTCGAGGCCGGAAGAGGAGGCGGCCACGCGCCGCCGCCGCTTCCCGTCTCTTCCGCCGCCCCGCCGCCGTCCCCCTTTGTCCCCGGCTCGGCGCTCGCCATCGGAAAGCCCGACGGCGACGACGAGCCTGGCGGTCACCACCACGCCGCGCGCCGCGGCTGCGGCCTCCCCGCCGCCCTCGTCGGCTGGCTCCTCTTCGCCCTGGGCTGGCTCCTCTCCCTCGTCTGGATCGTCGGCCTGCCCCTGGCCAACGGCGCGCCGGCCTCGTGCGGCCGGCAGGCGGCGACGCTGCTCGCCTCGCCAAACCCCCTGGCGCAGCTCGTCAATTACGAGCGCCTGAAGCGGCTGGTCGAGTGCCGCATCTTCAACAACATCGCCCTGACGGCCGCGGGCGCCACGTGCCTGGTGCCGTGGCTCCTCGGCTCGTTCCTGCCGTGCTGCTGCACCCGGGCCGGCCGGCAGAACCACCAGGCCCACTGCGCGCCCCTGGCGGCGGCCAAGGCGCGCGGCTCCCGCGCGGCGGCCGCCAACACGGCGATGGCGGTGCTGGGCACGCTCGCGCTGGCGGGCCTGGTGGCCATGTGCGCGGTCGAGTACCGGGAGGGCAAGCGCATGGACACGCCCGAGCAGCGCGCCGAGCTCGAGGCCCTGAGCGAGGCCGCCAAGACGGGCCAGGCGGCGGCGACGGCGGTGGACGGCCTCCTCGAGACGGTCGGGCAGGCGCTGGGCATCCCGCCGCCTCCCGGCGTGGGGAGCGCGGCGAGCGGGGACGGCCTGCTGGGCCGCATGTTTAAGCCGTGATTCCTTTTTCGTTTGTCTTCTGTGCTATCCTCTTTCTTTTTTGCTCCTTCCCCGTTCAAGGCGCGGCCTCGCTGCAGCGGCACCCCGCCGCACTCGCGTCGCCTCCCGCCCCCCCACCAAAAATACAAACACAACGCGCACTTGGTCCCCTCTGAACCCCCGCTCCCTTCCGCTTGCGCCAGGCTCCCTCGACGACGACGAAATGTCGTCCGTCCCTCGTTCTTCTTGTCTTTTGTGTAAGTGCGACACCGTACTAAAAGAGCGACACACATACATACACGATGGGAAGTTGTCGTCAAACGTCGCCGCCTCTACAGCGCCGGGGCGGACGAGGACGCGGACGGGGACGGCTCGCACGAGGGCGCGGGCGCGCGACGGGACGCGGGTGCAGCCGCCTCGGCCGCGGCCGCCGCCGCCAGCGCGGCGGCCAGGCCGGGCGGATGCGTCGCCGGCGCCGTCGCCGTCGTCGTCGGCAGCGGCGGCGGCGGCGCGTCGAGGATTTGCGCGTGAAGGACGGCCGGCGACGGCCGCGCGCCGCTGTCCCCGTCGTAGAGGCCCCAAAGCCGGCGTGCGAGCTTGGAGGAGGCCAAGAGGGGCCCGGCGGCGCTCTCAGGAGGGAGGCGCGGGTGCGGGAGGGGGAGGGTCGCCCGGTAGGGGTGAAAAAAGTGCCCTTTTTCAATTTTTTTGATTCGCCCGAGGCTCTCTCTCTCCCCGTTCCCGTCCGGTTTGCCGGACCAAGGCTACTACGGTGAGGCTACTATGGCGGTCCTGCAGCCTGCGTGCTTGTGAGGGCGCTCCTCCTTGCCCCCCCTCCCCCCCTCCCCCCTTTTCCCCCCGCCGCCGCCGCCGCCCCTGTCGCCCGACGACTCCCGTCGCGCCCGCCCCCCATCTCTCCGCCTCTGCCCTCGCCCCAGGACGGCCGACGCGCGTCGCCGCCGACGCGAAACACCAACAAAAGGACGCGCGAGACCTGCACCAAAACATCCCAGGTTGAAGGGGCATGTCGACTCGGTCCACAGAAGCCGTTGAGGCGTGCTTTGCGTTCTCGCGCATGGACCAGAAGCCATTGATCGCGATTCGAGATTGGACCTCGGTCTCGAAAAAAAAGAGTTGGTTGACAATTGTAAATGAAACCCCTGCTTCCCTCGCCATTCTAACAAGCACCCAGACAACAACGAAACATACAAACAAGCGACAGCCATGGCGCGTGCCTTCGACCATCAAGTCTCCCCTTGACGCGCGCGTGCAGCGAACCCCCCCTTCAAAAAAAAAAAAAAAATCAACAACGACAGCTCATCTTCCCGCGCCCTCTCTTCGTCCCCAGCGGTGATGGGCGACACTGGCACCGACCAGCGCGCTCTGTGCGAGGCTGCACTCGCCGCTGACGCCGCCAGGGCGCTCGCCGACGCCGACGCCGACGCCGACGCCGATGCCTCTGCCCTGCCGCCGACCTCGGCCGCCGACGGCGCCGTCGGCGAGCAGCCGCTCGACGCCGATGCGTCGCCGCCGGGCTTGGTGGGGTTGACGTTGGCCGAGAGAATCGGCGTCGCGGCCAGCAACGCGCTCAAGGGCTTGTACGCGCGGCGCTTCCCAGGCGCTGGTCCTTGCGCGGCGACGATCGTCCAGCACCAAAGCCACTTTCTCGACGTCGCCAAGGAAGCAGCAGCGGCGATGGCGGGGGTGCCGAACGGCGGGAACAGGCCCATAGTCAGAAACGCGGCCATAGCGGCGCTGAAGATCTTCCTCAAGGCCGCCGGCGGCGACCCAGAGAACCTCGTGTGCCTGGCGGGGCCGAAGAGAAAGGCCGAGGCGATGGGCTTGTCCGACACGCCGCCGAGCAAGACGACGGCGTTGACGGCGGGCTCGGTCCCGTTCAGCCCCCTGGTCTTGCGGGCGGCGGCCAACACCCTCCGCAACGTTACTGAGCGGCCCTCGAGCACGGCCTTGGTCCGGCAGCCAGGGGACCAGCTGCAGTGGGCGTGCGTCGCTTGCACGAGCGGCAACCGGGCGCCGGTCGTGCTGCGCCACAAGGGCCTTGCCGGCCACAGCGACTCCAAGACGCACAAGAAGGCCGAGGATCTGTGGGCCAGCAGAGTGCGAGAGATCGGGGCGGACAACGCTGTGGCCGAGACGACCGCCTTTTTGGAGGCGGCGGGTTACGCCTACTTCGTGATGCCGCCGCCGCCGCCCGAGCCACAGCAGCGGCAGCAGCAGCAGCAGCAGCAGCAGCAGCAGCACGCGCCCCCCTACCCGCAGCAGCAGCAGCAGCCGTGGTCGCCCTACCAGCAGCCGCCGCAGCAGCAGGCGCACGCGCCCCCCTATCCGCAGCAGCAGCAGCAGGCGTGGTCGCCGTACCAGCAGCCGCCGCAGCAGCAGGCGCACGCGCCCCCCTACCCGCAGCAGCAGCAGCAGGCGTGGTCGCCGTACCAGCAGCCGCCGCCGCAGCAGCAGCACGCGCCTCCCTACCCGCAGCAGCAGCAGCAGGCGTGGTCGCCCTACCAGCAGCCGCCGCAGCAGCAGGCGCACG
>Ga0209390_10004840_pt1 | contig 19795 bp, 11 predicted proteins | sample BON01_FD_187212 | JGI IMG/M metagenome (GOLD analysis project Ga0209390, IMG submission 187212) | Freshwater microbial communities from Lake Bonney liftoff mats and glacier meltwater in Antarctica - BON-01 (SPAdes) (version 2) | ecosystem: Environmental > Aquatic > Freshwater > Ice > Glacier...
TTTTTTCGTCGGGGCTCGCGGACCCCCCCCCCTGAAAAGACACAAAGGCCGATTGCCCCGATTGCTCCCGACACGCGCCGACGACTCACCGAACTGGACGAAGCCCTTGGAGGCGGTGATGCTGCGCGGCATTGTTAGCGTAGGGGGGAGGGCGGGGGGGCGGATCCGGGGAGAAGGGGGGTTCCGCCCGACGAAAAACTTATTTTCGGCGATCTTTATTTTTTTCGCGAAGAGAAGAGACGTTTGGAGTGTTGTGTTTGTTTTGCTTTGAGGGCTGGGTTGCGTGTGGTGTGTGTGTGTGTGTGTAATCGAGCATGTGAGAAAAGGGAGCTTGGTATGAGAGGGACGAGGGAGGGAGGGGCGGCTTATGTAGGATGTGGGGCGGGAAAGGGGTTTTCCCGGTCCAGGTGGCGGCAGCCATCTTTCTCGCCTCCCGTGCGCCCGGATCCGCCCGCCCCGGCCGGAATCTGCCGCGCGCATCTGGCAGCAGAGTGCCTCGGGAGGTCAAGCGCCGGCCTCGGCGCTCGCGGGTGTGCGTCATGAGTGACGAACGGCGGGTGCCCTGGTGGGGAGCCGCCGGTCGTTTTTGCCCTCTCTCTCATCCTCCCATTCTGATCGGCAAATGTGCTGGCCACGCGCACACAACCACAAGGCCTCATAATGCAAACACCACCATCATCGCGCGTACGTCTACATCACAACAACGCGCCAAAAAGCTGAGGGGACACCGGCGGACAAGTGAAGAGGACGGAGGCGCCCTCGGCCCGTCAACGCCCTCGGCCTTCCCTTCCCTTCCCCTTCCCCTTCCCCTTCCCCTTCCCCTTCCCCTTCCCCTTCCCCTTCTCTTTGTTCGGCCCCCCCACCTTGGTCCTTACGCGCGCGCGGCGCAGCACGCGCGCGCGAGCCGCGCTCTGTCCGAGCACCGCTAGATTCGATCGTCGACGTTAGCTCACGTTCGCGCAGAGCGATATCGCGCCCATCCAGAAGGCCTCTGTGCTGATTCTCCCCCCGGACGGCGCCGCCCCGCTCGCCGCCGACGCCGCCGCCGCTGCCACGCGCCCACTCGCGTAGGCCGCGCCCGCCCGACGCTCGCTCCATTTGTCGCCTGCCTTTTCCGGCGCCTCTCGAGCGATAACGGCGACGCGCGACCATGCCCGGGGCCGACGACGTCACCGGGCTGATCCTGGCCAGGGCGGACGCGCGCATGACGTTTTGACGAGATCAAGCACGGCGTGCGCGGCCAACGTGGCTGGTCGCGCTCGACGCAAAGGACCGGTTGGCGGCTGCCGCCCGCCGCGACCGCCTCGAGCGTCGAGCCGACGCCATGGTCCGAAAAGGCTTCTGGAGCGCCGTCGTCCTACCGAGGTCGGCGACGCGGGCCGAGTACCACAGGGACGTGCAGGCGCCGCTCGGCGCCGCCACAAAGGCGGGCGACCTGATTGCCTTTTCGATTGCCTGGGAGCCGTTCTTCCGCGCGCGGCGCGGCGTCATGGACGAGCTGGCACAGGGCCCACTGCGGCTGTCCGACGTGAAGAGGGCGCTGCGGACGTGCGTCTCGGTGACGCCGCCGTCGAACGAGGGGCCGGCGGTCCCCGCCGGGCGCCGGATCGCCAGAGTCGGGCGCGTCGACGCGGACGCGGTCGTCGCCCGGGCGCTCGAGCTGCGGACGGAATTGGGCGGCGCGGCGCGAGCGGCTCGAGGCGGCGCAGCGGGCCGAGCAGCAGCAGCAGCAGCAGCAGCAGCAGCAGCAGCAGCAGCAGCAGCAGCAGCGGCAGCATGAGTAGGAGCGCCAGCAGCAGCAGCAGCAGCAGCAACGAGCCGGCGCACCCGAGGCGCTCGAGGACGGCGGCCCGACGGCGGCGCCGCTCTCCTCCGAGGGGCGCGCCCGGGGCTTTGCGGGTGCCGCCGCTGCCAACGCGGCCGGCGTGGCCGCCGCGCGCGCGCGTCGAGCCGCATCGGGTCCCACGCCCGCCGTCACTCGCCGGGGACGCCGGGGGGGCGCCGCGTTCCGCGCGGGTGGGACGACGGACGCAGCCACCGGGCGGAGCCCGTCGCTCTCCTCCTCGCACCGACAAGGCCTCGCCGCGGCGGGCGGTGTCTTTGGGGGCGAGGCGGGCCCGACCCAAGTGGCCGATCCCGTCGCCGTCGATCGCCCCGCGCCAGCCACCGTCGCACCCGCGGCGGTCGGTGGTGCCCCCGACGAAGACGTCACCATTGGCGGCGGGTTTTTGGGGTTTAGGGTCCCCCGGACAAGTTTGTTCTCGTTAGTCCAGTCGCGTTTCAACTCGTCCGATCACCCAAAGAACATTCACGAACGCTTCCGCCACTTTTCGTCGTCCGCATCGAAGGTCGACTGGGCGAGCGAGGCCCCGTCACGCGCGGCCGTCCGCAGACGCCCGCCCCGCCTAAACAAAGAGGCGCGGCAATCTCCGTCCACGCCGAAATAATTATGTAAGCGAGCGATCCCCGCAACGGCTAGCAGTTGCAGGTATCCGCGTGACATGCACGCCCTCGTATCTCCGGCGGTCACCCCCTGTACAGGCGCAGCCGGGCCGGGGGCGGGGAGGTGCGAGCGACGAGCGACGAGCGGCGAGCGACGAGCGGCGAGCGACGAGCGGCGAGCGGCGAGCGACGAGCGGCGAGCGACGAGCGACGAGCGTTGCTCGTAAAGTTCTAGGCAGGCTCTCCCCCAAATAATCACAACGGGAATCCGCACGACAATAGCACCGTTCGTCAACAGTGATCGATTTTCCTCGAGCCAACCTTGACCCTTACCCAACGCCGATGGCGACGCTGCGGCCGCCCGCTTCCAAGACCAAGTTTCAAAGCGTGGTAAGTTTTTGCGTCACCCATGAGCGTCGCGTGCGCCGGCGCGCCGCCGCCCTCCTGCCGCGACCGCGAAGACAGCTCGCACGCCAGGTCGGCGCTGTCGGTGTGAAACTTGACGGGCACGCGCACGTAGGACGGGCTCTGGCGCTGCGCCAGAGGGGCCGCGGGCGACGGCAGCAGGAACAGCGGCGTCGGCGACGTCGACGGGGGGCGCAGCTGCTGTTGTTGTGGTTGTTGTTGTTGCGGCCGTTGCTGCGGCGGTGGCGGCAGGGGCGGGACCGGCGCCGGACGCGCGCTCGCCGCCACCGCGCCAAGCCCGCCGCCGTTGGCGCGCGCCCGCGGGAGGTCGCCGAGAGGCTCCATGAGCGCCGTGGTCGCTGCTGCCGCGGCGCCGCTGCTGCCGCCCGGCGCAGGGAACGGGTCCATCGCCGCGCCCGGGAAAGTCTCGAACAAAGGGAGGGGATCCATGTGTTTTTGTTTTCTGTTTTTGGTTTTGTATTGGCTGTCGAACGAATCACGGGAGGGGAGCGTCGAAACGGGGGGGGGCAGGCCAATCGTTCGTCCTCTTTTCATTGCAAATGGGGCGCCTGAAAACGCGGTTTGCAGAGGGCCACGCGACGATCCACCACACAGCGCCCCGAGGCAGACCCCCTCATGCGTCCGGCCTTTTCAAAGCGTTGATTTAAAGTTTACAAGAGGCTATCTAAACGACCGTGAACGCGGGCGGCGACGTCGGCGGCCGCTCCTTCTTCTTCCTTGGGGCGGCGCTGCCGCTGCCGCCGCCGCTGCCGCCGCCCGCCTCGACACCGGCCCCCGCAGACTTTCTGCGGCCGCCGCCCTTGCCGCCGCCGGTGTCCTGCCTCGTCGCGGCGGGGGCCTCCGCCTCGTCTTCCTCGGCGGCCGCCGCCTCCGCCGCCTCCGCCGCTCCGTCCTCCGCCCCGGCCGCGACCACGGCGACGCCGCCGCCGCCGCCGCCGGCACCGGCGGCGGGGGGCACGTTGTCGGGCCGGGGCAGCGCTCGGTCTCGGTATAGAGTGACGCAGAAGCCCACCTGCTTGACGCACACCGCGTCCAGCAGCCGCTCCATGGCGACCGCCGCCGAGCGCCGCTCGAGGCCGCAGCCGTCGCCCAGGCGGACGCGGACCAGCCCCGACGGCGCGCCGGCCAGGGCGCCGGCCGCCGAATTGATCACTGCCGCGCTGAGGCCTTTCGCGCCCACCTGCACGCGGACCAGCTTTTTGGATTTTGCGAGCGCCTCGGACTCGGCGCGCAGGGCGCGCAGCTTGTCGCGCGCCAGGGGCGGCTGGGCGCGGCGGCTCGGGAGGACGAGGTCGTTGGCCGCGTCGGAGAGAAGCGCGTCGGCGGCGGCGGCAGCGCGCTCGGCGGCCGTCGTCGTCGCCGGTGCCGGCGCTGGTGACGACGCCGGTGCCGGTGCTGGTGACGACGCCGGTGCGGGTGCGAGCAGCAGGCGCGCGCGCTTGTTGAGCGCGCCCCGCGGGCAGGAGTAGGTCCGGGCGGACGGGATCGGGAGGAGGGCGCGTGGAGTGGCGGCGGGCGGAGAGAGGTTACGGGTGAGCGCCCGGGGAACGCTCGAGAGGGCGGCGCTCGAGGCGCGCCACGAGAGGTGGGCCATATTGGTCGGTTGTCGGGTCGATTGCCTGAACAGGTGTTTGGAAGACGATACGCACATGAGCCGATTTGCCCTTGGTCCCCCTCCTCCTCCTCCTGCTCCCTCCTCGCGATCAAACATCCATCACGCTTCTGAAGACGCGCGAGCGCTCAGGTCACACGACACAGACACACAACGCATCGCTCCCTCTTGGCCTCCGTCACGTCACACTCCATCACACACACGCGGCAGCAAACAGCGGTCTCGCAGCTCTCGATCATCATCAGCGAACACGCGCGCGGGCTCCCCCTCCCCCCATCAACAGACGCGCCAGCACGGCGAGCTGCGGACGAGGACCACCACCACCACCACGACCGCGACGATCATCGCATCCCCCGCGCACGCGCGCGCTCCCGCCGCAGACCGCTCCTGTCGCTGCCCGTCCTGCCGACGACGCGCGCCTTTCGCCGGCGCCGCCAACACGAAGGAGCGCGCGCCATCTGCGCCCAGCGCTTTTTAGCCCTGCTTGCAAGTCAAACCACAACCCATAAGATAGAGATGCCGTCCGCCAACGCCCGCTGGTACCGCCTCGGCGACTCGGCCATGCTCGTCCTCTCCGTCGGCGACATCACCCAGTGGAGCGGCGACGCCATCGTCAACGCCGCCAACGAGCGCATGCTCGGCGGCGGCGGCGTCGACGGCGCCGTGCACCGGGCGGCGGGCCCAAAGCTGCGCGAGGCGTGCCTGCTGGTGCCCGAGGTCGCGCCCGACGTGCGGTGCCCGACGGGCGAGGCCCGCATCACCCGCGGGGGCAGGCTGCAGGCCAAGTACGTCATCCACACCGTCGGCCCGGTCTACGGCGACCGCGGCGACGGCGACGAGGCGCCGCGGCTTCTGTACTCGGCCTACCGCGCCTCGCTGGCGCTGGCCGCCAAGCACCGCCTGGAGAACGTGGCCTTCCCCGCAATCTCGACGGGCATCTACGGGTACCCGATGGGCTTGGCGGCGACCGTGGCGCTGACGGCGGTCAAGGAGACGCTGGCGGGCAGCGGCGGCGGCGGCGGCGGCGGCGCGGGCACGGGCGGCGGCGGCGCGGGCACGGGCGGCGGCGGCGGCCCCGCGCCCAGCAGCGGCGGCGGCAGCGCGGCGCTCGGCGGCAGCAGCGGCGGCGCGGCCGCGCCCACCAGCCCCGTGCGCTACGTCGAGTTCGTGCTGTTCGACCAGAAGGCGCTCGACGCCTTTGCGGCCGCCGCCGACGAGCTGCTCGAGACCATCCCGGGCGCGGGCGGTCCGACGGTCACGGAGCCGCCGCCGCCGCCGCCGCGGGCGCCCGGCGGCGGCGCGGACGGCGAGCAGGCCGAGTCGCTGCACCCGTCGTCGCAGGCGGCGCAGCCGACGGGCGACCCGGACGGCTCGGGGTCGGTCGGGCAGGGGGCGGACGCGACGGAGGACGACGCGATGGGCGGCGCGCCGGCCGGCGGGGGGGCGGGCGGCGGCGGCGGCGCCGTGGGCGGGGGGGCGGCCACGTCGGAGGACGCGGCGGCGGCGGCGGCGCGCGCGGCGGCGGGGCTGGCCGCGCCTGCGGGCACGGCGGCGCCGCCCTCGTTCGTGACGCCCTCGGGCGCGGCGGGCGGGGGCGGCGGGGGGCCCGCGCCGTCGAGCGTGGCCGCGGCGCCGTCGGCGGCGACCTTTAGCGGCGGGCCGGTGCCGTCGCGGCGCTGAGAGTCCGCCCGCGGTGTTGTGTTCGTCGAGCTTGGTTTCTTCGAAGGAGGGACGCCCTCTTTTTCCAACCGCAGGCACGCACAAACGCTCAGTCTTGCTTCCTCTTTGTCTTTGTAACGACTCGGCGCGCGTGCGCCTTCTCTCTTTTGAGTTGTGGTTTTCTCAGCGACGACGCGGATCGCGCGCGGCGCCGTTCAAATTTTTCGAGGCGGCGATCGGTCGTCTTCTTGAGGGCGTCGCGCCCCCTCCGTCTTTCTGCCCGACGCTACCCAACGACGCTCTTAGCAACTGGCGAAGCGACTCCTCGGCAACCGGGCCACACCGCACCTGAGCCCGCACAGAGACAAGGAAACCGCTGCGATTCGGGAGGACGCGCTCTTTTTGCCCCTCCTCCGCGCCACACACGCAAACAAACACGCCCGCCACCGCTCCAACGAAAACAAGAAACACACACGGGCGCCATGTCCACCCCGACCAGGGGCCGCAAGGCCCGCGGCGCCGGCGGGGGGCCCGCGACTCCCGGCGGCGCCGGCGCGGCCGCCGACCCCCCCTCCTCGTCCCCGTCCCTGCTCGCCGCCGAGTTTGAGCTCTGGGCCGTGCCCGAGGAGGTGCCGTCCGCCCTGCTGCTCAAGGCGCACAAGGCGTTCGCCGACTACGACGCCGGGCGCGAGGAGCGCGTGAGCTTGATGCTGGCGGCGGCGCGTGACGAGGCGGCGGCCGCGGCCGACGAGGAGGACGCCGCTGGGGCCGGCGGCAGCGCGGGCGGCGCCGGAGGCGGGGGCGGCGGCGGCCCGCGCCGCGGCGGCGGCAGCACGACCCGCGGCCGCCCGACCGGCGCGCCCCCCGCCGCCCCCCCCGCCGCCGCGCAAAAGGGCGGCGCCCCCGCGGGCGGCGCCCCCGACGCCGGCGCCTCCGGCGCGGCCGAGCCCCACCGCCAGCGCTGGGTCGCCCTCGGCGACGCCGCTGTCGCCGGGTTCTGGCGATTCGGCGCCGGCGCGCGCCACGCGCTGCCGCTCGGCGCGCAGGCCCGGCTGGCGGCGCTGGCGCGGGACCGCCCGCTGCACGGGGACGGCGGCGCGCTGGCCGGGCGCGCGGCGGCCCTGCTGTCGGCGTGCCTAGCGGCGCACCCGCCCGCGGTGTTCGTGCCGGCCGGCGGGCTTGTGGCGGCGGCGGGCCGCGGGGACGCGGCCAGCCCCCTCAAACAGACGCGCCGGAGCGTCGGCGGCGGCGGCGGCGGCAGGACGACTGGCGGCGGCGGCGGCGGCGCCGACCAAGAGATGGCCGACGGGGACGACGACGACGACGCCTCGCGCCCGCGCGGTGGCCTCGCCAGGGCGCACGTGCGCATCAACCCCATCGTCTGGCACCCCCTGGCCTCGGGCCTCGGCCCGAGCTCGAGCGGCGGCGGCGGCGACGACGAGGACGAGGGCGGCGGCGGCGGCGGCGGCCTGACGCGCGGCGCCCAGGCGCGCGAAGCCGCGGCCGCCGCCTCCCGCGGCATGGGCGCCACGGGCTTTCCCCAGCTCTTCCGCATGGTGGACGACGCGCTCAGCGCCGCCATCGCGGCCAAGGGAGGCGCCGCGGCCGCCGCCGCGCTCGGCATCGTCGGCGGCGGCGGCGGCACGGCCGGCGGCGGCAGCGGCCTGCTCGGCGGCGGCGGCGGCGGCGTCGGCGCGAGCGCTGCGGGCGGCTTCGGCGGCGACGGCCCGGACGCCGGGGCGGTGGCCCTCCTGCTCGGCTGCACGGTCGACGTGCTGCAGACCGACCTGGCCGCGCGCCTAAAAGCGTGGTCGGCGGCGGCCAGCGCGCCCGAGGACGACGCGGCGGCGGCGGCGGCGGACGAGGGCGGCGGCGCGCCGCGGGACCGGGCGGCCGGCGGCGGCGGCGATCAGGAGATGCCCGAGGCAGTCGAGGGCGGCGGGGGCCAGGCCGCTGCCGCCGCACCTGCCGGGCGCGGCGGCCGCCACGCCCGCCGCACCGGCGGCGGCGGCGGCACCGGCGGCGGCGCAGCGGGCGCCCCCTTTTCCGCGCGCCGCGCCGCCGCCGCGCGACTCCTGACAAACAGCCTCCTCTGGCGCCTGCTGCGCGACGAGCTGTCTTGGACGGGCGACCGCTCCAAGGGCCACCTCGTGCGCAACCTGGTGCTGCTGCTGGTGCTGGGCTCGGGCGAGCTGGACGCGTCGCTGCCGGGGGGCGACCAGGCGGGCGGCGGCGATGGCAGCGGCGACGGCAACGGCGACGGCGGCGGCCGCGGCAGCACCCGCCACGGCGCCGGCGTCGGCGCCGACCCCGCCGTGCTCGCCTCGCTCGCCTCGCGCCTGCTGCGCCTCATCGTCGAGCTTCTGAGCGCCGCCGAGGAGGCCGGCGTCTACAGCAACGCGTTCGCCGAGCTCCCCGCCGCGCTGCGCGTGGGCGGCGGCGCGGTCGCGCCGGGCGTCGGCGCCGAGTCCGAGGCGGCGGCGGCGGCGGCTTCGGCGGCCGTCTCGAGCGCCGCGCGCGCGGCGGGCGCCCCCGGCACCCGCGGCAACGACCGCGCCGCCCTCGACCGCGTCCTGCTCGACGCCTGCGTCAGCGGCAGCGCCGTCCTGCTGCCCTTCCGCTCCCTCGCGCACGCCCGCGCCGCCGCCCTCCGCGCCCTGCCCCCGCTGGACCGCGCCCGCCTGGCGGCCGCCGCTGTTGCCGAGGCGCACCAGCGCTCTCGCGCGCCGCCCGACGCGCAGGCGGCCGCCGAGCGCGAGCGCGCGCGCCTGCAGGCGGGGCGCCTGTCGCTGCTCGACGCGCTGCACGCGTACCACTCGGACCGCGGGCGCGGCGCCGAGGCGTACGCGGGCGCGCCGGGCGGCGCGGCCGCGTTCGGGGCCGTGGCGGACGCGGCGGCATGGCGCCTGGCGAGCGACGGCGTGTGGGCGGCGCGCGGCCTGGGCGGCGTCGGCGGCGCTGCGGCGCTGCTGGCGGCGCTGCTGTCGGTCGCTCGGCCCGGCGGCGGCGACCCGCTGGGCGGCGGTGGCGGCGGCGGCGGCGCAGGCGAGGGCCGCCGCAGCAGCCTGGGCGCGCGCACCAAGGCCGCGCTGGGCGGGGGCGACGTGGGCGGGCCCGAGGTTGCCGCGGACCTGGCGGCGGCGGTGCGGCGCGCAGAGGCCATGGTAACCGCGGCCCAAGAGGATTGAGGGGGGCTTGCGTGCAACGAGCCGCCGCGCCGTTTTTCGCTTCTGGCGCCTGCGACTTGCCTGGCATTGGGGTGCATCCGTCCTGAGTAACCGCACCAAAAGCACACACACCCTTGCAACACACACACGTACGCACACACGTACACACGACCATCAACTCGCGCGCATCCATCGCTCGTGGCTTTGTGGCGACGTTGACAGTTGCTGCACACAGTCCTCTCTTCCACCAGAACCTTTCGGTGCGTCCCCCCGCAGCGGCGCGCGCAGATGTCGAGGAGAGGCGCAGCGCGATTCCGGAGGTCTTTGCCCCGAGAAATCCGCCCCCTCATCGGCGCCTGGTGATTCGGATCACTGGGCGCTCGAGCGTTTGTGTTCGTTTCTCGCGGATTCCCTCCTCTTCTCCCGGACTCGCCCGCGAAGAAGAGAGAGAGCCTGTGGTGATCCCCTCTCGTGGTCCCAGGTGGTCCCGTCGCGCCTGTCACGCGTGATCGAAGGCGCAGCGAGCAGGCGTCGCCCCCCTCTCAAGGCAGCGCCGACGCCGATGCCCGCACCGCCAAACCGAAACCGACGACGCCACAACCGGAAAAAGCCGACGCCGCTCTGCGCTCACGACGCCCTCCTCCTCCCGCCCCTCTTATTAGAACGACATTAAACACCAAACAGCCATCCGCCGCCGCCGCCACACACCAACCATGCCGGAGATCGACGTCGCCAGCAAGCACTCGGTCACGCTTGCCGCGCTGCTCGAGGGGCACGTCGCCCTCAAGGGCGCCGAGGCCGGCGCCCTGGTCGGCGCGCTCGCAGGCCCCTTGGTCGCCTGCGCCCGCAAGACGGGCGTGCCCGCCCAGGATTCGCTGCTGACCGGCGCGGCCTACGGCGCCGCGGGCGGCGCCACCCTCGCCGCGCTGCTCGGCCTCGCCAAGATCGCCACGTCCGAGCGCGCGGGCCTCGAGGATCGCGTTTACCGCCTGTGCCACAACGAGTCTCAGCGGCGCGTCGACGCCTTTTCCGTGGCCGGCGGCGCGCTCGGCGCCGCCGCGGCCTACGCCCTGGTCAAAAAGGGCGGCTCGAGCGACTGCAAATTTCCCGTCAAGCCGTCGGCCGACGTGCCGCTGCGCGTGGCGGTGGCCGGGGGCGCGGCGCTGGGGTCGGCGCTCGGCGTGCTGGCGCACATGGCGACGCGGCCGGGCGGCGTCGGCGGCGGCCCGGGGGGCGGCGCCAACAAGATGCTCGACGAGCTCAGGAGCTGGCGCGCCCCCCAGAAGTGATCAGGTTCGCTCAGCGCTCGCTGGCAAGACTTGATCGACGGGCTCAGGGGCTTGGAGGCGCGCCGAGTGACTGATTAACTTTTCGAAAGTTGGCGCCCGCCGACTGCCCCTCCTCGAGGCGCTTGGCGCGCTCGGTGGTGGACCACAGAGGGCGAGAGGGCGAGGCGCGGGTGGAATCACAAGTCTGAGAGAAGAAGGAGGAGGTCGACGAGGGGAGGCGGCTAGCCGGGGGCGGCGCGTTTGGTTTGGCGCGCCTTGCAAAGAAGTCGCCCCGCGTTTCAACACGGCCGAGGGGATCAGAGGAGATCTGATTTCTGCTCATTTCGCTCCATCTCGAGGATCTCGCAATCTGTTCTCCCCGATCATTTTTCACCCCATCTCCAGGATCTCGCACGTGTCCAGGCTCACGCGCACCCGCTGCCGCGCCCCGTCCTCCCCGACCGCCACAGCCCCGCCCTCCGCGTCCCGCACGCTCAGCTCAAACCACCGCGCGGCCCAGTCGACCTCGACGCCGCCAAACGCCGGTTTCGCGACGAAAGAGCACCTGCCCAGCGGCCGCAGGCCGGCCAGGTCCTCGCGGTACGTGCCCTCGCACGCCCGCTCGCCAGCGTGGCGGGCGGCGGTCGAGTCGGTCAGGCCGCTGGCCATGAGCTGGTAGACGGGGCGGGCGAGGCGGTCGAGGCGCAGGGCGCTGGCAGCGGCCGGCGGGGTAAAGGGGGGCGCGGCGGCGGGGGACAACGGCGACGGAGGCCCGGCGGCGGCGGCGGCGGCGGCGGCGGCAGCACTGGAGGCGGCGTCGGCGGCTGGTGGTGTGGGCCGCGCCACCTTGATGTCGCTGTAGTGATAGTCGCCCGTGAGGACCACGACGCAGCCGCCGCCGCCGCCGCCGCCGCCGCCGCCGCCGCCGCCGCTGCCGCCGCCGCTGCCGCCGCCGCTGCCGCCCGCGCCCCCCTCCTCCTCCCCGCCGCCGCCGCCGCTGCCGGCCGTCGCGTTGGCGAGCGTGTGCAAGAAGTTGAGCTGCGCGCGCGACCAGCACAGCCAGTCGTCGCCCGAGCACACCTGCGGGCGCCGCCGGACCGACGCCGCGTCGCCGCCGCCGCCGCCGTCGTCCTGCTCGCCGTACAGCAGCGACCCGAGCAGCACGCTGCCGGACGCCACCAGCCGCAGCGGCGCGCGCGAGCGCGCGAGCGCCGACCGGAGCCACCGGCGCTGCCGCTGCCCGAGCACCTCGCACAGCGGCGAGTCGCTGCCCTCGACCAGGCGCCGCCGCCACACGTCGCCGCCGCCGCGCTCGCCATCACCGCCCGCCTCTGAGGAGGGGGACGACGACGACGGCGGCGACGGCTGCCAGGGGCGGTCCCAGGCCGCGGCGAGGTCAAACACGGCCTCCTCGCCCCCGGCGTCCCCCCGGGCAGAGGCGGGTGACGAGGCGTTTGCGGCGGCGGCGGCGGAGGCGCGCGGCAGCAGCACGGCCTCGTCCATCGCAAACTCCGGGTCGAGCGGGTCGCACAGCACGCGCCGGTGGCGCTCGGGCGCGGCGGCCGCGTCGGGGCCGCGGCACCAGGCCTCCCACTCGTCGTCCTTGCGGCAGCACGACCCACCGCCGCCGCCGCCGCCGATGGCGCCAGAGGGGTCGCCCGTCCGCAAGAAGTCGTCGCACCAGGCCGCCTCGGCGTCCGAGGCGAAGAAATTCGGCGGGCGCTCGCCCGCGCCGCCGCCGCCGCCCGAGGAGGAGGACGCGGCAAAGTCCGACAGCACCGCGCGGCACCAGCGCTCGCGCCGCGAGCAGGGCATGGGCTCGCGGAACCAGCGGCCGTCCGTCAGGACCAGCTGGATCGCCTCCTCGTCGCCCTCGTCTCCTTTGCCGCCGCCGCCGCCGCCGCCATTGCCGCCGCCGCCATTGCCGCCGCCGCCATTGCCGCCGCCGCCATTGCCGCCGCCGCCCCCCCCCCCCCCCCCCCCCCCCCCCCGCAGGAAACGGTACTCTGCCTGCAGCCCGTCGGCGCCGCCCCGCCGCGCGCTCCCCCTCGGCTCGCCGATCATGTCCAGGTAGAGCTCCTTGATCTGCGCCTTGGCCGGGTTCCGCGCGTCGCCGTTGTTGGCGCCAAAGTCGTGGTCGTCCCAGGTGCCCAGGATCGGCGCGCGGCAGGACGAGGGGGGCGGAGGGAAGTGCGGCGGCGGCGGCGGCGGCGGCGGCTGCTGCTGCTGCTGCTGCTGCTGCGCGTTTGACGACGACGGCGACGACGACGACGACGGCGATGACGGCAACGGAGAATCGACCGGGCACATGTGCGCGACGAACGCCTGGTACTCGGCGACCGCCAGCTGGTGCGCCGCGCGCCGCGCCGCGTGCACGGGGTCGGCCGCGAAGCAGCCGCCCGGCCGCCGCAGCCAGTCGGCGTCGCACGTGCAGCCGAAGCGCGCCGCCTCGTCGGCGCCGCCGGCGGCCAGCACTGCGCCGCAGTTGACGGGCGCGTCGTCGAGGTAGCTCATGTCGCCGAGCCACACCCACGCGTCGGGGTCGAAGGGTATGACGCCGCGGGTCCACACGGGCTGGGGGCGCAGGTCGTACGAGGTGCAGCTGCCGGCGGCGATCCTGGTCGTCGTCCTCGGCGCCGTCGCCGTCGTTCCCGTCGCCGTCGACGACGACGCCGCTCTGGTCGCCGCCGCCGCCGTCGTTGCGCTGCTGCCGCCGCCGCCGCCGCCGCCGGTTCCGAGGTAAAAAATGGTGTAGGGCGACGCGGCGGTGTCGATGACGCCAGGCGGGCGCTGCTGCTGCGGCGGCGAGCGCCTCAGGTACGCTGCGGTGGCCGCGGCCAGCGCGACGACAGACACCGCGAGCGCGAGCGACGCAGCGGCGGCCGCAAAGGCGGACCGTCGGCGCGCGGCGGCGGCGTTGGGCGAGAGCGACAGCGGCGGCAGGCGCGGCGGCGGCGGCGCCGATCCTCCTCCCCCTCTTCCTCCATCGGCGGCGTCTAGCAGCGCGGCTGGGGGAAGGAACTGCTCGGCCTCGTCCGATCGCCGCTGCTGCGCCGACGGGGGGACGCCCACCCCGTCAAAGGAGCCGTGATCAGCCACGGTGCTTTCTGTCGAAAGAGTTTGAAATTGAGGCAAAAGCAGAACGAATTTAGGAGGAGATGATGGTTGAGATGGTTGACAGGTGCCTTTCCTTTGGTCGTGTGATCGACCTGTGGAGGCCTGGCGGTCTCTTTCGGACCTGAAGGAAAAGCGCGTTTCGCCGAGCGCCCTCGCCAAAAAAGGGGGAGCGGCGCGTCCCAACCTCCCAAAAAACCAGAGCTGGCGAGGGACCTCCTTTCGCGAGCGGTCGATCTAGAGACCTCCCGACACACAGTTTATGACCGCGCGCCGTCGCCGGTCCCTGAAGCCCTGCTGTCGTCGCTGCCGCTGCCGCCGCGGCCGCCACGGGGCTCTCGTTTGCGCAGGCCGTTGGCTCGAGCATCAGAAAAGAACTACAGGCACGGCCCCTCAAGCACGCGATCGCGCCGGGGTACAGCAGGACGCCTCCCGAGCGCCGTCCCGTCACCAATCGCGGCGCTGTGATACGGCGGGGAGGGCAACCCGCGGCAGGCGCGGCGGGCGCCGTGCGGGGGGGGGCATCGCGCCGGCTGCGGCAGTTTCGGGCGGCGGGACGGCGGGCCGCGGCTGCGCCTCGGGGGGCTGCTGCTGCTGCTGCTGCTGCTGCTGCTGCTCCTGCTGCTGCTGCTGCTCCTGCTGCTGCTGCTGCTGCAGCTGCCGCTGCCGGTAACGCTGGTGCAGCAGGCGCTGGTGCAGACGATGGTGTGGCGAGGCGGACCAGGGGTGCTGGAGGGCCGCCGCCGCCGCCGCCTCTGCCGCCGCCGACGTTCCGCGCCCGCTGCGGCCGTCGGCGATGGCCAAGTCCCACCACTCCTCGTTGTCGGTCCTCAGGTCCTCCTCGTCGTCCACGTGCTCGAGACGCCACCGCTGCCACGCCGTCCCCGCCTCCGCCGTCCTCTCGAGGGCGAAGTAGGCCGCGTCCACGCGCCACTCCCGCCGCGCCTGGCGCGCGGCCTCCGCCGCGTCGGCGGCCGCTTCCGCCGCCGCCCGCGCTGGCACGATAGAGAGGAAGGCGATGCGCGTCCGCGCGGCGTCCCCGGGCGCGACGGGGGACACGTACCGCCCCCTACGCCCGCGCGCGCCCGCCGCCGTGGCCGCCGGGGGCGCCGGCGGCGCCTGGGGCGGCGGGCCCGACGGCGTGAGCGGCGGCGCCCCGCCCAGAGCCCCTGCGGGCGGCGGCGCGCCTGCGCCGGCCCCCCCGCCGCGCGCCTCGGCCTGGTCGTCCCGGCGCTCTTCGTGCCAGGCGAGCGGTCCGAGGCGCGCTTGCTCTTCACGAGCGGGGCCGCGCAGCCGCTGCACGCGAAGCGGCCGCTCTTCGATCGAGTCGGGCGCCTCTGCCCACAGGACGCGCAAGCACGGACGCTCGAGGACCCACTTGCCGACCTTGTCCGAGGCCTGCGAGGCGTCGGCCGCGGCCGCGGTCCCCTCGTATTTCCAGCCCACCACAGTCAGGCAGCGGACGCAGCAAGCGTCGGCGACCTCGTGCATCCCCGAGGTCGTCAGGCGGCGCTCTGGGGGGCCCATGATGGTGTTGTGCACCGTGTGGAAGAGGTAGGCGCGCCCGTTCTTCGAGTGGAATTCCTGGGTGTTTTTGGGTTTTGTATTTGGTTGAGCGGGTGGCGCGGGCGCGCAATGGGCGGGGGGGGGCGGTCGATATAACATTATGAGCTCCGGAGGTTCAGGCAAGGGGGGGGCATAAGCGGGGGGGGGGCGGTCAGGGAGAGTCTGTTTTGAGCGGTGGCGGCCTGTTTTGAGCGGCGGCGGTCTTTGGGCGCCCGCGCGCGCGCGCGCGCCACCCGGACGAAACGAAACACGCGCGGATAGGCACGGGCCGCCCAAAAACCGAGCACGTCGCCGCGATTCAGTGGTCACTAGCAGCGCATCGGGTTGGGTCAGCGGGCGAGGAGCGTCGCGGGCGCGCGCGTGAAAGGCAGGGAGATGACTCTACACGCGTTCTGACCTGTGAGACCCGGTGGTCGCTCGACGCCAAGGGAGTCGCGCACGCGAGGCACGCGTACAGCTTGGAGGTGGCGGTCGCCCGCAGGTGCTCCGTGAAAATCCTGCCCATTGTGTGGGAGGGGGTGGAGGACGGAGGGGCTTGGGGCGCGCGGGGAGGGAGACGAACGGAAAGAGGCGGACGATGGAAACCGGAAAATGAGCGCGATGAGGACAGAGAGACAGAAACGACCAGCAAGCGCAATCGCGAATCCCGATGGCTACTCGCGTATGAAAGTATGCTTGTTACTTGGTCGTCGATGTGTGTGGGAGGGGGAGGAAGGGAGAGCGCGCGACGCTAGGGCCCTTATCTGCGGCGGCCCAGCGCCGCGAGAGGAGCGAGAGAGGGCGCGCGGCGCGAGAGAGGGGCGAGCGCGCGGCGGCGGCGGCTCAGGGCGGCGAGGACGACGCCACCCGAACAAAAAACTAACGCGCCCAGGCAAATCACGCGGCCCCAGCGGACGAGAACTCCCGCCACCGCCCGCAAAGGACGGGCGCCAGGACCGTCCACAGGTACAGCGCCTCGCAAAACCACTTTGTCGCCATCTTGACCCACACGCTCGCCCACCCCCCGCCAAACTGAAAGGCGCCGCCGGCCGCCCCGGCGCCCGCCGCCGCTCGGGCGCCCGCTGCCGCCGCCGCCGCACGCGCCGCGGACGACGCCGACGCGTTGGCGGCGTCGGCCGCCGTCACGGCGCTGGCCACCTCCCAGTTTGTGAACAGCATGGCCAGGTACATCGCGGCGAGGGCGTAGACCAAGTGGAACATGTCCGGGCGGTAGGCGAGGCGGTGGCCGCGGCGGTCGGCGGCGCGCGAGACGGACGACACAGAAAAGACGGGGGCGACGATGGGCGGCAGGGGCGAGGCGCGGCCACCGCGGTCGCCGCCGCCGCCTCTGCCGCCAAAGCGGGGCAGCGCCGCGGGCGACGGCGCAGGGCTCGCGCCCTTGCTGCCGCCCCCTCCTCCCCCGTCGACGAGCGAGCCGCCGTGGCCATGGTGCACGAGGTACACCGAGGCCAGGCCGTCGGGGCCGCCCTGGTGGGGGCTCGCGCCTAGGATGCGGTTGCCGCCGCCGCCGCCGCCGCCGCCGCCGCCGCCGGGGCCGCCGCCGCCCCCTCCCGCGGGCGCCCCGACCAGAAAGCTGCCAAAGCCGTCGCCGCCGCCATGGTCGCCGGCCGACCGCGCCACGCCGGGGCCGCCGCCGTCGTCGACCACCATAAAGGCCGGCATGAGAGACCCCGCCGCGGCGGCGCCAGAGGGGCGCCCAAGGCCGCCGCCGCCGCCAACCACTAGCACCCCTTGCGCCGACGGCCCGCCCCCGTCCCCCGCCTCGTCGCCTTGTTCCTCTTCCCGCGTCGGCCGCCCGCCCCACACGGCCGACGTGCCCACGTTGAGCGTTGAGTAGCACACGGCCGCGATGCCGACGAAGAAGCCCGCGATCACGGTCGCCCGGTCGCCCACGCCCCCGAGGCGGGGGACGCACAGCGCTGGCCCACCGCCGCCGCCGCCGCCGTCGGCGCCGGGCGCGCCGCGCGGCGCGGTCGACAGCGCCGAGAAGAGCAGCCACGTCCCGTACAGCAACACGGCCCCGCTCGTGAGCAGGCCCGCCTCGGGCCGCCTGCCCGGCACGAACAGCGCCAGGACCACCAAGGCGCCCGCGACCACCGACAGCGCACAGAAGAGCGCGTTGAGCGCGCAGGCGGGCCGCTGCCCCGGCGGCACGTATATCCAAAAGGCGGCGCCGATCGCCGCAAACCCGCCGCCGAGCGCGACGGCCGCGCCGGCGACCAGGAGCGCCCACGCCCACCAGGCCTGGCGGTCGAGCAGCCAGCGGTTGGCGTCGTAGAAGGAGGCGACGCACTCGACCATCGCGAACACGAGGAAGAGGGCGGCGCCCGCGCGCGCGGCGTGCGCGTAGCCCGCGATCACGGGCTGCGGCACGAAGAGCGAGGCGACGAGGGCGGCCAGCCACAGCGCGAGCCTGGGGCCGAGCAGGCTCGAGTGCAGGCCCGCGCGCACGTCCCTGTCCCGCGTGCAGGCGGCCAGGGCGGCGGCGTGCAGCAGGAAGAAGGCCGCGCTCGCGAACGAGACGCGCACGGCCGCCTGGCGCCCCACGCACGCCTCGAGCCGCCGCCGCGCGGCGGGGTCGAGCGCAGCGACGAGGCGCTGCTTGGCGAGGTTGGGCGAGGGGCTCGTCGCGGCCGCTGCTTCGTTCGGCGGCGCCGTCTCGTTTCGTAAGAGGGCGGACGCCGGGGCGGCGGGCTGGGCGGCTGTGCCGTTGGCCGCCGCTCCCTCGCCGCCGCCGCCGCCGCCCATCGACGCCGGCAGCAGGGCGCGGAGGCCGCCGGGCAGGGCGGCCGCGAGCAGGCCCGTGATGCTGGCGAGCGGGCCGAGCGCCTCGGCGGGCGCCGGCGACGATGCGGGGGTCGGCGTGGGCGCGGGTGCCGCCGCTATCGCTGCTGCTGCTGCTGCTGCTGCTGCCTCTGCTGCTGCCGCCGAGGTCGCGGGCTCTGCGGCTGCTGCCGCTGCCGCTGCTGCCGCCGCCGCCGCCGCCGCCGCCGCCGCCGCCTCGTCCCCCCCCCCCCGCGCCTCCGCTGCGCTCGAGAGCGCGGCCCTCCGCCGCCGCCGCCGCCGCGCGGCCGCCGGCGCCGCCGCCGGCGCCGCCGCCGCCTCCCGCCCGCCCGTCCCGTCGCCCCCTCCCCCAAGCGCGGGCGGCGCGGCGACGGTCGGCACATCCGCGAGAGGAGAAGCTGCCGCGGCCCCTCCCGCCCAGTCGGCGGGCACGGCGCAGTAGTCGAACGTGCCGGGCCGCAGCAGCAGCGCGCGCGGAGCGTAGTCGCGCGCCAGCCAGGACGCCAGCCCGGTCAGCAGGAAGCAGGCGCAGTAGACCCACTTGGCGCGCATGTAGTCGCGGCGGAGGGCCTCGGCGGCCCCCTCGCCCTGTCCGCGGCCGTTGTGGTGGCCGCAGCAGGTGCCGTTGAAGAGGCCGCCCATAGTGGGCCGCCGCGGCTGCCGCCGCCGCTGTTGTCCGGGGGCGAGAAGGGGGCCCGAGAGCGGGGATGCGCCGGCGGGGCCTGGGGCCTGCCGTTGCCGGCGTTATGGCGCGGCCCACCCTCTCTTTCGTTTCTTTGCCGCAGTCGCGGGGCGTGGCTCTCGCTCGCAAAGCTCGGGTCGCTCAGCGACCAGGCTCCGGGCTGGCCGAGCGAACGCGCGTGAGGCCAAACGGCGCTCGCGTCCCTGTGGCGGGTCACGGCCCCCTCTCCCTTCCGTCCTCTCCTCTTCCTTGGACTCTGTCTCTCTCTCTCGGGGGCCCTTCCAACGCGCGCGTTGAGGGCTTGAGGTGGCGCGACCGGTAAGCTGCCAACCCTGAAGCGGCCCACCACCCTCGTTGAGGAGCAGTGCGACGACGCGCGCGTCCTTGCTCGAGAGGGGACGACGCGCGAGTCTCTTTCAAAGGTCGGGTCTCGCGTGGAGATAATGGAGCGGTGCTTGTGTTTTGGGGTGCGCGCGCGCTTGGAGGTTGTATGGTCTATGAAGAAGAAGGTCGTGCTGGACCGCGCCAAGCCCGAAGACGAAACAACAAAAAGCGAGTCGGCGACGGTAGCAGCGGCGAGTGTGGCGGAGGCTCGACGGCGAGACGGCGAGTTGTCCGCCGCCGACGGCGAGTGCGGCGAAACGGCAAATCGACGGCGAGTTGCCAAGTCGGCGGCGAGTTGGCGGCGAGTTGCATTTTAAGCTTTCTGAGGTCCTTACAAGCCGCTCTCCTCTCTTCTCCCCCCCGCTCTTCTCGCCGCGTTTCCGGCAGGCAACCTCTCCCAGTCACATCTCCTAGTCGGCCAACGTTACCAGATTCCTCCGATACAAGGGCGACTAGGAAAGAGCCATCCGCATCCAAGCGAACCCGGCGCGACCCCGCGGCAGGTGAGCACCAACAGGACCAGGACCAGCAGGTGCGGGACGACGAGGAGCAGCAGCGCCAAACCGAAAGGTGTTGTGAAATCCGCCCGCGCCGCGCTCCTGGGCGTGCCCCGCGCCCCCAGCTCCCGGCCACAGAGGTTTTGACCTACACGCTACCGCTCGGCGCCAGCCGTTAGGTGCGCGCGCTGCCC
>Ga0209390_10004842_pt1 | contig 19788 bp, 14 predicted proteins | sample BON01_FD_187212 | JGI IMG/M metagenome (GOLD analysis project Ga0209390, IMG submission 187212) | Freshwater microbial communities from Lake Bonney liftoff mats and glacier meltwater in Antarctica - BON-01 (SPAdes) (version 2) | ecosystem: Environmental > Aquatic > Freshwater > Ice > Glacier...
CAAAACTGTATCTATCTGTTTTTTAATACCATAGCTATCCAGAAGACCGAATAGAAAATGAAATCCGCCAAAGGATTTTACTGATTGCTGAGAATATATTACTTTCGACATAACTGGATCACCAATAGGGTGATTTTTTTGGAGCCTACCTTCGACAGTAGGCTCCTCTTTTTCAACAACTTAATGTGGATACTCCATTATTACTTGCGGAATTGAGGTTCTTTCGTGCCAACCGTCAATTTATCATACATAGTGATGCCATTCATGATTTTAAGACCCATTATACAGGAAAATTGATCGTCCATGTCGAGGGACATCAATCAACAGAAGTAGTGGTTAGTAGGGAGAGAGCCAGTGCATTTAAAAGGTGGTTTGAAGAAACTAAATAAGTCTGCTTTTTTCTATCTTTGGGTAAGATGAATCAGAAAAATAGTTTGGCCAACGCGGCGTATACGTTAATCATATTATTGGCACTAGGCTACCTGTTGTCCATTGGAAAAATGGTGATAGTACCCATCATATTTGCCATTATTCTTTCCTTTCTGCTGTATCCTCTATGTAGGAAATTAGAATCTTGGAAATTCAATCGAATAGCAGCCATTTTTTGCAGCATGCTAATTGCAATTCTTCTTATTTTAGGATTGCTGACGCTCTTTACTTCCCTGTTTGCTGGTTTATTTAGCGATTTTGATGGTTTCAGTGAAAAGGTCATTAAAACCATGGAAGATGCCTTGGATTGGGTTGCGAGTGTCCCGATTTTAAATAACAATTTGAAGCCCATGATTAAAGAAGGGGGAATGGGCTGGGTAAATCAATTAAGTGGTGTTCTTGGAAGCAAGCTGCTATCGTCGACAGCCATTGTTGGTTATTTGGTAATCATTACGGTTTATACTTTTTTGTTTCTGCTTTACCGTAGTGCATTTAAAAAGTTTATCCTTTCTTGGTTTAAGGATCCGCTTTTGTCAAAAATAGAAAAGATGTTATACCAATTTCAAAAGGTTACCCAAAGCTATTTTGGCGGCTTAATTATCGCTATTGGTGTTATTGGAACGATAAATTCAATTGGGCTTTATTTTATTGGAATTGAGCATGCCTTTCTATTTGGCTTTTTCGCTGCCTTTCTTACAATTGTTCCCTATATAGGCACTACAATTGGCGGTTTATTGCCTTTTCTCTATGCCTTTTTTAATTATGATGAACTATGGCGGCCTATTGCAGTATTGATCTTCTACCAGGTGGTACAAGCTGTTGAGGGCAACTATATCACGCCAAAAATTGTGGGGGATAAGGTTAGCGTTAATCCTCTGGTGGCAATTGTAGTTTTGATTGTTGGCGGATTCTTTTGGGGAATTGTTGGTATGGTTCTCAGTCTGCCACTAACTGCCATTGCACGGGTATTCCTTTCGAATTTTGAAAGCACCAAACCCTTTGCTTATTTGTTAAGCAATGATTTCAAGAGTAAGGAATAGTAGTGTTTTATTTCGCTACTAGAAGATCTGCTAATTGCTCACCTGTGAGTGTAGCAAGAGAAACCCCCATTCCGTTGCAGGTAAAGCCTACTGCTTTACGAACCCCGATTTTCTGCGTGATAGGCATTTTGTTTTCACTGAATCCCATAATACCACTCCAACGGTATTCCACATCAACCTTGGTTCCTGGAAGGATGATTTCTGTCATAACTCGGTCTAAATCCTTTTGAATTTTATCATTGAGTCCAAATTCAGAAGTATTCTCGGTTTCCTTGTCTAAGTTTCTTCCACCACCTAATATGATGCGGTCTTCATGATTACGGAAATAGTAATACCCTTCGTTAAAATGGAAGGAGCCTGCCAATGGAAGTCCACGCATTGGGCGCGTTACCAAAACTTGTCCTCTGGCTGGTTGAATGGAAATGCTATTCTCCAGTAAGTTAGATGCCAAAGCATTGGTGCAAATGCCCACATTGGTGCAGGTAAAGCGTACGTCGTCGCCCAACTGCTGGTGCTTCACCATCACTTCTACAAAATTGGCATTCTCCTCAATAGAGACTACTTCTGCTCCTGTTATAACTCGGATGCCCAAGGCATTGATCAATCGCCATAGGGCAGAAATGAGTTTCCCTGAATGCAATTGGCCTTCTAGAGGGTTATAAATGAGTTGTTTCACTCCGCCAAATCCAAAAGAGGCAATTTTCTCGTTCTCAACGCTGAATACGTCTTGCTCAAAATGCGGATGCAACAGCTCATTCAGCATGTCTAAATCGGCTTTGCTTATCTCTGTTTCATCGTTTAAGATGAGTTCGTGACCGCCAAGTTCTTCATACTCCATGGCTGAATCACTGATTCGGCTACGGAGTATTTTGAGTCCTTTTGCCCGATCACCAGCCAATTTAGCCGCAGCCTTATCGCCTTGAACTTTGATATCGCCTAGCATTTCAGCAGCCTTTGCAAAACAGGCAAAACCTGCATTTCGCGTACTGGCTCCTGAAGGGAAAACTCCGCGCTCCAATACACAGATACGTGCACGTGGCGACTTCTCCTTAACTGACAATGCAGTTGAAAGACCTAAAAGGCCGCCACCTACAATAATTATATCTTGAGCACATAGTGCTTCTTTCTCCCAGTAACTTAGCATGTTCGCAAATGTAAAAAAGGATTTAATTTATTGGAAAGATAAGTTGACAAACTGTTCCCTTTCCTTCAATTGACTCAACTTGGAATTCACCATTAAGAGACCGAGTAAAACTACGAATAAGTTTTAAACCTATACCAAAGCCTTTTTCCCCAGATGTTCCTTCGCCAGGTTTTAGTTCTTGCATATGGTTGAGTTTTGCAAGTTGCTCGCTATTTATGCCGATTCCATTATCACTAATTATAATGTGGATATGTCCTTTTTTAAGCTTCCATGTAAGATCAATACTTCCCTCTGTGGTGAACTTATTGCTGTTTTTAATGAGATTTCTAAGAATAAAACGAAGCTTATTGACATCCGTTTTCCAAATTATAGGCTCGCCTTTAAAGCGTAGAATATTCTTTTTACGCTGGAGTTCAGGTCTCAATTCGCAGGAAATAGTTTCCAATAACACCAATAAATCCAAATCTTTCGATTCTTGATTCTGTTGGTCTGCCAAGTCAATTCCCCATTTAAGCAAATTGGTCAAGAGTACTTCAGAAGCAGTTAACGACTTATCCATCTCTTCCGCAAAATCACGGAGGTTCATGGTGCTATCGTCTTTCGATATATCCACCAAAGTTTTTATGCTCCTTACTGGTGCGATTGCATCATGAGAAATAGCGGCAATAATATCTCTGAACCGCGTAAAATTTTCTTCGAGCGCATTACTTCCCGATTCAAACTGGTGCAAGATTTCTAGGTAGCTTTCCATAAAAGCCTTTTGATTCAGAATTTGCTCCACCTGACGCGCCATTACCTCATGAAATTCCGACTGCAAGGGGCTCAATACTCTCGGCTTTTGGTCAATCATACAAAGTGTACCAACTTTTTGTCCCTTTACTCGCATCGGATATCCGGCATAAAAGGAAATGTTTGGATCACCTGTCACCAAGGGATTATCATTGAAACGGATATCCTTATTCGCATCTTCCACAACAAAAACCTCATCCTGCAAAATGGCATGGCCGCAAAAAGAAATCTCACGTGAAGTACTGTTCACTGAGAGTCCATGATTCACATAAAACTCCTGTGTATCTTTTGTAATAATGGATACAAGTACAATGGGAACTTCACAAAATCTTGCCGTGATTGAAGCAATGTCTTCAAGCTGCTTATCGGCTTGCTCAGAGAGAAAGCCCAACGAGTCGATTACTTCGAGTCGTTTGTTTTCATTAGGGAGTTTTAAAGGAGCGATCATTGTTTCAAAAATAGGTGACTTACTCTTCTTCTGCCGCATTTTTTAAGGAGGATAAAAGTTGAAAGGTCCCATTTGCTACAAAACGACGATTTTTTAAAGAGCTATCGATCACCATAAAGGTGTCTATTATAATGGGATTGCTTATTTCAATCATCTCAAAATTATTTTTATCCAATTGCTCAAAGACAAAAGATTTGCCTTGCCAAACCTGCAAAGCAGATACGGGAAGCACCAATGCTGCTGGTTGATTGATGGTAATTCGCGCTTGAACGAAGGTTCCTGGAAGCAGGACAGCATCTTCTTCAGCAAGGTGGGCATGAACCTGAATGGTTCGGTCGCTTTGAACGGTACGACTGATTAAATAGACTTCCCCTTCGCGCTCTTGATTTTCATGTGGAAGTTTGAATCTTATTTTTTGGCCCACTTCTATGCTATGGATGTCTTTCTCAAAAACACGCAATTCAAGGTGAATATGATCCAAGTTGATAAGGTCCATCACAACAGCGCCTTCTTGGGCATAACTTCCTTTATTAACCTTAACTTCTTGCACCCAATAATTGGCGTCGGCATAAAAGCGGACTTTCGCTGAGAGAGTTTTCGCCTGAATATTCGCTACCGAAATATTTACTATGCGCAGGTTTTCTTTCAGCGCATATTGCTGTGCTTTCAAGCGGTCTACCTGGTTTTGGGCTTGGTCAACTTCCTTTTGGGCATTCACTTTTCCTTCACTTAAAACCTGCTGTCTAGCAAGGTTCTTTTCGGCAAGTTCTAGGTCGCTTTTACATATAAGATACTGCTCTTGCATCCGAATAAACTCTGGGTTTTCAAATTCATAGAGTAATTCTCCTTTATGGATATGCATGCCATTGATTAAAGGGATTTTGGTGATTTTCCCCGGATAGGAGAGGGTGACGCTCTGTTTCTGTTCAGGGGGAACATCGAGCACGCCAGTAACGAGTAATTGGGTGCTGAGGTTTTTTTCTTCGGCCAATTCTGAACTGATATTCAGTGCAGCAACAGATGCGTCGCTGAGTTCGATATGGCTCTCGTTTTTTATGGCCAATTCTGGAGTTTGTTCAGAACTTGGGGCTCCACAAGCGAGCAGTGCAAAGCTTAATATATAGATGGGGCTAAATTTTTTCATGATTAATGGGTGCCGTTTAAAAGCAAAATGTGATTGGATAAAATGCGGGTTTGGTAATTGAGTTGAATCTGACGATCTAAGAGTAATAGCGCGTCATTGATTTGATACAGATACTCCATAGCAGAGATATCTCCTTGTTGATTGGCCATAAGCGCTTGTTTTTGCAGCTCATACGCCAATGGAACAGATTCTTGCTCAAAGGAATTCAGGTTGCCTTTCGCTACCATAAAGGTATTGATCAAGTTCGTCCACTCGGTTTTAAGTTCTGTCTCCTGCTGGTTTAAAGTATGATAAGCCGCCTCTTGTTGGAGCTTGGCGCTTTTTACCCTTGCCATTTGTGGTCCAGCCCAAAGTGGAATGCTCAATCCTATACCAAATCCTTGAAAACGATCAGAGGGAACGGCGATGGGTGCGCTGAAATCGGAGCCCGTCGGACCGCCAATCAAACTTTGGTTGAAATACGAAAACTGCAAGCCGGGCCAAAAATGACTTTTCTCCAAACGAACTTCGCTTTCAGCACGGAATACCTGGGCTTGCATCACTTGAATAGAGCCATTTTGAGTAGATGAAAATTCACCCATAGCTGGAATTATGGCTTCTTCCCAAATCAGTTCAAAAGCATCATCCATACGCAAAACAGCCTTTAGCGTGGCTTTTTCATTCTTGATTTCTTGATCAAGCTGAGCAAGCTGAATGGCTATATCAGCACGTTTGGCTTTGGCCTGTTGCCAGTTGAGGTAACTTCCTTCTCCCGATTTATACCGCAATGCAGCGGCTGATTCCAAGGCTTTAAACAGGCTATCCTGACGTGCATACAAAGTCTGTTTTTCCTGCAAATACAGCAGCTTCGCACAGGCATTACGAACGGAATAAGCGAGTTCATCCTCCGCCAGCTTCAAGGAAGCGCCACTTTCTCCATAAGCCGCTTCATAGGCCTGCTTCTTCGCAATCATGGTGAAAGGAAAGGGCAGTGTTTGACTCACCGTGAAGTTATTGTCAGTTTTCACATAGCTATTATACTGGCCATGCTGCCAGCTGATCTGGGTCGGGTTGATTTCCGCCGCCTGCTTGATTTGTTGTTTTTGGGCCAAGACTTCATACTGCTTGGCGCGTATATTTCCATTGGCTCTCAATGCTTGCCGTACAGCCGAGTCGGGGGTAAGAACTACCTGCGCCTGGGTATACAAAAGCGAGAGGCAAAATCCGGAGAGAAGAATCATACGTTTCTTCATGTTTTTTTTCTTTTTTGAGTGAGTAAGAAAAGAATAGGTAAGAGCAATAGGGTTAGGGCAGTGGAACTAATCAATCCGCCAATTACCACCGTTGCCAAAGGTTTTTGTACTTCCGCACCAGCCGAGTTCGATAGCGCCATAGGCAAGAATCCAAGAGAAGCTACCGAGGCAGTCATTAATACCGGACGTAATCGTTCCAAGGTCCCCGTTACCACACTGCGAAGAAGGGTATAGGTTTTCAAACGGCGATTGTATTCCGATATCAACACGATGCCATTTAATACAGCCACACCAAACAGGGCAATAAAGCCAATTCCTGCTGAGATACTGAAAGGCATATCACGCATCCATAAAGCAATGATTCCTCCTATGGATGCCAAAGGAATGGCACTGAAAATTAAGAGGGCTTGTCCTACCGACTGGAAAGTGAAATACAAAAGGAGCAAGATGAACAATAGCGCAATAGGCACGGCTATCATTAAACGCTGATTGGCTTCTTGGAGGTTTTCAAACTGACCGCCAAACTGAAGCGAATAGCCCGCGGGTAAATTGAGGTCGCTAGCACATTTGTCTTGGAGCTCATGCACGATGCTGGCCACGTCGCGACCGCGTACATTAAAGCCAACCAAGATCCTTCGCATGGTTTGTTCGCGCTGTATTTGAATCGGACTATCCTCCCAATCTAGCTTGGCCAATTGAAAGAGCGGAACCATCAAACCATCCATCGCTTGAATTTTGATATTCTCTAGCTGCTGAGGATCTTGACGAAAGCTTGAATCCAAGCGCACGGTAAGAGCAAAACGTTTTTCGCCTTCATATACAATGCCCACTTGAGTTCCAGCCACTGCCGTTTGAATGGCGAGGTTAAGGTCATCTATATGGATGCCAAATCGCGCCATGGCTTCGCGATCAGGATGTATTACCCATTGCTGAGTTCCGGTGATTTCTTCGCGGTAAATATCTTGAGCGCCTTCTATACCTGAAACCAAGTGCTGCACTTTGTGGGAGAGTTCTTCAAGAACTTTCAAATCTTCACCAAAAATCTTCACGGCTACATCTTGTTTTACGCCGGTCATTAGCTCGTTGAAGCGCATTTGAATGGGTTGCTGAAAACCGAAAGTAATGCCGGGAATCTCGCTGAGTACTTCTTGCATTTTCTCTGCAAGCTCTTCACGGCCACTGGCTTTTGTCCATTCCGATTTGTCCTTCAGAATAATCATCACATCCGTGGCTTCAAGTGGCATGGGGTCGGTAGGAATTTCACTGGTTCCTATTTTCCCAACCACTTCACGCACTTCATCGGGGAAGTTTTTGAGAATCAATCCTGCTGCTTTTCCACTATACTCAATACTTCCTTCGATTCCCATGCCAGGCATACCGCGCATTTCCACGGCAAAATCACCTTCCTCCAATTGAGGTAAAAATTCGGAGCCCATGCTATTAAAGAGCCACACGCTTCCGAAGAAGAGGAGCAGAGTTACTGGAATCACCACCTTAGCTTGACGGATCAAGGTTTTTAAGAGAGGCAAAAAGCGCATCCGTAATTTCTCCATCCATCGCTCTGTAAAATCAGTTCCCGATTTTGGATTCCGACTTAAGAACAGGGCAGAAGCCACCGGCACATAGGTAAGAGAAAGAATAAAAGCGCCCAAAATCGCAAAGGAAACAGTCTGAGCCATAGGGGTAAACATTTTTCCTTCTACGCCTTGTAAGGTCAGAATCGGTAGGTAAACAATAAGGATGATAAACTCCCCAAAGGCCGCAGCCTTGCGAATACGTGAACCAGATAGGAGCACTTCCTCATCCATTTCCTTCTGTGTCAAGCGTCGCTTATGCCTTCGCTTATGAAGGTGGTGCATGGTGGCCTCTACGATAATAACCGACCCGTCGACCACCAATCCAAAGTCAATGGCTCCTAGGCTCATGAGGTTTCCGGAAATGCCAAAGAGCCGCATCATACTTACAGCAAAAAGCAGGGCAAGGGGAATAACAGTTGCCACAATTAAACCTGCCCGGATATTGCCAAGAAAGATGACCAAGACGAAAATAACAATCAAGGCCCCTTCAATGAGGTTTTTCTCTACCGTTCCTATGGCACGATCAATCAGTTGGCTGCGGTCGAGGTAGGCATCGATATACACGCCTTCAGGCAATGTTTTCTCAATATCCTTCATCTTTTCCTTCACACGGTCTACTACCTCATAGGAATTCTCTCCCTTGAGCATCATCACAATTCCTCCAACCGTCTCGCCCAAGGTATCAGCAGTCATTGCTCCGTAGCGTTGAGAATGACCGAACTTCACTTCACCGATATCTCGAACACGCACTACATTTCTTCCCTCGAGTACTTTGAGGGGAATATTGGCAATGTCTTCGAGACTGGTAACCAAACCTTCACTTCGAATGAAATAGGCTTGGCTGTTTTTCTCAATATAGGCTGAGCCGGTATTCTCATTATTCTTCTGCAGGGCCTCCATCAAAACGGGCAAAGAGATCCCATGACTTTGCATCAAAATAGGATTGATAGCCACTTCATACTCCTTAACATGACCACCAAAGCTAGATACATCAGCCAGTCCCGGAGTTCCCAGTAAGGCTCTGCGAATATGCCAGTCTTGGATACTCCGCAAATCGGTAATAGAGTATTTAGATTCATAGGAAGGCTTGACCCGCAATTGGTATTGAAAAATTTCTCCCAAACCCGTACTCACAGGTCCCATCTCCGGACTCGCAATTCCAGCAGGAAGTGCTACCTTACTCAGTCGCTGGCTTACTTGAGCCCGCGCCCAGTAGATATCTGTTTTCTCTTTAAAGACGAGAGTTACCACCGATAATCCGAAGCGCGAAAAGGAGCGAACCTCTTCCATTTCGGGGATGGTTGCCATGGTCTGCTCCACAGGGAAAGTGACCAGGCGTTCTATATCTGTTGCGGAATGTGCCGGGGCAATGGTTATTACCTGCACCTGATTATTGGTGATATCGGGCACGGCATCAATAGGCAGGTTCATGAGTGAATGAACACCCCAGCCAGCCATGGCCAAAATGGCAATGCTTATAATGAGCTTATTCCGTATGGAAAAGCGCATGATATATTCTAACATGTGTTTTTGAAATTAACGTGAAAGCAATAAAGGAGGTGACCAACTATCTGGCCGAAGAAGCATTAGCTAAAGCGAGGTGGGTTCCAAACCGAAACATTGGTAGATGCAATAAGCAATAAGCTTGGCTCACCAAATTGGATTTCATTTTCTGGCTCTAGCAGAAAAGGACTTGAAACACTCGGTTCTTGAAAATGAAAAATAGGAATGGATGATTGCATCGCATGATGGTGGTGACAAGGCATATCCTCTTCATGCTCTTTTTGTCCAGAAAGATCGTGGGCCTCTTCGTTCGTATGGATTTCAAGAAAGTCCATAAAGCTCAATGCCGAGTTCTCCGCCAAGGCTTCTTGATAGTGAGCCCACATCACGGGTGTTTGCAATACATGGACGCCCAAATCCGCTGGGAAGAGGATGCCAATGGTACTCAATAGATAGAGTATTCTGCGTAACACAATGCAAAGGTAACATTTATGATTTATGAATTGCCTGTCCGCCGGAGCAATTCGGAACGTAGTGGAGACTTGCGTAGGAGGGTGATTTGTTCTTAGATAGCGTTCTGGTCTTCTAGACCGAACGCTTCCATTTCCTAGCGATTTATGATTTGCCTGTCCGGCATAGTTAATTGAAACGAAGTGGAAATTAACTATGACGGGTGATTTGTGTCCCGATAGTTATCGGGATGTGATTTGAGGATTAAACAAAGAATTCCTTTGCTCTAACCCTTTACCCAAAAACCCAAAACCACTTCAAATAATTTGTGATTTAAAAGGGTTTGAATGGGATGTGGAGACTTATCGACTTGTAGACTCGTCGAAAAAAGACGATGAGACTCAATTTGGCTCTTGGTCCTGATAGCTACCCGAGCTATCGGGAGGGATTGGAGCTTGCTGTTCTGGCTGACTGATTCCCGCATATTGTTTGTAGCAGGAAGCTGAAGACATCCTGCCTTGGTATTTGGGGTGTTGTGCTGCCGCTCGATAACCATGGACAATTAAGCTTCGGCCCAACAAACCATGGTCTATGGTGGCTCTGTTGTACTTTGTGGTGTGACTTTTTTCTACTCATAATGCTTCAAGTCATTGCTCAGCCCATTTTGACTCCACCTTCGCATAGGCTACGGCGGACGCAGCGCTATTTGTTTGTTTTGGCTTAGGAGTTTGACTTGGCAGTGTTTTTTCCACAAATTTGCGCAGTAAAAGCGCAGAACACTTCCTACACAGCATGTGCTCTTTCTCCTCACTCCTCTCCCGATAGTTATCGGGACCTCATCTCCTCCCTTCGACTGGCCGCAAGCTAATATCAAATCTATTAATCCATTTGGCCGCTCAGGAACCGGTATTTTTTCTCCTCATCCCCTTATCGCCTCATCTCCCCATCAAGTTTACCACAAAGCGTAAAATTGAAAACCACACCATAGAGTACTACAGAGCCTCTATGGTCCATGGTCTATGGTCTTTTTCCGCGCCCCATAGCTTTCGCCGGCTTAGGGTTTCCCGCAGATTAACGCAGAAAAGGCGCTGATCATTTTGTTGCTAATTGACCAATCACCTTCGAACAAACAACCTATGGACCTTTCCCGCCATCGACTGTTGACTATTTCCGCTCGGAAATTCGCACCGCAATATCATCCGTTAAAAACGAAAACCGACCGTATTCGTTATTGGTAAGAATAATTATGCTTCGCTCTAAATCTGGAAAACGTAGGTACATGAGATGATAACCCGGCCAGCCGCCTGTATGGTAGTTTACGCGCTCAATGCCATCGCCTTCCATGATAAAAAATCCATAGCCATAATTGCCTTTTTTGCCCGAATTGAGGGTATAGTTGACAAAGACTTGTGCTTGAATAGCAGGATCCAGGAGCTTAGGATGTAGGAGTTCTTTTTCCCATATAGCGAGGTCTTGGGTTGTGGAGTTGACGGTTCCATCGCCAGAAATATGGTCGAGGTAAACAACGTATTGATGGTTCTTGCTGCTATCTGGAAGGATATAGGATTTGCTCTTATAATCATATACATAGCCATAGGCATAGTTTTCAATCACCTCTCCGGCGCGGCGGGTATTATAAACGCGGGTATGCTTCATGTCAAGGGGCTGGAAAATTAGGCTGTCCATGGCCCTTTGAAAGGAGATATGGGTTGTTTGCTCGATGATGCTGGCTAACAATACAAAGGCGGTATTGCAGTAATCAAAGCGCTCGCCGGGCTGAAAGTAGACGGGTGGCTGCTCTTTGGCTAACATAGCGATAACGTCCTTATTGGTAGCGATTTTGGTATGATCCCAGCTTTTGCCCATGCGGTCTTCGTAGGAAGGGAGTCCGGAGCTATGGGTCAATAGGTTATGGATGGTAATTCCCGAATAGGGCAGCTCGGGGAAGAATTTTCGTAGGGTATCGTTCAACTGGAGTTTTCCTTGCTCTACCAGCATCATGATAGCATAGGCCGTGAATTGCTTGCTGATGGATGCCAGCTCAAATACGCAGCTATCATTCATCAATAGCGAAGAATCCATTTTGGCCACGCCATAGCTGGATTGATAGACGATTTCTCCTTTTTCCAAGACGGCAACCACACCATTAAAAGGCTGACTTCCTTTTCTGTAATTCGATTCTATCAAAGCGCTAATACTGTCTCCAAAACGTTTGGGCTCAATGGGTTTTATGGGGCGGACTTCCTTGTATACAAGCAGTGGATAGCCAAGACCGAGGCCTTGAAACTTGCCTTTATCATTGAATATAAAATCCATAAACATGCGCTTGCTCGAATCTTTTTCCATGTTCAGCTTCACCGTGCATCCGTATACACTGCTGAAAACAAGCGTGTCGATTTCGGCCTTCCCATATTTTTCATACATGGGCTCATATTCACGGCGCATCATTCCTTTTCTTACCAAGACTTTCCCTATGAATCCCCAAGTCTTTTTCATCGCGCGGTAGTCTTGCGCATTAAAGGCGGCGACAAAGTCTTCTATATTTTGCGTTTGCTGCTGATAGGTTTTATCCTGTGCAAAAAGCATAGATGAACCAAAGAGCAGAAAGAAGAAAAGGAGGGAAGCGGGTTTATTGATTTGGGGCATGAGTAGGAATTAAATCGAGTCCAAAACTAGCATAGCTCCAGCGCTCATACTTGTAAAAATCGAAAACGAGTTCTTGGCGTTTGAAATAATTCCCCGGACTCAATCCAATGGCCAATTTAAAGTCGTGGTTAAAATGCGCTTGATCGTAATAGCCTAAGTCGAAAGCCATGGCCGCCAAGGATTCTTCATTTTGGTTTCCCGTTTGAAGTGCTTTTTTGATACGAAGTATGCGGGTATACTCTTTCGGCGATAATCCCACATGCTCTCGGAAGAGGTTTCGCAAGGTGGCGCTGCTCAAGTTGAGTTCTTTGCTGAGGTCTTCGATGCGTAAACCTAAATCTTGGTCCAAGCGTTTTGTGGCAAAGAGCAAACGCGGATCAGGTGCATCAAAACGCAGATTTCGGGCGAGGAAGGATTCGGTGGCATCAAGCAAGGCGTCGTCGGTGCGGGCATTGCTCACTTCATCATACAAACGCTCCTTTTCCTCCTTGGTGAATAAGTCATCGAGGCGATTGTTTTTTCTTTTTTCTATGGATGCCATGCTATGAGGTAAGAAGCAAGAAAAGATATAGGGCTTAAAGCCAATATTGAACTCTTCATACCCGTGTTCCATTTTATGAAATTGCACCGCTTGAATCATTCCATATACAGATGCATGGGGATTTTTGGTCCAGCTCGCTTCTTCTCGGGTTTTTGCAGAACCATTGATAATTAGTGAAATGCCCAGCTCACCATTGGGCACACATCCATAAATAGAAGGTGCTCCATCATTCTTTAGCAGATACAGACTTTTAACGAAGGCTGCACATAAAGGTCTGCTTGTATGAGAGAGGAGGCGGTACTGCATAAAGGGGTAAATTTATTCAATGTTTTGAGAACTCGTACATTCTCAATGTGCAACTTGGACGAATACATGAGCCATTTGCGGGTACTTGAATTTTTATATCATGAGTCAACGCTTTCTTACCACTAGGACTTATTTATTTCAACATAAATTAATCTCTGACGCTTTTTTTGTCGCGGAGGCTTGGGGGGTGCGAGGTTTTTGTTGTTCCGAAGTTTGTTTGCTCGGCTTAAAAAAAGGCGCGGAGTCGCGAGGGTGTTTTGGGTTGGTTTTTAGCTCATGTCAAGAGTCTGCTTTTCAAAGGTATTCGCTGAATACTTCGTATTTGAACAAGCAAAAAGGAACGGAGAACGACCGAGCTGAAACGGTATTTTCACTTCTAAGAATAATGGTCAGTAAATAACCAACTCCCTCTTGAATTTGAATTGAAAAAGGGATTTAGCGTTTCTAACGAATTAAATCTTCGGCTGCAGAATTCAGGCGTAATGGTAAAATTGCGGTGATTCATTTTATATAAATATTGAAAAGACTATTTTCGAAACGGATGCGCCTTCGTACAATAAAAAATATCCGATACCTCCTTGGCTTTTTTGCGCTGTTTTTAATGCCCAAAACGAGTGATGCCCAAGCACGTGTCTATGCACGTCCGTTTGAAAGTAAGAATACCCTCTATCTAGGTATTGCTGCTTACGGCGCATATCCCAGCATCAATTACGACCGGATCTTTTTCGATAAAGGAAGAGTGAAATACACATTTGGAGTGGGCATATCACTTTGGCAAAGCACCAAATATGGAGATGTTGATTGGGCCACTCATGTTCCTGTGCAATTGAATGCCTTTTTCGGAGGCGGCAAGCATCACCCAGAAATTGGAATAGGCTTCACCTACCGCTATGTGAATAATGTGGCTGAAAGTAAATACGAGAAATACATGTTCCCAGTCAAGGTGGGCTACCGCTACCAGAAACCAGATGGCGGCTTATTCTTACGTGCCAACTTGCTCGCGGTATATCGTCCGAATGAAGCTTTTAAACCAAATATCTATCCATCTTTCGGCTTTGGTATTGGCTATTCGTTGCAGTATACCAAGGGCTGTGGGTGTTTTTAGGAAAGGGTTTTTAAGGGGTTTTGGGTTTGAGGTTTCGGGTTAGAGGGATTCGGAGCTTGGTAAGTTGTTTTAAGTTTGATGAATGAAAACTCAGCGGGAAACCCTTCCGCCGCGACGAACAATTCCTTTGCAGCAAACAAAAATCTGCGTTAATCTGCGCTGATCTGTGGGAAATGAAAAAATCGATGAAATGAACCTCATTTATTCGGCGGAATTCGACCGCCAGATTCTTATAGATCTTAGAAGAATAAGTGAGAATAAATTGAGCGGCCACTGGGGGTTTATTTCCGATTTTTTGAATGCATACAAAGTCAATAAAAATCTTCTTTTCATTTTTTTGAATAGAAGCTTGTCTTAAACGCTCACCTACCACCGGAATGACCATCGGAATGTAAATTCAATTATTCATATAAATCCTATTCTATAGTATTGATAATAAGGTGAATAATAAAAATTTAACCATCGGAATGAGCATCGGAATTATTTTTTGTTTATAAGAGCGTATGCGTATCTTTGTAAGATGGATAAGCCTATATCCTTATATAAGTCGCCCACAGCAATGGAGCCGATGTTTCCTGAGGATGATTCTGGAAAACTCACTGAACTAGCTTTGGAGTTGCTGAGCAAGTCGGCCCGTTTATCAGGTACACTCAATCCGATTACACTAAATGCACTGGCCTATTTTATCCGTCCTATGAATAGCTATTATTCGAATTTAATTGAAGGGCACGATACGCATCCCATTGATATTGCAAGGGCTTTAAAAAACGATTATTCGAAAGATAAGTTAAAGCGGGAATTGCAATTAGAGGCCAAGGCACATATTCTATTGAATGAGGAAATAGGAAAGGAAATTCATGCACCAGCAAGCGAACTTATTCCTTCATCAAGTGCTTATTTAAAGAGCATTCATCGACGATTCTATGAGCGACTTCCAGAAAGCTTTAAAGAAGTATACAGCAAGGAAGGAGAGAAAAAGATGGTAGAGCCAGGCTGCTATCGTTTGGATGAGGTAGAAGTAGGACGGCATATTGGTCCTTGGTCGAAGAATTTAAACCAATTTATGGATCGCTTTGAAGAAGTATATGATCCTAAATCTCCCCATAATAAAGCCAAGGTTCGTCGCATTATTGCTATTGCCGCATCGCATCATCGTTTGGCTTGGATACATCCCTTTCTTGATGGAAATGGTAGGGTAGTTCGTTTGTATTCAGATGCTTGCTTTGCATATGAAGAGATGGATGCCTTTGGACTTTGGTCCATATCCAGAGGCTTAGCAAGAAATAATGCCGATTATAAAGCTAAACTGGCAAATGCAGATTTAAGTCGGTACAATGATTATGATGGCCGGGGCAATTTATCGAATAAAATGCTCCATGAATTTTGCGTGTTTTTTTTATCTGTTGCCATCGATCAAGTAGATTTTATGTTTACTTGCTTAGATACAGAAAGCATGTTAAGCCGAATGCGGAGTTTTTGTGATTTGATGGCATTTAAAAATAGGATACGTCCGGAAGCAAAACATGTTCTAATAGATGTTTTTCTGAAAGGAAAAATCACGAAATCGGATGCGATGAGAATTACAAATACCTCAGACAAAACCCTCAAAGCCATGATGGAAACGCTTATTGAAATGGAGCTAATTAGCGCAAGCAAGGAGGGAATTCACATGGTCTATTATGCACGGTTTCCTGTAAAATATTCCCCGTTCTTATTTCCTGGCATGTACCCGTCAGACAAGGAATTAGAAATGCTGGGTGCCGTATAGGGCATAAGTTCTAACCGCTGGGGTTCTCATTGGAAAAAACGAATTCAAGATAACCCAATAATCACTTATTTCAAACTCGTGTATCTTCTTGTTATCCTGTAGTTTAAAGGGTCAGTTTACTCCGGCTAAACGGGGTCAATCTTGGCGTTTTTTCCATTTGATTCCTAATGTTCTCTTTCCATAGATATAACCTGTCTGCCATTTTCGGTTTCTAAAATCAGCCAATACATACCTTGAGCAGCATTGAGCTGGAATGCCAGAATCTGCTGATGGCTATAGGTTTTAGAAAGGAGCTGACGGCCTTGTAAATCGATCACCACCAATTGGATTGAGGCATAAGTTCTGTCCAGGTTTACGTTGTAATTTCCGCTTGATGGATTTGGATAAAGTTGAATGTTGGCAGTTGAAAAAGCCTGATTCAATCCGACACCAATTCCGGTAATATTTACACAGGAAGAAGTATCCGAACACCCATTTTCTGTAATTTCAACAGCATAATTTCCATTGGCAGTAGCTGTATAGGATTGGCTAGTAGCATTAGGAATTAGAGCATAGTTGTCATCACAATCGAGCCAGCGGTAAGTCCCGTTGGCATTATCCGCCGTAATTGTAAAATTGGAAAGACTTGTAGTCGTATTGGCTACCTTATCGATGGTGAGATCCAAATGCACTACGGAATCGCAGCCACTTGAAGCTAGGAGTGTATAGGTGGCACTGTTGTTCGATGCGGTATAAGGTGTTTCCATCAATCCAGGTATAGGAATTACACGCTACTAAGACATCATTACCCGAAATAGGTGAACACTTCTTAAGTTTAACTACAAAATAATCATCTTGGAAACCATTAGGAGCAGCTGGTGTAAGATTAAAGATGGCGTCTCCAGGATTAACATCGATAGTCGCAGAGAAATTGCCGGTTAAATATGTATTTCCGTTGAGGTCACTAATGATTCCCTCGACATAATCATTTCTATTACTTCCAAAACCTTTAGCCCACTGATAATTTCCGCTGGAATCCAACTTGAATGCGAAAATATCATTCTGTAGTTTGGCAGTGATTTTAGCACTGCCATTATTAGGGTTAAAATCTGCTGTTTCAGAAAATTCACCTGTCGCATAGACATTTCCATTCGCATCGAGATAAAGTTTTTCTCCAACATCAGAAGCTGTTCCACCCATGTTTTTTGCCCAGATAAAATCACCATTACTGCTGAGTTTCTGAACAAAAATATCAGTACCTCCAAAGGTTGATAGGTTTTCTGTTCCCTGACCAGGGTTAAAGTTAACCGTACCAGAAAAATAGCCAGTGTGGACGATATTTCCCTGAGGATCTATTTCAAGGTCCTTAGAATAATCTTCTCCACTACCACCAATTCCGCGTACCCAAATCAAAGCCACATTCTAGAGTAAAACTACCGCCAACGAATAAGTCTTCGTGGCATGTGCAGCACGAACCAGGAAGACGGTAGTGAACAGAACCGCAAGTAGCGGCGTGTCTATGGGTACAGAGTCTATCCTAGGTGAGGCTTCACCTATTTTAATCAGGGGAAGTAATCAAGTGGCGGTATTCTTCTGGTGGCCCACGTTAGTCAAATCTGAATAGGATGCGCATGATACCAGTTTGGCAACAAGGGCAGGGATAGCCTTCAAAGATGGCAGTTCAATCTTTTCTTCATCCGTTCTTCCTGCAAGCTGAAAGGCAAAACAACGCCGAAGCCTAGCACCTCCTGGCAAGCCCGTTCAACAGTGGTTAATGACTTTTTTTCATGCCCACAAGTTCTATATTTGAAAAGAAAAAAGCTTCCGAAGGTTTAGTTCAACACCGCGCAAACGCAATAAGCTCGTTCTCGTTCCGCATGAAAACAATTCTTATATTTACAATTGGGTTTCGCAGAAACATTTGTATTCAAATCAGCCTACTGCGTCTGCCCTGAGCCAGCCGAAGGGTTGAGTTGATCTTTACTGCCTATAATTTGCGGAGAATCTTCACTATCCTGCCACAAAACGAACTCAAAGCCTATCTAGAGAAGCTTTGTTCCTTTTTTTATCTGAAAAAGACCCTTCCAGAACTCCTTACAAGCGTTTTTGGCCAAATTGTTTTTCCTCCCAAGAAAATTCCACCTATTTTAGTGGTGTCTTAAAACGCCTCAATCGCTCTTATTATTTACCCGAATGGAGGGTTTTTAGACAGACTGCCGTTATGCGGCATATCATAAATCAGTCCTAGAGATTTTGTATCTTTGGATTGAGGTATAAAAAATGGAATCAATTATTCTTAAAAGCGAATCAAAGGACAGTCTAAATCTCCTTTTAAAATTGGCAAAGAAGCTTGGAATCGAAGCAGCTTTCCTTTCACAGGAGGCAATTGAAGATATTTCTCTTTCAAATGCGATGAAAAAAGGCAAAACTGGAGAGTTTGTCGATGCAGATCAATTCATCAAAGACTTGAGAAAGTGAAACTTCAAATTGACAAATCATTTGAAAAGGATCTGAAAAAATCAAAGACAATTCCCTTAAACTAAAAATTGCCAATTCACTTGAGAGTCTTATTAATATCGGTTCTTTAGACGAATTAAGCCAAGTCAAAAAACTAAAAGGAGAAGATTTTTATTACCGAATAAAAATGGGTGATTATCGCCTAGGGTTCTCCTTAGAAGAAGAAACAATTACAGTTATCCGATTCCTTCACAGAAAGGACATCTACAAATACTTTCCAAAATAAACAAAACGCCGCCTAACATATAAGGCTAACATATAAGGCTTAAACGAAGCTTTGCTTCGATTTAAGCCGGAGTTTATGCTGAGCTTGCCGAAGCATTGACTGAAGCTATCGGGAGCTTAATCGCGCGGTATGGGGTTTCAATAATTCGGGGATTGTTTTGGATAAGTATTGGTCCTCTTTTTCTCGGGTGGTTTCCGGATACGCTGCTTAACTGAGCGACATAATTGATGGTAAATACATTTCCAAGTGTACATTCCTCATGAAATATAATATCTGATCATAGCCCACCGCAATTTTACCATTCCGCAAACTGGCAAAGACCATATTTACCCCTCACCTGAAACATGACAGTGTAGGCTTCTCCGCTTTGGTCGGGGTGACGCCGGAAGTATTTTACGCCTTCTCAAACTGGCATAAGCAATGTGCTCCGTATGCTGAAGTTCAATGAAGGATCGCCAAAAACACCTGATAATTGCCTCGAATGAGGACGCTGCAAATACTCTTGGCTCTCCCCTGTCACAGAGAAACGCTCGCTCACACTAGGTTAATCCATTGCCATAATGATTTTGCCGGCTTATAACCCGAAATCAGGGTTTTTAGATGAACTGACGCCCCGTGATTGAGAATATGTGAATTATATAAACTAAGGATATAATAACATGGGTATCCACTAAGTTACCACTAAATCGGCTCCAACCGCTATGGTTATTAGTCTTTGGAACAAATTAGTTCCAAAATATCTCCGATTCAGCTTGTAACAGAATTCTGCAAGATACCTGTCTAAATATGACTTGTTTACAGAATGATAAATCCCTAGAAGCTTTCTTTTTAAATTAGCTGTCAAGATTCCAATCCAAGGAAGATGTTTGTCGTTATTTTCTTTCGTGGAAAGAACCGCAACGTGCTTTGACACTTGATCGAGCCCGTTAAACTCCACGCCTTTA
>Ga0209390_10004845_pt1 | contig 19781 bp, 18 predicted proteins | sample BON01_FD_187212 | JGI IMG/M metagenome (GOLD analysis project Ga0209390, IMG submission 187212) | Freshwater microbial communities from Lake Bonney liftoff mats and glacier meltwater in Antarctica - BON-01 (SPAdes) (version 2) | ecosystem: Environmental > Aquatic > Freshwater > Ice > Glacier...
TTCTTGAGATGCAGGACGGCCTTTTTCAGTGCGCGTTCGCAGACCTTGTTGTCCAGCGGAGCTCTCGCGTTGCGCAGGAATAACGTCAGCGGTTCCCAGCGTTTGAGCAGATAGTTGATCGTTTGTCCAAGGGCCGAATTAGGTTCGACCAGTTTGTTGTCGAACGGGCGCTGCAGCCATGTCCGGAGATCATCCATGGTCAGGCGTCGGGATCGTCGTCTTCACAACCTTCAGCATCGCTGTCGCCCTGTACTTCACCCGAGGCTGCATCGCCCGCCACATCGTCGAGCACGTTTTTGATTTCTCGGTTGTCGCACCAAACATCATCCTGCGAAGGCGAGCACCCGTTCTTATCTCCCACGATCTGAAACAAACGCTGGTACGACCTGAGGATCTGACGCATCAGTTTCATGTCGTCGTCACACAGCGTATTGGACGCAGCACGCTGGAGCAGCTCCTGGATCCGTTGAGACTTCACTTCGATCATTTCCGTGTCGTGATTCACCTTGCTTTCCCTGCCATACTTTCGATCCATCGAACACGAATGGCACACAAATTCCCATCAGAAATCAAGAACAGCTTTTTAGCCCCTGGACACACTTCCTTTCGGAGCGACAACGTCCCGTTTCCGAACATCGGTAGCGGGCCACCCCGCTACATCAGCGAAGTGGGCCGTCCGGACAACAGTCCGGTGCTGCAGCCTTGCGATCCGGACTGCCGGCTGAGAACAGACCCGACAGTTGATGAGCCGCCAGGGACTTCGATCTGGTGTCCTGAACCGGCGTGGATGGCCACCAGCGAAATGGTCCCTCAGAAAGGCGCTTTCGACAAAGCCAAAACTTCTAGCCGTCGTAGACCGGCAATTTAATCGCCGTGCCGTGCCGCGGCGATTGCGGAAGACGAACACGGTCCCGGCAAACGGATCCTGTCCCGGGGTGTCTTTGCATCGTCGCACCAGTTCGTCAATTCCCCGGCGGAAATTAGCGGGCTCAACGGCCACCAGAATCTGCATCTGCGGAGTAATCTGCAACATCACTCACCGCTCCAGAAGCTGCGGCTCAAAGCCACAAGTTCCGGTACGTCAAGCTCCGCTGATGCACACGAAGACTGCCACCTGAGCCATCGGCGAACTCGACAACACAAGCCCCTGAAGCAGTCGGTGATGGCAGAGGAAGTTCAACAAAAGCCGGAGACTCCGCATAGGAATCACAATTCCTCGAACCGGCACGTTTGTCCAGCCAACGGTAATCCAGCTTCAACACAGAAGCCATGTGACTCATGCCATGAGCATCCACCAGTCTGACCGCCAGTGACCTCAGCTTCTCCGGAATCCGATCCAGGAATTTGCGTGACCGACGCCAGGCCTCAATGCGATCTCGGCCTCGTGCCAGTGCCCGCTAATCTTGCCACGTCTTCGTCCAGCCACGGCTGTTCTTCCCAAGGGTGAAACAAACCACGGTACCGACGCCCGAAAAATCATTCGGGCAGCCTTGCCGACAGGATCCGAAGTCTCCGGTCTTTTGGAAGGCCATTACCAGCGCCCAAATGGAACGTGTCGAACACACATTCTTAGCCAAGGTACGTCCACCCAAATATACAAGCCTCTTAAATTTCCAGACGGACTCCTGAGTTTTTCAACGTCAATGCTCAATTCGCAGGGAACGCTGCCAAACGTGTAGGGTCAACGTCAATCAACGCGACGCGAACAGCATTGCCTCATGCGGGGCAAGCAACATGGTTCCGAAACCATACTCGGCCGGGTAAGACATGACTGCCTCATGCTGCAAGTCCATCCTGCCAGCTAAGCTCGTACATTTACCAATTAGAATCGCAGTTTTTCAGATGCCCCTGAATACAACAGCGCCGCTGTCTTCAGGATCCGATCTGAAGACCAATCATTCAACGGCTACATCTATTCTTTGGAAAGATACAGTCGCTGAATATCTTCAAGCGTCACGGTGATTAGTCGAGTGAATCCCGTGTGGCTTCGTTCGTAGGAAATGTTGCCGGCTAACTCTGGGTGCTTATGGATTTCCGCTGAGACCCAACGACGATCTTCTTCGGCCAATTCGCCAACAGACGGATCCCACAGAGTTCGGGTCTCCATCACAAGTCTATCAACTCGAGCATCAAATTTGGCCATTGTTTTGTCTCGCCTAATAATGAAAGCCCGACACTTTCTCAATGCCGGGCTTTCGAATCATATTCGATGTAGGATTTAGTCTAGTCGACGGTTGCCATGCTGACCAGCTTGCGCGCTCGTTCCAGCTTCCTGGCATTGCTAACCACTTCTTCGTCCGTTTTTGCCTTTTCTGACTGAGCCTTAGCCAGCTCATCCGCAGCGGCTTTACGACTGATTTTCGAAACAGGCATTGCGGCGTTGGTCAGCACGGAAACCAATTCCCCCTTGATCTGAATAAACCCACCTTCAATGAAGAACGATTCACTGATACCATCGTTCCCCAGCAGCTTTAGTTCACCGATTCCAAGTCTTCCAACTAACGGAGCACGACCCGGATAGATGCCGGCGCTACCGTCGAACATAGGCACGCGTATCGATGCGAGTGGGCGATCGAACAGCGTTTTTTCTGGTGTTACTAAAACTAGACGAAGGTCAGCCACAATGGTGTCCTGTATTTGTCGTTGAACAAGCGTTTCGTTTGTTCGCCCGTTCTTGATTTAGTTCCCGAAGGTGCGGGATCTCTACGATAATTATTATCTGCAGCGGAAGATACGACTCAAAAAGCTTTCGGCCTTTCGATGGTTACTTCTTCGCTTCAGCCTGCATTTTCTTATATTGCTCTTCAGCTTCTTCGATAGCACCGACATACATAAATGCCGATTCAGGCAGATGGTCCCACTTGCCATCGCATAGTTCTTCGAAACTGCGAATCGTGTCGGCCAGAGGCGTAATCTTACCTTCTTTGCCTGTGAATACCTGAGCAACCAGAAATGGTTGTGACAGGAATCGTTCGATACGTCGAGCACGATGTACGATCAGCTTGTCGTCTTCGCTCAATTCGTCCACACCGAGAATCGCAATGATGTCCTGAAGTTCCCGGTAACGTTGCAGAGTCTGCTGAACACGTCGAGCGATCGCATAGTGGCGTTCGCCCACGTACTGGGGGTCTAGAATTCTGCTGGACGACGCCAGTGGGTCGATCGCCGGATAAATTCCCTTTTCAGAAATCTTTCGCTCCAGGTAAATGAAGGCGTCCAGGTGAGAGAAGGCTGTCGCTGGTGCGGGGTCGGTTGGGTCGTCGGCAGGAACATATACCGCCTGAACGGATGTAATCGCTCCCTTTTTGGTGGAGGTAATACGTTCCTGAAGCTCGCCCAGCTCCGTCCCGAGTGTTGGCTGGTAACCCACGGCCGAAGGCATTCGTCCCAGCAACGCGGAAACTTCTGAACCAGCCTGTGAAAATCGAAAAATATTGTCGACGAACAGCAGGGTGTCAGCTCCGGTTGCATCACGGAACCATTCTGCCATGGTCAGTGCTGAAAGGGCAACGCGAAGGCGAGCACCTGGAGGCTCATTCATCTGGCCAAACACCATGCACGTCTGTTCAATAACCGAGCGACCGGTGTCGCCGATTTTGGTTTCCTGCATTTCCAACCAAAGGTCGTTTCCTTCGCGAGTTCTTTCGCCGACGCCGGCGAACACCGAATAACCGCCATGGGAACTGGCGATTCGAGCAATCAATTCAGTCAAAATAACCGTCTTGCCCAAACCCGCTCCGCCGAAAAGACCTGCTTTTCCGCCGCGCACAAATGGTGTCAGCAGGTCGACAACTTTAATTCCTGTTTCAAACAGCTCGGTCTTCGCCGATAGGTCTTCCAATTTGGGTGGGTGACGGTGAATCGTCCAGCGATCTTCGTAATCAACGTCACCACGGCCGTCAATCGGGTCGCCAGTTACGTTGAAGACTCGTCCCAGTGTTCCTTTTCCAACAGGAACTGACAATGGTCCGCCAGTATCGGTTACGGTCATACCGCGAACCATACCTTCCGTGCTTCCCAAAGCCACGCAGCGTACTTTACCACCGCCGAGGTGCTGCTGCACTTCGCCAGTAATGCTGATTTCAATACCGTTGACGCTGTCCCTGACTTTCAAGGCATTGTAAATTTCCGGAAGGTTGCCTTCTGGAAACTTTGCATCGAATGTTGAACCGATAACCTGAGTTACCGCGCCAGTTTTTTCTTCGCTCATCGTCTTTCCCTTTAGCTTGCGCTTCGGGTGGATATTTTGTCGTGTTTGTTTGCTACGGGAACTATGGCTTACAGGCCAAAGATACCCAAGTTCGAAGCCAGAGACTCCGTTGCCGACACAACAGTCTAAGTGCTACCTGCACTGAAACTGGTTTGTCAGCAAATGCACCGAATCAAAACTCGGTGCAATGATTTACTACTCAAGGGCGGCAGCACCGCCAATAATTTCTGCCAGCTCGGAAGTAATTCCCGCCTGACGGGCTCGGTTGTACTGCTGCTTCAGATCGCCAGCCATTTCGTCTGCATTTTCTGTCGCCCCCTTCATCGCCACCATCCGAGCAATCTGCTCGCTGACAGCCGCATCCAAGAAGCATTTAAACAACTTTGCTCGAAACGCGGCCGGTACAATTTCTTCCAGAATCTCCTGCGGAGACGGGTGAAATTCGTAATCCGGCCCAAGTCCGGCGGCCGCTTCAACATCGCCTTGCTGACCAGAAAGACCCGATAGCGGAAGAATTGATTCCACCACTGCGGTCTGTCGGGAAATTGACTGAAACGAGGTGTAGGCAACATCCAGGCGATCTATTCGGCCGGAGACAAAGTCATCCACGAAACGCGTTCCAAGCTGATCAACTTGAGCAAACGTGGGGCTGTCCTCAAAATGAGTATAGCTGCTTGCCATGGCAAGTTTTTGGAAGTTGAGGAACTTGATTCCTCGCTTCCCCGATACTTCCATCGAATACTCGACTTTGTCCTGCTTCAGTTGCTTAATGTGCTTTAGCGTGTGCCTTAGAACAGCGCCATTATAGCCGCCGCACAGCCCTCTGTTTGAGGTCAGCACAAGCAGCACACACCTCTTCGTTTCTGCACGCTCTTCCAGCAGCGGATGAGAAAACTTCAGATTGGCTTTGCCTAGGTCTCCGACAATTTCGGAAATCTTCCGAGTGTACTCTGCAGCTTCTGTAGCTCGATCCATCGCCTTCTTGAAACGGCTTGTCGCAATCAGTTCCATCGTCCGCGTAATCTTGCGGATATTCCGGACTGACTTAAGTCGTTTAACAAGTAATCTTGCGTTGGCCATGAGTTACGTCTGTTTGAAACCAGTAGCCCGACTTGTTTCAAGCCAGGCTGCCTTCGACGATCAGATTTAGCAGCTACGTAGAACTGTACAAAGTTTAAACTGAGCCTACGGTTCGCCCTCGGCGGGACAAACCATATTCTTAAACACTTGCCTGACGAGCATTGAATGCCGCCAAAGCAATCTTGAGACCATCTTCAATTTGGCCAGTCAATTCAGCCTGGGCGATCAGTTTGTCACGCACGTCAGCGTGTTCTGTCTTCATGAATTCAAGCAAAGATGTTGCAGCTGCCTGAACCTGTGCTATTGGCACTTTATCCAGATAACCTTTCGCACCGGCATAAATCACAATGACCTGATCTGCTGCGTGCATCGGCTGATACTGAGGCTGCTTCAGCAGTTCAACCATGCAGTAACCCCGATCAAGTTGCTGCTGCGTAGCCGCATCAAGTTCAGTTCCAAGCTGAGCAAACGCTTCCAGTTCGCGAAACGCCGCCAAGTCCAGCCGCAGAGAACCAGCGATTTTCTTCATCGCTTTTGTCTGAGCATTTCCACCCACGCGAGACACGCTGATACCAACATTGATAGCGGGCCGAATACCCTTCCAGAACAAGTCTGGTTCCAGATAAATCTGTCCGTCTGTAATCGAAATTACGTTCGTTGGAATATAAGCAGAAACTTCGCCTTCCAGTGTTTCAATGATTGGCAAAGCAGTCATTGAACCGCCACCTAACTCGTCGCTAAGCTTTACGGCTCGTTCAAGAAGTCGGCTATGACAATAAAACACGTCACCTGGAAACGCTTCGCGACCAGGCGGGCGACGCATCAACAAAGACATCTGGCGATAAGCGATCGCCTGTTTTGAAAGGTCATCATAGACAATCAGCGTGTCTTCGCCGTTGTACATAAAGTGTTCAGCCATCGCCGCACCCGCGTACGGAGCGATATACTGCATCGGAGCTGGGTCCGCCGAGCTGGAGGCCACCACGATGGTGTAATCCAGAGCGCCATGCTCGCGAAGTATTTCGACAACACCCGCAATGGATGCAGATCGCTGGCCACAGGCCACATAGACGCACTTTACGCCAGTACCTTTTTGGTTCAGAATGGTGTCGATGGCGACAGCCGTTTTGCCCGTCTTCCGGTCCCCGATGATCAGTTCTCGCTGACCACGACCAATCGGAGTCATCGCGTCCACTGCCTTAATACCTGTTTGCAGAGGCACCTTGACAGGTTGACGTCCAGCCACACCGACCGCTTCGTGCTCGACGGGTCGAGACTCACTGGTCATGATGGGACCTTTGCCGTCCATTGGATTACCCAATGGATCGACGACGCGACCAAGCATTGCGTCACCAACGGGCACTGATAACAGTGTTCCCGTTGACTTCACTTCGTCGCCTTCTTTGATCTTGAGGTAGTCCCCAAGAATCACGACCCCTACGCTGTTTTCTTCCAGGTTGAATGCCAGACCGCGAACCCCATTGGGGAATTCCACCATCTCGCCTGCCATTGCCGTAGAAAGACCGGTGCATCGTGCGATGCCGTCCCCTACTTCAATTACGCGGCCAACTTCTGCGGTCTGAATCTGACCGCGAAAGTCTTCAATTTCCTTCTGGATGACTGAAGCGATCTCGTCCGCTTTGAATTTCATTTAAAGTTCTCTCCGTCAAACGACCCGCGAGCGTTTTGAGGCGGGTTCGCAGAGATGAATCGTAAACAGTGTCACCGACCTGTATAACCAGGCCACCGATTAAGGATTCGTCGACCGATTCCTGTAGAATAGGATCGAATCCGAGTTTGTTTTTCAACTGGTCTGTAATTTGTGAACGTGAATTGTCCGAAAGTGGTTTCGCTGTGCGAACCAGAACCCGCCGTTGCCCGGCAAGCTCTTCCTGTAACATCACAGCTTGCTGACGAATTTGCTCAATTAGGTCAATTCGACCATGCTGAACAAGCACTTTCAGAAAGTTAGCGAAGTATTCAGAACATCTCGGAGCTAGAACTCGACCAATCAGGCTTAACTTGTCATCACGGCTGACAGAATCAGAAACAAGCAGTGTCCGAAACTCAGGAGCACGCTCCAGCACTTCATCCACAAAACTCGCTAATTCACAAACAGCATCATCCACGCCGTTCTGACTTGCGCCGCCCAGGTAATTACGAGCATAGAGACTCGCCACGGCCTTGACACCGGGATCTTCCAGCACATGGTCGGATTGAGTTTTTGCTTGCTCAGACATACATACCTCAGCTCAACCGCAGAACACCGTTCTCACGCGTTGGTTGACATTCTCCGTGAAGCCAACTCTCTGCCAGCTTCGCACATCACATTCAAAACAACATTCACCACCTACCGTTGAATGTAGGTAGCTATGAAAACCTAGCCAGAAATTTCCGCCAAAGCTTCCTGAATCAAACGTTCCTGATCGTCATCGTTGAGTGCTCTACCGAGCACTCTTTCTGTTGCGGCAGCAACCTGAGCATTCACTGAAGAAAACACTTCTGATAGTGCCGTATTCTTGGCCTGATCAATGTCCGACGTGGCCCGATCACGCAAAGCTGTCACATCTGCTTCAGCCTTGGCGACAATATCCTTCCCCGTCCGCTCTGCGTCTCGTTTTGCTTCTGCTACCATTTCAGCCACAGTTTTCTCAGCGTCACGAAGCTTCTGCTCGTACTCTGCCAATAAAGCATGCGACTTACGCTGATTCTCTGTGGCGTCAGCGATTGCAGAACGAATTCCAGCCTCACGCTGGTCCAGACCTTCAATCATTGGCGTCCAAGCAAGCTTCTTCATAATGAAGATAAACAACACAAATGTTATCAACGACCACAAAGCCAAGTCGGCCTGAAAGTTCATCGGAACGCCGGTGTCGTCGTGCCCACCTTCTGCATGTCCACCGTCTGACTGGACATCATCAACGTTTGCTGCCTCAGTGCTGGGCGAATGAGCTTCGGGCTTTTCAGCACTGGGCTTAGCGTCCTCTGCAGAGCAGGTAGATATGGCTATCGACAGGCAGAACAGACCTGCGACGACAGCAACAGCCGTTCGGTTTTTATAGGTAAGCTGCATCATCGACACAATCACAAGAAGGAACAACAAAACGCAATTCAGCCACGTATAGATCAATTAGTTGATCATGCAGACGATTAGACCAATAACAGCAGCACCTTCGATCATCGCCGCGACGATAATCATACCACCGCGAACATCACCAGCAACTTCTGGCTGTCGAGCCATGCTCTCGAATGCTGCCGAAGCCAGCTTGCCGATACCCAAACCAGCACCAATAACTACCAGACCAGCACCGAAACTCGGTGACAGGTCAATCAGTGCCCGCGGGGCGTCCTGCGCCATTGCAGAAACTGATGTCGCCAAAAAAGCACCAACCACCAGCATGGCAAGCTTAAAAAACCGATTCACAGGAAAACTCCTCGTTTTTGTGTGTATAAGACACTCAGTTGAAAGCCTCGCTACAACAAAAGAGCGAGTAATATTAGTTTGCCAAAACAACCTTCCGGCAGCCCTCAATGCTTGTGAATAGAACCAGCAATGAAAATTGTCGCAAGAAAACTGAACACGTAAGCCTGCAGCACAGCCACAAGCAACTCAAGCATACCTATCCCGATCTGGCCAGCGATGCTACCCAAAGTAATAACGCTCCACAGTGCCGGGCCCTGCTTAACAGCTTGCCCGATAAAGGCGAGCATCACGCCTAACGCGGTATGCCCACCCATGATATTACCAAAAAGTCGCAGCGCCAGAATCGAGTGTTTAATAACAAAGCCCAACAACTCGATCACAAACATCAGACAGCCTAAAGCGAATCCACCGAACCCACCAACACCGGTATCAGGAATCAGGTTTCCAAAAAAACCAAAAACCCCCATAACCTGCGACCCGTATACAAACGTCGCTCCCATTGCAGTAACAGCCAAAGCAGCCGTTACATTTATGTTTCCGGTTGCCGAACCCAGAAATGGAAGGGCACCAAGTAGATTGCAGATCAAAACGTAAAAGAAGCAACTCCAGATAAACGGCAAATACTTATCCGCCGAATGCCCACCGTAACTTGCGGCCGAATGAGCGTGTGAGTCGTGCCCCGGATCACCATGCCCGTGATCGGCTTCACCAATAGTCGGTCGAACAACTTCGTCGCGAATAAACAAAGCCAGAGCTTCCCAGAAGTTCCAAAAGCGACCGCGAACCGGCTCACCTTTACGAACCCTGCTGGCAACACCACGAAAGACAAACAGAACAAACGCAGCGGCCACCAGCTGCAGAACCATGAACTTGGTAATCTGCAACCCAAACACAACAGGCAAATCGATCTTCAAGCCCAAAGGCAGCTCAAAGGACGGAAAGTCCCGTACATGATGGAAATTGTCGGGCTCAGCACTCATATGAAGTCAGAAAGCGTTTCAGCTGTCATCTGAAGTGATATCGGTTTGGAATAACAACAAGGCATCTGCCCGTAAGTTGTTAAGCCTTAAATTGACTCTGTAGAATCCGAACCTCGATAACTAACGCTAGGCAATAGAATCCAATTACCCAACCATAAAAATCAACGATACCCAAACCGGGGCTCATCCACTTGGTAACCAGCACAACAGCGACCACCGAAGTGAGACGCACAATCATCTGGGCCAACATCTTTTCTACATCGTTACGGAAGATACTCAGTGTTGTCAGAAACACAACCAGCCACCCCGGAATGAGACAGCAAATTGCCGCAATTGACATCAACCAAATACCACCTGAACCATTAAGCATCCGAGCTGGCCAGAAACAAACAGCCCAACCGACTGCGATTGCCAGAGTCAGGACGAAGGCCGAATTTCTAATACTTATTTTCCGTGAACCAGTCACTCTTCAGAAGCTTCTCTGGTGGCTGAGCCGCTGTCGTGTTGCTGAGACCTTCTGTCAAGCTTCACTAACAACTGCCTCAATGAGACAGCCGCCAACAGACAACCAATCACCAAACCACAGATCGTCAAAACCGGAGTCCAGCTGTATCCGGAATCCAACCAATAACCAACTCCCGCGAAAACGGCGATTGAAAGCACAATCGACATCACTTCGTGAGAATCGCGGTAGGCCTGAGCAATGCTGCTGGTACGTCTGCGACGATGTGTAGTTCGGTCATCGACCATTAATCACTAACATCCTTATCGCTGCCAGTATCGAAGCAATGCTGCATTCCCACCGCGGGCTGCGGGAGCATAGCCGCGCGTTTTCGTGTTTCAAAGTGGCCTTGGTGTTGAGGGCTCGTTTCCCACAAACGGGATGCAATAATCCCGCGCCTGGCATGGAGACCGCGCGTTAATGTTTGCCAGACCTTTCTTATCGCTGCCTTCCTCCCTGCCGGACCCGGTTCGAAGGCGTAAATCAACTTCTGCTGGGCCAGTTGAGGTTATCAATTTCCACTCCCTGAAGTTTCGTCTGTTTTCCCTGCTGTACAATGGACAGTGCAAGGCCGCCAGCGCTTCTAAATACCGTCAAACGCCTTCGCCTGCGTTTCCTTTGCCAGTTGCAACTGACCACAATGTCTGGGCCGCCGTTTCGCGAATTTGCTCGCGTTCAAATCAGAATGTCCATCAACAAAGCCGCCAAATTCATGACTAGGTTTTCAACTCACCCACCGTGCCTTGCTGTGGTAACCATCATTCTGCTGCTGTCGGTAGGTCCCGCGACGGCTTTTCAAACGTCGACTGAACACGCGTCTCCCGTTGATCGTTCGCAGGCTCTGGAATTGGTTTCGGATGACTTCGGCCTTGCCGACGGTCCTGCATGGGACGGATCCAACCTGTATGTTCCAGATGTGAAGAAGGCGATAATCAAAAAACTCAACCCAACCAGCGGTGAATGGAAGATCGTTCGAGAAGGTGATGTACATTACAGCGCTTCTGTTTTTAGTCACGGCAAATTGTACGTCTCGAACAACTCAGCCGCAAAGATTGAATCATTTGCCGGCAATCATTTTGCCGCTGGCCCCGAAATGATTTCGTTGATCGACGATTCCGACAAGCCGGATAAGCGTCCCAACGATCTGGTCGTTGATCAACACGGCGGCATCTACTTCACTCTTACGAAGCAGAATCAAGTCATCTACATTTCACCCGCCGGTGCATCGTCTGTGTTTTCCGAGGCCGCTGAATCGCCGAACGGAATTACGATTTCTCCGGATAATTCAGTTCTGTACGTGGCTGCGTATCGCCCTAAAAAAATCATCGCGATTCGCGTAAAAGAACCTGGCAGGGCTGGTGCCGCAGTTGAACTTGCCAAAATGAACGACGGCGAAGCGTTGGGTGCCGACGGCATGACTGTGGACCGCGCCGGAAACATTTACTGCGCAGGAGCGACGGATGTCTGGATCTGGGATCCCGCAGGAAATCTGCTCGATAATATTGCGTGTCCCACACGGCCAATCAACTGCACATTCGGTGATCAGGACATGAAGACTCTGTACATCACAGGCTTCGGCGGCGTCTACAAACAGCGAATGAAGATTTCAGGCCCAGCTCCGGAACCACCTATTCAGGCAACTTTGATTCGCAACAATTCAACACCCCCGACAACAATTCCGGCAAACATTACACCACATCTCAACACAGTTTACGCTGAATACGGAACGCGAAAGCTGCTGGCTGACATTTTCGTTCCAGTCAACATACAACAACCGGTGCCAGCCGTCGTGTTAGTTCATGGTGGGGGATGGCTGAAAGGCGACAAGGTAAAGTTTCGTGCACTCGCGATTGATCTCGCGAAACGCGGTTTTGTGACGGCCGCGATTGAATACCGTCTTGGCGGAGAGGCTCACTTTCCGGCGGGCATGCATGATTGCAGTGCCGCGGTTCGATTTCTCCGAGCTAATGCATCAAAGTACAATATCGACGCGTCGCACATCGGAGCGGTCGGTGGTTCTGCTGGAGGACATCTGGCTGGGCTGATGGCGTCCGGCTGGAACGACAAGGCGTTGCATGGCGAAGGTGGGCTCTCCGATCAGTCGTCGCGAATTCAGGTGGCAATCGTAATGGCGGGGCCGCTGCAGACTGCCACCGGAAGTGTTGCAGAGCGTTCACAAACAGGTATGACATCAAACGCGACGGAGTGGCTCGGCGCGACAATTGATGAATCCCCCGAGCTCTACAGGCTGGCCGATGCCTATGAACACATTTCTGCCGACACCTGCCCCATCTTTTTTCTCACCGGCGATCGAGACAACCCGGCCAGAAATCAGCCAGCACGCGACAGGCTAACCCAGCTGGGAATTCCAACCGGACTGATGACTTATCAGGATGCTGAACATGGCTGCTGGAATCGCCTGCCATGGTTTTCAATGATGAATGACGACATTGAAAAGCTGCTTAACAAACAGCTGGCCTCGTCAACTACAGCTAAGTCAACTACAGCTAAGCAGTCAGCCAACGCTGAATAGAACAGGCTGGTCGTTACACATGAAAGGTGAATTGTGCAACCGGCGACGTTATTCATTCACGCACAGGTCAGCCTGATCTCGATGAGTGTTCAACATCTTAAATCTCTGGCCGGATTGCCAGTAGCGACTGGTTCGAATCCGTGAAGTATGCCGCGAATCCTCGGCCGCACCAACTTCACCTGTGTCCGCAATATCTAAAGCAGCATCAACCAACCGAAGGTTAGCCCCGAAGTGACAAACGAAACTAACTGTTATGACGTTCCACAATATTGGGACATGGCGTTCGGCGAAGACACTGTGCTGGAAACCGACTTTATTGAAGCAGCCGCTCTGAAGTATTGCCCACTTCCCGTGCGTTCTATGTACGAACCCGGCTGCGGTGGCGGACGATTGGTTGTCGAACTTGCAAAACGCGGCTACAACATCACCGGCGTCGACATGAGTTCAGCGTCCGTTAAGTATGCTCAGGCGCAGCTTGCGCTCGCATCCGTTTCCGGCAACGTAGCTGAAGGCGACATGCTTAATGCGTTGCCGGGCGTTAAGTTTGAGATGGCCTATTGCCTGGTCAACACGTTTCGTCATTTGTTAACTGAAGAGGACGCTGTTCAGCATCTGAACAGTGTCGCCAGCATGCTGGTGGAGGGAGGACTGTACATCATCGGCATGCACCTGCTTCCGCCAGATGCAGATGAAGAAGATGAAGAAGAATGGAGCGTCACAGAAGGTGATACCACCATCAATATGCAGCTTGTTGTCGAAGGTTGTGACCGCAGCACGCGTCTGGAAACGCTTCAATTTACGATGTCCGTCCAGAATACTTCTGGTGAATCTTTGGCCGAGTACAAGTCAGGCTATCGCATGCGAACGTATGAGGCCGACCACATGCGCAGTATGCTCGCCAAAGTCCCAGCCTTCAAACTGCTGGATGTTTACGACTTCTGGTACGACATCGAAGAACCGCTTGAACTATCCGACGAACTTGGTGACACCGTCTTCATCCTGCAGAAGAAAAACTTATAGCCAGCCGCCGGAGTGCCGCGAAGCGTTGTTTTTTTATTGTGCAACTGACACCAAAGCAGGCGTGCAGTATTTCGTGCGATCCGACCAGTTTTTGACATAGACGTCCATTCTCGGAATCGCCTTGGAGTCGAGGCACCCTGACGATTGCAAACGTATACTCAGAACATCGCTCTGCCCGTTTCCCGTTCCGAATAGTGCTGTTGTAACCGGCCGTCGTCATCGTGCATCCTTGTGCTGCGAATCCGGCACAACTGGCACCACTTGTTGATAAGTAAAGCGTTGCGAGACATCGACCGGGGCTGGCATTTACTGGACAGCTGGCGTCAATGTTTGAAGCTGAGTTCCGCAAAGCATTAATTCTGCGAGCCGTACCGGCGATGCGAGATTCTTCGGCGCGGAAACAGAAATCACGATAGCGGAACACACAATCCACGCGAGTATTGCTGAGATAAGGAGAATGCCAAACGAGTATCCGCACCACCGACAAAACGAGTGACCTATAGAGCAGTCCCCGGTCGGCCAGCATTAAACAGAAGCACATCGCGACGGCAAACAAATGCGACAGTAAAGTAAAGCCTGTGCATCGGTTTTTAGACACAGTTGACGGGCCTGCCTGCGTATCAAACTAATGCTTGCGGTATTTTGCTGGAGTCATTGAACAACATACAGCTCGCAGGTAACTCGGAGGGATGCGAACATCTCACTCGGGCCATTCTTTAACCTGATTGGCGGCTTGGTGCAGCAGGCCGTCAATCGCCTGACCAAGATGGCCGGCGGAGGGGCTGACTCGAGTATTAATCAACGCGACTAGATTTTTGCCATCGGTTCGGCGGATCAGAATTGTTGCCGTACCGGGCAGCGAACCGGTATGCCAGCTGTTGAATTTTTCGCCATCCACAGATCTGTTTGACCACCCCATCGAATAGAATGTGTCTGTTGGTTTACCATCCTTATCGAAACCCGCTAAGCCGGGCGGGCGTTCAAACATCGTTCTGATGCTGTCGGCGTTCAGGATGGGGCAGCTATCGGGTGAGTCGAAGGCTGCTGCAAATTTCGCAAGATCGGACGCGGATGCAATCCATGCACCATGGGCATCCATGGCTTCCAGATACCACGCTCCGTATTGCGACGGTACTTCGTGATTGAGATCCTTTTCGAAAACAGACTTGCCTGTTTCTGGATGATAATAGCGAACTTCGTTTTCCACGCGTCCTTCCAGAAGTGTCGCTCCAATCTGCATGGATGTGATTCCAATCGGAGCGAGAACCCGTGCCTTTACATAATCGCCATACGACTGGCTCGTAAGTTTTTCAACGACACGCCCAAGCAGGCAGTAGCCGAAGTTTGAATAGGCGTAACGTTCACCGGGATCGAAGTCGAGCTTATGCGTTAGCATCGCCTTGATGACAGCGGCCTGACTAGCGGGTGCGGAGGTGCCTGTCTGAATGGCAAATTCCACCGACTTGAACATCGCATCAAACGACTTGCTTCTGTCCCAGCCTCCACGATGCTGCAGCAGGTGTCGAATCGTAATGTCGTTCCAGCGTGGATCGAATTTTTCACCGGCGGCTTTGATGTCGGCTTCATCGTTAAGAACTGCAAGTAACTTATCGTCGAGCTTAAGTTTGTCTGCTTCAATCAACTGAAGCACGGCAACCGCCGTGATCGGCTTTGAAATACTGGCAATACGAAACAGACTCGCAGGCTGCACCTGTTCTTGTGTGGCGACGTCCGCGTAACCGTAACCGCGAGAAAAAACTACTTTGCCACGATGCGTTACGGCGACAGAGGCCCCGGGAACGCGATGTTCCTTCATGAAATCGTGCATAAGTCGGTCGTAGCTGGCAAAGGCATGATTGTCGTCACCCGACTTCATATTGTGCGACGCCAGTTTTTCGCGATAGCCGGGGCCACGCAAAATTCGCCCCGGACGTTCTGTCGTCATTTTGCCGTCCTTCAACACGCTTTTTCCATTGACGATAACGTGCCACATGCCTTCAGATACGGCATGTGGATTGACAAAGTCGGCTCGGTCCGTGAGCTTCTCATAATCGAATACGATGATATCTGCTGCCAGTCCTACCGATATTCGGCCGCGATCATAAGCCATAACGTCATTTGCCGCGGCCGCGCTGGCCTGAGCCACGGCTCGTTCCAGAGAAATCACTCCAAGGTCTCGCACATATCGCGACAGCATACGTGGGAACGCCCCGAAAGCTCGCGGATGCGAGGCGGATCGACTTCCACCAGCCGGGCCAACATCCGTGCAGAACGAAACGAATTCCTGCTGCATTGCCAGAATCTTATTCGCATCGGTCATTGTTTCCGGAAGCGCAAACGCGCCGGACTTCACGAGCTTGAAAAATGTATCCCACGGATCTTCGTTTTTCGCCACAGCGATTGCAGCGACAGACTGACCGTCGAGCTCCTTGTACTCAGCGATGTTACTTTGCCCGATGATGATGCGGTTCCAGTCTTTACCCGCGTGGCGGAACCAGTTTTCCCAGCCATCGGTTGTTTCCATTTCGATGCGAATCGTCTTTCGCAGTTCTTCGTCGTCCAGACCGGTACGCAGCTTGTCGTAACCTTCAGTGAAGTGCCTTGGGTGAATCAACGCGGCGATGCCGAGACCATTGTTGACGTAGGGGTAGATGTCGGCGGTAACCTGTTCTCCGGCCGACCGAGCTTCTTTGATTTTCGCGATCGCCAACTGCATTTTGCCCCAGTTCTGTCGACCGGCGGCCTTAAGATGGAAAATGTGCACCGGAGTGTATCCCGTGCGTCCGATTTCCAACGCTTCGTCTATCGCTTCCAGCAGCTGATCACCTTCGTTGCGCATGTGCGTGTAATAACGTCCGCCATATTCACCGGCAGTTGCAGCCAAAGCTGATATTTCCTCGGTTTGCGCATAAACGGCTGGCGGATAAATCAGAGCGGTGGATACGCCGATTGCTCCGGCCTGCATGCCTTCGCGGACAAGGTCCTGCATCTGCTTCAATTCATCCGCAGAAGGCCGACGTTCTGCGTCTCCCAGCACAATCTGGCGTACCTGAGTATGCCCCACTGTCTGAACGACGTTCACCGGCAATCCCTTTGATTCAACCAATGTGAAGTATTCGGCCATCGTGGTGTAGCCCTTCCGGGCGCCTTCCGATTGACTGAGCGGCGCCGCAGATTCTCCCTCTCCCGCGTTGATTGTCGTGATGCCCTGGGTCAGCAGATTTATCGCAGCGTTTGGATCTTCCACCATCGGTGAAGCCGTCTGCCCCATCATGTCAACAAATCCGGGTGCGACGATCAGCCCTGTTGCGTCGATCGAAGTTTTAGCTTCATTCGTGTTAATTCTGCCAATGCGGACAATTTTCCCGTTCATGATGCCAACGTCTGCGACATACCACGGAGCACCTGTGCCGTCGACAATTCGACCGCCAAGTATCACGATATCAAGCTTTGTGTCGGCAGATTGACATACAGAATTTGCTGTTATGAAAACAGCAACGAGGCCGTAAAAGTCAGGTACGGCGTTTCAGTGTTCCAAACAGCATGTTTTTGCCAGCATGTCAGTTTAGTGAGTGAGTCTCGCGATCGCTGGAAATCCCTTTGCCGCAGCGGCGTATCTGTAGAAGCAGTCCGAAAGCCACTCCTGCTAACCTCTACAATACGAGCGCGACGCGCCAGCCAGTGTGTTTTGCAATGCCTGGATTCACTCACTCACTCACTCACTCGCTCGCGCTGCGTGCTGCTAAATCAGCGGCTTTCGGACCGCCTCTTGGACTATCGCCTGCCAAGGTTAGAAAGACGCGTCTCCGACGACACCGTTTTCACGCAGTCCTTCAAAATGCCGTGGAAGCGGATACCGCGACTAAAAACACTGTCCCCGGAAAACAACTAAACTGGGGGCGAGCGGCAGACCGAATAACGTGATGTTCCGGGCCGAGTTAAAAATCTGCAATGCTGCGAACCAGCGGCAATCATGTACTTCAAGTTGCCGCACGATGCGTCTAATCGATTCCAGAAACGCGGCATGCAACATTGACTACAGCAGCAAACGTAACGGTTGGCCGTTTTTTGCGTTGGACTTCCTGGACGAACGCAGTTGAGTAAGGAACAGGTTTTCGAGACCAGTATCTATGCAGCTTGCCGACACTGCTGCTGATTGTCGCAGCATGCAACGAGCTTTAGCACACCGTCACCACGTGATCATCGCGAATTTCCGCCATCGCTTTCTGCATTGAACCGCGATAGAAACCATACAACAGAGAGGCTCCCGCGTTATCTGTAAAGTTTTGGTGAGTCAGTGATTTCCAGTCAGCAGGCGCTTGAAATCCGAGACTCTGTCCCAGCCATAGCATGTATCGGCGACGATTATTCGGCTGTTGCCAGAATTTCTGCGGGACACTGCAAAACTGCCATTCATGCCACTTGAAGTCTGGCAAAAAGTCGTTCATCACGCCCTGAACTGAGCCTTGGAAATTATTGTTCAGCAACCCGCCGCCGTGATATCGATGAAAGGTTTCGGCCGTCACACCGTACCAATCTTCCGTACAGGTAAAACCGAGTTGCTCAGCCAGCCAATGCATGTACAAATTGCGATTCTTGGGGTTCTTCCAATAACCGTTGGGTACGCATCCAAACAGCCAGGGTTTCCAGTCATAATCGGGCAGGTAGTCCACGGCTGCAATTCGTATTGAACATCCATAGTGGTTTCGCAATAAACCGCCGCCGCAGTATTGAACGAAGTGCCGCTTCCGGATTTCATACCAGTCTGCAGGCTTCTTAATGCCGCATTGCACAGCCAGCCAGTCCATATACCGAACACGATTCTCGCGTATGTCCCAGAATCCATTGGGTACGCGCGCCAACCGCCATGGACTGTCGGTAGAGGCAGAATCGGCCTCGCGTTCAGAATAGAATGGAAAATCTCTGGATCCCGGAGTTCTGCGAATCACTGTCACGTAGTTTCTCAACGCTATATGTGGCCACACGCCGCAGTTTGCAACTGCTGAAAGCGACGTTTTTGTTGAGAAACCCCGAAAACGTTCACGGTAGTCTGCCGATTCGCCAAAACGTTTCAGATTTAGAAGAATTCCAGAACGCGTTTGTAAACGCCCTAAGTCGGCGATGACATCTATGTCAATTCTGAAACCAAGAATATCTAAGTGAATCTACATGCAAGCCTTGTTTGCACTAACTGCCTGTGCCTGTGTATTAAACTCCGTACACATCATATTTCATTGTGCGCTGTGCGACATGCATAAAACAATCAATGGCCGCAACCGAAACAATTACCCAACTGCAATCGGAGCAAAGCGGGCAAGACGACGCAAAAGCTGGCCCGCTTTGCAGAGCATCATTCTGCGTGACATTAAGTGATTTCTGTCAGGGTTTAAACCTGCTTCGAGAGAACTCGCGACCGCCCCGCTGCAAGCAGGCTGTTTCTGCTTAAAGGTACAGAATATTCATGTTCGTCTATCCAGGCGATCAGTCACATACGACGCCGAATGGCCGCCCAAAAGCAATTGCCAGGCCACTGCGTTGAACTCTTTCATGACTCACAACGACCTCCTTGGGCGATCGTTGAAGTCTTGTTCCCGTGGTTATCCTGAGGCAGTTTCTTTGGCCGCGGAATAAGCGACTCGCCTGTCCCCGAAACTGTCACCACCTCAGCAGCAAGTGGCCATAACTTGCTGAGTTCAGGGTTCCACCCCAAACGACAGCCCACGCCACGGTCCGCCCGGCCTCGGAAGTGGGTGACGGATGTCGAAGCCGTGGGCAATGGTGAGACCGTGTTGAAGTATCTGGCACGAATGGCGTTGTCCACGGGTATTTTGCGTTTTTGCGACCGTGAATTGCCGCGACCGCGCAGCGTTGAAGAACGCGATCCGTCGCGTTCATAAATTTTAAGTTTTTTTACGCATGCAGACATGACGTCGATGGCGTGACCCTACTGATCGTTAGAATGCTGCGGGCGTGGACCTTTCCTGGTGTCGTGTGACAACATTTGACCAGGGAGGGTTCATGTCCATTCTAAC
>Ga0209390_10004846_pt1 | contig 19778 bp, 17 predicted proteins | sample BON01_FD_187212 | JGI IMG/M metagenome (GOLD analysis project Ga0209390, IMG submission 187212) | Freshwater microbial communities from Lake Bonney liftoff mats and glacier meltwater in Antarctica - BON-01 (SPAdes) (version 2) | ecosystem: Environmental > Aquatic > Freshwater > Ice > Glacier...
CACCTCCCCCCTCGTTCTCAATGGCATACTCTTTCTCATCCTCCCGTTTCGTTTCTTTCTTCACTTCTGATTACGTGGGCAGGTACGGATTTCCCGGCGAGTTCTTCCATTCGGGCGAAGCGAGTCAATGGCTTCACTTTCACGACTCGGGCCTCTTCGTCGGTCAGGCCGCGCCCGATCTTTTCGGCGAGCACGGGTTCCCATTGAGCCCGAAAGGTTTTTTTGGATTTCTTTCCCGCGGCTTTTTTAGCCTTTGACGCAGTTGGGTTAGCACCGCGTTTGAAAGAGCTGTCCAGCCAGACCAGGCCAAGGGCATGGGCGTGCTTGCAGTTTTCACTTACCGGGCAAGTGCACTCGCCATACCAAGTGCGGTTTTCGTAAACGAGGGAAGTTGAATAGGGTTCGAGATCGGAACCCTGCACGCTGGCGGTGAGGATTTCATCATCGGTCCATAGATCAAAAACTCGACCACTGATCGCATAGGACTGTCCGCGCTGGCGCGTTCTGGCATCGTAGTCTCTGGTTAGATGTGAGTCGAGAGCCGCGAGGGCGGGATCTGAAATCAGAATGGAATCAGTTTCTGGCATGCGAAAAGGACAGGTTTTCTCAGGATCAATACACCTGCTCGTCTAACATCGCGAGAAGGTCGGCTTCGGTGATGCGGCGTTGGGCCATGGAGTCTCGTTCGCGGAGGGTGAAGGTATCGCCTTCTTTCTCAATTGTATCGAAGTCGATGGTCACACACCACGGGGTGCCGATTTCGTCCTGGCGACGGTAGCGGCGGCCGATGGCTCCGGCTTCGTCGTAGAATACGGCGTAGCGACGTTGGAGCTTTTTATAGAGGGCCTTGGCGCGCGTGGTGAGCTCTTCCTTATTCTTAAGGAGAGGCAGCACCGCCACTTTGACTGGGGCGATTCTCGGCGAAAGGCGCAGCACCGTGCGGGTCTCCGTCTTACCCTTGTCGTCGGTGACTTCTTCTTCCGCGTAGGCGGCGCAGAGAATGGCGAGGAAGATACGATCCACCCCGACGGCGGGTTCGATGACGTGAGGGATGAATTTTTTCTTGGTCGCCTCGTCGAAGATCTCATGCGATTTGCCGGACGCCTTGGCGTGTTGAGTGAGGTCGTAGTTACCGCGTGCAGCGATACCCCAGAGCTCCTGCACACCGAAGGGATACTTGAACATGATGTCGGTCGTGCCGCGCGAGTAGAACGCGAGCTTGGCTTTCTCGTGATCGAAGAGACTGAGGTGCGACTCGGGCAGGCCGACCGACTTGAGCCAATCCCAGCACCATTGGATCCACTCTTTGTGGACGGTTTCCCAATCGGCGTCTTCGTGGATGAAGTATTCCATCTCCATCTGTTCGAATTCGCGCGAGCGGAAGATATAGTTGCGCGGAGTGATTTCGTTGCGGAACGATTTGCCGATTTGCGCAATACCGAAGGGCAGTTTCACGCGACCGGTATCGACGACGTTTTTGAAATCAACAAACATACCCTGGGCGGTTTCGGGGCGAAGGTAAGCGACGGACGAACCATCGGTCATCGCACCGACATTGGTCTGAAACATCATGTTGAACGAACGCGGAGGGGTGAGGCTGCCGGGCTCGCCCGTGGCGGGAGAAGGGATGAGCGAGACTTCCTCGGCATTGGCCTCGGTCATGTCGCGGGGCTCGACCGGCGCGAGCGTCCCTTGAACCGCTTTTTTGCGCTTCATGGTCTCGGCCTTCTCTTGCAGCTCTTCGGTGGTGCGTTCGCTTTCGAGCGCGGACACGTAGCCGACGGTGTTTCCTTCAACCACGACCGGAGCGAAGAATAGTTGATCAGCGCGATAACGCACTTTGCTTACCTTGCAGTCTACGAGGGGATCAGTGAATCCGTCGACGTGACCGGAGGCTTCCCAAACCTTGGGATGCATGATGATCGACGTTTCGAGGCCGACGATATCATCGCGACGGCGGACCATGTCGTCCCACCAGCAATCGCGGATGTTTTTCTTCAGCTCGGAACCGAGGGGACCGTAGTCGAAGAAGCCGTTGAAACCGCCGTAAATTTCGGAGGAGGGAAAGATGAAGCCGCGTCGCTTAGCGAGAGCGACGAGGTTTTCCATAGTGGTTTCGGCAGGAGCGGCGGATTCGGACATAAGGTGCGGACGTTAACGGGAGTGGTTACTTGCGGTCAACGCCGGGGTGCGAGGGCGAGGCGGAAGCCCGTGGCCGCATTCCCCAGACTGGGATGGGTCCAGGTGCGATACGCGGAACGACCCGACCCGGCGGGACAGTCCCAACACCCGCCGCGCAGAACTCGAAACTGGCCGGTTGGCGATCCCTCAGGGTCGTTCACCCGCCCGCCGGGATATCCTCCATACCAATCGGAACACCACTCCACGACGTTGCCGTGCATGTCATGGAAGCCCCAGTCGTTGGGCTGCTTTTGGCCGACCGGATGCGTTTGCCCACCGCTGTTGGCATTATACCAAGTCAGCGAATCGATGTCGCCCGCGAAAATGCCGGTGGTGCCGGCCCGACAGGCGTATTCCCATTGGGCCTCGGTGGGCAGGGTATATTCGTAGCCAGCGGGCAAACGACCTGCGGCGCGTTCCTGCGTGTTGAGCCGGTCGCAGAATATCATAACGATATTCCAAGCGACTCTTTCCACGGGTCGCTCTGAGCCCTGGAAGAAGCTGGGGAGCGGGACATAGTCCATGACGGCCTGCCATTGCGCTTGGGTGACCTCGGTGCGGCCGAGCCAATAGCCTTGCGTGAGGGTGACCTCGGTGTCGTCACCCGCGCCAAAGGTGCTGCTCATCAGAAAGGAGCCGGGGTTGACCCAGATCATCGCGAGGTTCGGATTGTTCAGGGAAAAATCTTCGCCCAAACTGGGAGGAGTGGACGCAGCTAGTGGTTCGGCACGCGCAACCGGGGCCAATATCCCTAGCAGCAAAACGGTAACAACGCTGCGAACCATGAAACAGAGGTTGTGGGAGATTGGGATGGGCCGCAACCGGGCATTTAGCCCGGTTGCTACCAGTTCGAAGGTCTTCAACCGGCGAAGGGATTTGCTTCGCCAATCCCACGGGACAGGCGCAGAAACGAACCCACGATCATGTGCATCGCAAAAACCAGTGGTTTCGCAAGGTGGGGGGGTCGAGTGGCGACCGCCGTGGTTGTGGCGCTGGTCCTGAGCACAGGTCAATCCGCCGTGGCCCAAAGCCACGAATTGGGACATCCAGTCCTGCGGGATTTCGCGCCGGGAAGAAACAAGATTGCCCATCTTTGCCAGGCATTGATCCAAGGTCCGGACGACGTCATCTACTTGGGCAATGGATCGGCTTTGCGCTATTACGACGGCAGGGCATGGCCGGTGATTAAACTGCCCACGGAAGCCGCCGGCATCCGGAAATTTGCCCCGGCCGATGACGGCACGATCTACGCGGGCGGAGCCGGGATCATCGGTTGGATTCGCGTGAATGGGTTTGACCGGGAGTTTGTCTCCCTGGTCGAGCAATTGCCGGCGGCGGACCGGGATTTTGAGGATATCTATGATGTGTTGGCCGCAGGGGACACCGTCTATTTTACCACCGAGCAAAAAATACTGATTTGGCGCCAAGGGCGTTTCAGTAGCATCGCTTGTCCCACGCCGCTGCACTCAAGGGGTGCCCGGCTCCACCGGATTCAGGATGAGGTCTACGTCACCGCCTTGGGCCATCCGCTGTATCGTTTGGAGAACGATCAACTGGATGTGGTCGCGGACGCACCTGAATTGCGGCAAAATCAGATCATCGCGGTGGAAGCCGGTCCGGCCGGGTCTCTGCGGCTGCTCACGGCGGAAAGGGGGTTTTACCAATTAGTGGAGGGGCGCGTGACGGTATTGCCCACCGAGATCAATGGCTGGGTGGCCGGCAAACGCATCATTTGCATGCAGCGATTGGTCGACGGTTCCATGGTCGTCGCCTTTTCTTCCGTCAGTGGCGATGGCGGTATGCATTTTGATGCGGACGGGCGTTATGCGGGTCCGCTGAACCAATTGATCGGACTTTATGTTAACACGATCCGAGCGTTTGCCAGCGATCGCGAGGGTGGTTTGTGGCTCGGCACCGAAACCGGTGTCATCCGGGTGGAATGGCCCTCGGCCGTTTCCCTGTTCGATGCCATCAACGGACTTGGGGAGGGTGCGGTCGCTGCAGTGACCCGTCATGAAGACCGACTTTATGCGGCGACCGCTGAAGGGATTTATCGTTTAGTCCCCAGCACACCGAACGGATCGGTCGCCCGTTTTGAGCGAGTCTTCAAACAACCCGCTTACGCCTTGCTATCCCATCCGACTGGTTTGTTGGCGATGGGTTACACGACTCTTTTTGTGCAGGATGGAGCGGACTTCAAGCCGGTGGCAACCCTGCCCCCGGGTGGCGGAAATCTGGTGCGATCCAAGCGGCACCCAGCACGGGTTTGGATTGGCACCGTGCGCGGTCTCCAATCTGTGCGGCACACTCCTCAAGGTTGGGTGAACGAGGGTTTGGTGCCCGGTTTAGACGAGATCATCCAGTCGGTGACGGAGGTGGGGAACGGCTCGTTGTGGCTCACCATTACCAGCCGCCGCCGAGTCCACGGTATCATCGATCAAGACACGGGCCGACCGGTGCGTTTTGAAAGTGTCGGGGCCGCTGAGAGTCCAACGGATATTCTGGCGGAATGTCTGTCTGGTCAGGGCGGAGCCCGGTGGATCGCTCGCCCCGATGGGATTGAGCAAATCCCGGCGGCGGGAAATCCGCCCCGGCGATTGCCGCAACTGGTCAACCGGACGGTCGGTCCAGTGACACTGCTGCACGAGGAAAATGATGCCGCTGGGTCCGTGCTCTGGGTGGGTGGAGCGACGGGGCTCGCGCGGGTTGAGTTGGCGAGGGCCTTTCCCGCCCTCTTACCACTGACGGTTCAGCTCAAGACCCGAGATGTTCGTGAGGGCGATGAGATTGAACCCGGCCCTTCGACTCTGCGTTTTGCTTACATGGCGCTGCGACACCAACTGGAGGATTCGGTGGAATACCAGAGCCGATTGGCCGGTCATGAAGAGGAGTGGTCCTCATGGTCCAAGGAGAGGGAACGCGCCCTGATCAATCTGCCGGCGGGAGACTACCGCTTTGAGGTTCGCGCCCGCGATACCGACGGAATATTGAGCGAACCAGCGACCCTTTCGTTTGTGGTGCAGGCCCAATGGTGGGAGACGCGATGGGCCTGGTTGGGCTATATTTTAATGGGAGTGATCCTGTTTTCAGGAGGTGTGCGCGTCCGCACTCACGCCCTGCACCGACGGGCCGACCGGCTGGAGGCCCTGATCAAGGAGCGAACGGCGGAACTGGATCGGCAAAACCACGAGCTAATCCGGCTCAATAAACTGGAACTTGACGAAAAAATCTCCGCGCGCTTGGCCGAGGAAAAGGCACGGCTCGAGGTGCTACGCTACCAGCTCAACCCGCACTTTTTGTTCAACACTCTAGCTTCGATCAGCGCTGCGTTACCAGCCCGCCGGAACACGGCGCGCACCATGGTGGAACGGCTGGCGGAGTTTTGCCGGCTCACTCTTTATCGCCCGGATCAAAAGGACTGGACCACCCTGGGGGGGGAAATGCAGCTCTTGCGCGCCTATCTGGAAATAGAGCAGTCACGCTGGGGTGACCTGCTTGAGGTGAAGATTGTCTGCGATCCGTCGCTGGAGGATGAGCACCTGCCACACTTCCTGATCCTGCCGTTGCTGGAAAATGCCCTGAAATACGGCCGGGCCACCAGTCCGGACCGGGTGGGGGTGAGTCTCGGGGTCCGGCGGGACAATGACGGAGCCCTGATTTTGGAGGTGGAAAATACCGGAGAGTGGATCGAACCCGACGCGAAAAAGACCGTATCCTCTTTGGGGATAGGACTCGAAAATCTGCGCGAGCGTCTGGCCCGACATTTCCCCCGTGCGCACGAATTGGTGATTTCACATGGGAAGGGATCTGTCAGGGTGACTTTGCGCCTTTGGCCGACCCCGCGCACCGGATCATAATCATGCACCACGCCCTGTTGATCGAAGACGAAGCACCCGCCCGGGCGGATCTGCGCGCCAAGCTGGCAGAGCACCCTGAAGTCAAGGTGGTGGGGGAAGCGGCGACGATGCGCCATGCCCGGACCCTGTTGGCGCACACCGACTACGATCTGGTGTTGCTCGACGTGCAACTGATCGGCGGCAACTCCTTTGACCTCGTGCCGGCGGTGCGGGAGGGAGCGCGCATCATTTTCGTTACCGCTTATGATTCCTACGCGCTGCGCGCGTTTGAAATCAACGCGCTCGACTATCTGCTCAAACCGGTGGCCCCTGCACGGCTGGCGGAAGCGCTGCGAAGGTTGCAGGCCGCTGAGTTGCCGTCGGATGATGACGGCCTGGAAAATTTCCCGGGTCCTGCCCTGCAGCCCGAGGACACGGTCTATCTGCGGGAGGGTTTGTGCGCCCAATTCACCCCGTTGATTAATATCAGCGTTATTTCCGCCCGGGACAATTATTCCGAGGTGCGACTGGCCGACGGGTCCAAGGTTTTTTTACGTAAGAGTCTGAAGTCCTGGGAAGAAGCGCTGCCGACCACGCACTTCATGCGCGTGCATCGCACGCAAATCGTGAACCTCACTCGAGTCACTCGCTATGATCGCGACAGCGACGAGCATACGCTGCTTCATGTGGTGGGGTCGAAGGAGCCGGTGCCAGCCAGCCGGGATCGTTGGAGCGAGTTACGTGATCGTTTGGCCGCGATCAGGCGAACACCATAGAAAAAGGGAACGCGTTGTTCCCAACGAGATTCGGGGGTGTCGGGGCGATTTCCCGCGGTTGGCCACACGGGCTCCGCGGTTAGCCCCGATTATATCGACGTGTGGGGGTGGATCGAGGCATCTCTGCCTCCACGCATGGCCTCCACGCATGGACGCTTAATCCACGGAGAGAGGGCGGTATCGTATCCCAGACTCCTAAACCCCTAAACCCCTAAACCGAATTATTATATGAAATTATCCCTCATTCTGATGCTGCGCCGCTTCATTACCACGCTACTCCTGATGAGCAGCTTAGGATTGGTGACCGCACAAGCCCAGTTGGTTGGCTTTACCTTTTCCGGCGGCGGTGGTAGCGATCTCGTGATATCTTGGACCTCGCCGATTAATTTCACGATCGTTAACGCGCCCAACGTCACCAATAACTACCCGCTCTTCGTGATAGAGGATTTGGGTAATTTACTGGGCAGTAATACCACAACCAATATTACTAGCACCTCGACCTTTTCTCGAACTAGCCCAACCACAGACGGACCGTTCACGCCCAACATTCTTGGGTCCGGTTTTGCCAGCGGGGATGGTGGGGCTAATCCGATCATCGCCACCGACACATACTTTTATGCCAGTTTTAATAATCCTACCACAGGGGTGGGCAACAGCATGGCCATCGATGATACCTACAGCCTTGCGACCGGTTCCGTGACGATAGCAAGTTATAGTGGAAGCGCACCGACCAACGGTTCCTACAGCGTGTTTCTAGCTGACAGTAACGGCAAAAATCTCGGGGCCGGTTCCGCCGTGCCGGAGCCTTCGACCTACGCCATGTTAGCGGGTTTTGGGGTGCTGGGCTTCGCCGCTTGGCGGCGCCGGGCCACCAAGAATACCCTCACGGCTTGATCGTGTTGGGTGAAGTCCCGGGCTTCCGGGATATATCGCCTCGACTGAGTGCTGGGTATGGCTGATCGGGACCGCCAGTGTGCCGGTCCGGAAGGGTAGCCTTCACCTCGAACAGATAGATGCGTTTTGCTGGAGTTCCCGTTTTGGTGGAGTGGTTGCTGGACTGCATCATTATGATGATTTTGTAGCTTAGCTGAGGGTAGACACGGGCACCGGGGCGGAACGATAGGCACCCGCCGGAGGAAGCTCCGGGGTTCCCGGCTGCTAATGGCGGATTTCTCGTGTGCAATCAGGCTCGATCAAGCTCAGTGGTCCGAAGCGCGCTCTAAAGGGAACTTGCGGCCCAAAGAAAAGTCTCACCCCTCTGTGCCGCATGGGTGACCGGTCAAATTGACCGCGCTGGTGCGGATCCGGCAGATACTTTGCAATTTAATATGAAAATAAAAAATCCGTTATTCAAACGTGGCCTCATTTGGGCGGCCCTCCTGACATTGTTGAGCGCGACCTACCTCTCGGTCTGGGCCGGGGAAAATACCAAGGAGCGCGATCCGCTTGTTTTGAAAACTGACAGCACACCGCTTGATCGCGACGAGACCTTGCGCGTGAGTTACTCGAGCGTGGTGAAGAAAACCTCGCCAAGTGTCGTCTTTGTTTTCTCGAGCAAAACGGTGAAGATGGATAGCCGGATGGCACCGTATTTAAACGACCCGAGATTTCGCCGCTTCTTCGGTGTGCCTGATCAACCAAATGGGCAAGCGCCGCGTGAGCGTAAACAACAGGGGCTGGGCTCGGGAGTAATCATCTCGAGCGACGGCTATATCTTAACCAACAACCACGTGATCGATGGGGCGGATGAGGTTAAGGTAGCCTTTGGCGATCCCCAAGTGGAGTTTGAGGCTACAGTCATCGGACGTGATCCAAAGACTGATGTGGCCGTGCTCAAAATCGAGGCAGAAAATCTGCCCGCGGCGACCTTGGCCGACAGTGATGGGGTGGAAGTGGGCGATACCGTTTTTGCGATCGGTAATCCTTTCGGCATCGGCATGACGGTGACGCATGGCATCGTGAGTGCGATTGGTCGCGGCGGTTTGCGTGCGGATGCGTATGAGAATTTTATCCAAACGGATGCCGCGATTAATCCCGGCAATTCGGGTGGCGCGCTGGTCGATTCGCTGGGACGCCTGATCGGGATCAACACCGCGATCCTCAGCCGCAGTGGCGGGTTCAACGGCGTGGGGTTTGCGATTCCGGTTAACACCGCTCGCTCACTCGCGGAACAGTTGGTCTCGACCGGCAAGATTAGCCGCGGTTTTATCGGCGTTCAGACGCAGGGTCTCACGCCTGAACTGGCCGAACAGTTTGAGGTGAAATCCGGAGCCTTGGTGACAGAAATTTCGCCCGACAGTCCGGCTGAAGAGGCGGGCTTCCAAAGCGGCGACATCATTACAAAGGTCAACGGCAAGGATGTGCTTGATCCGCGACGCTTGCAGCTCGCAGTGATCGCACTCGCTCCCGGCACCGAAGTGGAAGTCGAGTATGTGCGCGAAGGGAAAACGAAGACCGTCGAATTCGTATTGGGTGAATTACCCACCACGACGCTCGCGGGTGACGATGCCTATTTGGACAATGATGTGGGTGTGCTCAACGGCGTCAGCGTGGATGATATTACGCCGCAGATTCGTCAGCAGTTCCGCTTACCCAAGACGCTCGAAGGGGCGTTTATCACCTCCGTCGATCCGGACAGTGCGTCGGGTAGGGTCGGAATTCGCGAAGGTGATGTCCTGCTGAGTCTAGACCGGCAACGCGTGCTCGATGCTAGCGAAGCCGTCGAACTAAGCGAAGAGATAGAGGGACCGAAAGTGCTCGTGCGCCTCTGGCGCGAGGGCACCAGTCGCTACATCGTGGTGGACGAATCGGAAGAATAAGCCTCGATCCACAGATCTAATGTTCAAACGCCGTTCTGCAAACGCAGGGCGGCGTTTTTTAGTAGCATTGGTATGGTTTCGTAGAACTGCTCCCCAGTTCAGGAATCAGTGACTCGGGTCTGTGCGGCGATGCGTTGACGGATCAGTTCGGCGCGTTGCTGGGCGAGTAATCGGTCGGCCGAGCTGAGTTGGTCCTGCGCGAAGGTGCGATGCTCAACGGCTTGTTCAGTCCCACCATCGGCAGCGACTTCAAACCAAGCTAGAGCTTGCACGGGATCGCGCGGCACACCTTCACCGCGCATATACATGACCCCGAGCCAATCCTGAGCAGCGTCGAGGCCTTGTTCAGCCGCGCGCCGTCCCCAATGGATGGCTTGAGGAATATCTTTGGGGAGGTCTTTCCCGCTTGAATAAATCATCGCGAGGTTGAGCTGAGCCACGGCGTGATCTTGCTTGGCCGCGAGCAGAAACCATTGAGAGGCTTTGGTGACATCGCGGGGCGCACCACCTTCTCCGCGCAGGAGCAGGAAGCCGAGGTAGGTCTGGGCTTCGAGGTTTCCGTAGTAGGCTTTGACATGAAGCTGCTCAGCCTCGCTAGCCACCTTCCCCACTTCTCCGTCGGGATTGAGAAACATGAGCTGCATGTATTCGCCCAGATAGGTGCGTTTCCAGAAGTGTCCGGTTTCGCGGTAGGTCTCGAGTTCGGTGAATTTATACTTATATCCCGCGACTCTGATCATCGTGGGTGGTGCATCCGGGAAGGGGTTACTCTCGAATAGATCGATCACCGGTTGCTTTTGCTCCAGGAGTCGGGTCGCCACGAAATGAAAGAGAGGTGTAGCGTGATCATTGAGCGTGGCTTGCGCTTTGATGTTGGCTTCGAATCGGGGGAACCCCGGTGCGGTGAAGGGGCTGATGCGATCGAGTTGCTGCGGAAAGTAGCGGTATTCGTAAGGTCGCCAGGTGACGCCACCATCGTTGGATCCCAGAAATTCAGTGACGAATTGGAAGGGGTCGAACCGGGAAAAAAGCGAGTAACCATTGATGCTGCCGAAGCCATCGAACATGGCCTTCAGCGGTCGATTCACACTCTCGAGAAATGCGGGCGTGGGCATTCGCGCGAGCGTGGTGAAGGCGATGATCGAGAGATAAAAGTGCAGGCTCAGCGCTCCGTTGAGAGTGTAGCGTCGCCATTTGGCGAGTGGTGGCACGGCCGTGACTGCGGAGGTAGCCGTGAAGTAATCGGCGAGCTTGCGAAGGCGTAGCCACCCCGCGGCCTGAGCGAACATCTTATCGTCGAGTAGGAGAAGACCGAGGGCGATCGAAGCGGTGTTGAGCCAACCGAAATTGCAGGTGAGCTGGATCCCGACCTGAAGTGCGGCCCATAACCAAAACGCCCACCAGCGTCCACGCCGACCGCAAAAAACAGCCATTAGCGGTGCCGCGAGTTCTGCCGCAAAAGTCAGCCCAATTTCAAGGACATGCCAGGCATGGGGCATGTGATGATTAAAGAAACCGAGGATGGTCGGGCTGGGCGCGGTCTCATACATGATATCCATCGCCCGCAGATTGAACCAGTAGAGATCGCCACCGAGTATTTTGGACATCCCGTTTTCAAACATGATACGGAACAACAGCCAGCGCATCATGAAGACTACGATGGGTCTCGCCGAAACCTGCGCGCCAAGCCCCGGGCGATAGCCAGCCGGCGCAAAGAGGATGCAAAGCAGCGAGACCTCTAACATCAGCCGATCTACCATGGGCCCCGAATACAGGAGCCATCCCTTGGCGAACGAAAGCAGCGACAACCAGCATAAGAAAAGACTCATGCGTGGCCACAGGTTCAGCACCACGGAGATCGCTGCAAGTAAACCGCCCCATTGTAGCAGGGCCACCATCGCGGAACTGCTACTGATATAGAACAAGGTTGGTGAGGCTATAATCGCCTCAAACAGGCTGGAGCTCGCCCCGCGCAATTCGGCAATCGCATTTGGGAGAGGCGTGATCCCATCGGGCCCGATCAGCGCAGCGGATTCTTGAATGATCCCCGCAAAGATGATGATTAAAACTATGCCTACTGCGCGTAAGACAAACCATCGCGGCCAGAGGTAAGTCGCTTCACCGCCGTAGCCCGAAAAATCTTTGATGCGAGTCCAGAGCGCAGTGGGAATCGCGCGAAATGATTGTGTAATCGATCTCATAAACTAAAGCCGAGGCCTCGCTGGGAGTTGGGTAATTACGGTTAACATGGGGCGAAAAGAGTCGCGAAGGATCAGGGGCAACTCATTTCAGAACGCGAGGGGTGTCAATGCCGTGCGGGAAGGCACCCTCAGTGCCCAGCAAAACTTGTTTTCAGATGGGACGATTACCGCTTCCATTCGGGAGCGGCTTCGATCAGGAAGAAAGAGATTTGCCCGAGGATAACGGCGCGCCACTTGATGCAAACGCGGCCATGACAATAATCAATGGGTCGCCTGCGGAGCATGGGCGACGCGAATGATTATCATTCGGACGAAGCTCGCGCGAATCCAACACCCCGACGTGGCGAAGGACAAGGCCGCTTCCGACGCAAAGTTTAACGAGGACAACGAGGCTCTTAGCGATTCTGAGAAGCGCCGCAAATACGACCAGATGGGTGCGAATTGGGATGGAGCGGGTGCGCCGCCTCTGGCTCAATTGCACCATCGCCACGAGCTCGGTTTTGATGGGCTTGGGATGGTGGGCCCGATTCTAGCAGAATTGGAAACGCTCCGCACGGAAGTTCGCTTTCTACGTAGGCGTTGAAACCAACCGTCAGAGCCGGCGGGTCATTATCTACGCTGCACCGGAACATGCACCTCGTAGCGCTTAAGAAACCATGGAGTGAAAGGGCCGTTCCAATAGACGACATAAGGCTCTCCCGTAGCCATAATTTCTGGCTGCTCCCGCAGCCACGCGAGCAGTTTGTTGCGCGTTTTTTCAAAATTAGTCTGCGAATAGCCACCCCGCTCCCCGAGACTGGCCACCTGTCGCTCGGCCACACGGATCACTTCAACACCGTCGGCATTACCGGTGACCTTAGCCACTTCGCTGGGGGCCACCCAAAAAAACATCGCCGCGCTCTCGATGGTGGTCTCCACCGGCGTAGTCATGGCTATATCCCGACTCGAGATATAACGGAATAGCGGGCGAAACAACCGGTTAGATTCGTCAAAATAGGAACCCTGTCCGGTTGATTTGAGTAGCACGCCCGCCGGCAAGGTTTTCACTTCTGCGACGTCGGGAGCGGTCGGGGGAAAAGCATTTTCGGCTGACATGAGAGCAGGATAAAGGATGAAGACGAAACTCAGCAGAAAACACCGCATAGAGCAAATTACACAGGTTCGCACGAACACAAGCCGCTCCATCCGATTACTTCCATGGGAAGGCGAAAATCGGGATCGAGGTGAAACCATAATCAGGATGCTTCGCGGTATTCAGAATGACATATAAGTTATTTTTCTCACGACACTCCGACGACGGATCGTTATGCGTAGTAGCCATATGTTCGACCTTACAAACAAAGTGGCGCTGATAACCGGTGCGGGTTCGGGAATTGGACGCGCGATTGCGCAGCGGTTTGCGCAGGCGGGAGCGAAGGTTTTCGTCGCGGATATCAACGAGGCTGCCGCGCAAGAAACCGTGGGGTTAATCGAAACGGCGAAAGGTAGCGCCGAGAGCTTAGTTTTGGATGTCGCGGACGTATCATCCGTGGCCGCCGCCGCTGAAAAAATTGGCACCCTCGATCTCCTGGTGAACAACGCAGGCATCGGCCACGTGGGCACGATTCTCGAAACCAACGCGGAGGATATGGAGCGACTTTACCGCGTGAATGTCGGCGGGGTGTTTAACGTCACTAAAGCGTTTATCCCGGGGATGCTGGAGCGGAAGAGTGGGAGCATCATCAACATCGCGTCGATCGGTGGGATCGTCGCGGTGCGGGATCGTTTTGCTTACGTGACCACGAAGTTTGCGGTGGTGGGGATGACTAAACAAACCGCGCTCGATCACTCTCATGGTGGGGTGCGCTGCAATTGCATTTGCCCCGGTCGCGTGGAGACGCCGTTTGTGCAGGCACGACTCCAAGAGTATCGCGACCCCGAAGAGGCTTATCGCGAAATGAGCTCTACCCAATTGATTGGCCGGATGGGTCAACCCGAGGAGATTGCCGCCGCCGCGCATTACCTCGCGAGTGACGAAGCGAAACTCGTGACCGGTTCCTCGCTGATGGCCGACGGCGGCTGGAGTGCGGGGAAATAAGACGATGGGTCGCATCTTGCTTGTGTCTATGATGAGCACTGTCGCGCGCGCTGTGTTCCGCAATTTCGATGTCGAGTTCCGGCGTGTGTTTCTGGCGGACAACCAATATCTCAATTACGAAGATGGGCGTTTTGCGTTTCGCGAATGTTAGACTTGGCTAACTCTAATTATGTCCGTTGTGAATCGCCCTTTCAAACAACACCTCACCGCGCTGCGCGCTTGTGAGCGGTGTCCGCAGATGCACAAGCCGGTGGTGGTGGGTCGTCCGGTGACGAGTCGGATCCTGTTGGTGGGACAGGCGCCGGGAGATAAAGAGCCGCAGTTGGGCAGGCCTTTCGCCTGGACGGCAGGGAAGACGCTATTCAAGTGGTTTGCGGCGAGCCTTGGTTGGAGTGAGGAGGAGGTGCGTGAGCGGATTTATTTCGCGGCGGTATGCCGCTGTTTTCCCGGGAAAAATCCAAAGGGCGGAGATCGGGTGCCTGCGCTGGATGAGATCGAAAATTGCGCGCACTGGCTGGACCGCGAATTTGAGCTATTGCGTCCGACGCTGATCTTGCCGGTTGGCAAACTCGCGATCACGCAGTTTCTACCGGTCGCTCCGCTCAAGGAGATGATTGGGCAAAGTTTTTCAATCAATTATCGTGGGCATGTAGTCGACTGTGTGCCCTTGCCGCACCCCTCGGGAGCCTCGACATGGCACCGGATGGAGCCGGGAAAGACGTTGCTCGAGCAGGCCCTTCGATTGGTCGCGAAACGTCCGGAGGCAAGAAAATGGGTGTAGTCTAGGTTGTCATTGCGAGGAATCCGCACCGCGGATGACGCGGTAATCCACGTGTGAGTAAACATGGCCGACAGGTAATTCGTGGATGGCCACGTCACTACGCTTCTTGCCATGACAGAAGGGGCTCGCCCGTTCATTGTCCCATCCTCGCAAGTCGTCCGCACGGCTTGGTTTGTTGTCTCGCGATGACAAGACAATGTATCCCCAGATCAAAAATATCCGTGTCTTCGTGTCGTTGTTTGTTCTAGCTGGGAGTATGTTGATGCGTTTCTTCCTCTTTATCCTTTTGGTCTCGGTGCCCACGGTGCTTATGGCGCAGCGTGAAAAGTTGCCGCCCGAGGACTACGCTTGGGTGACTAAAAACTTTCCCAGTGCGAAAAAATCGAACACCGGGATCCGCTACATCGAGATAGAGAAGGGCAGCGGGGAGACGATCAATCGTGGCGATCTCGTCTCCGTGCTCTATGTCGGGCGCTTCTTAGATGGAGAAACTTTTGATCAAAAAATCGATCCGAATGAACCCCTCACATTCCGGGTGGGCCGCACCAAGGTGATTCGTGGCTGGGATCACATTTTGCAGATCATGCGTCCCGGCGACAAATGGTTAGTCATCGTCCCTCCCGAGTTGGCTTATGGCACCAAGGGGCATCCGCCGTTGGTTTCTCCCAATAAAACCCTCGTCTTCACGATGCAGGTATTGGACGTAGAGCGAGGCGAATGAGTCGCCGATCGACGGGCTCTCTCCATCTCACGCTCGCCAAGCGTTATTCTTTGGCGGCGTTAGTGTAGCCATAGCGTTTCCTGAATTCGTCCGTGGCCTTTAGTTGTGCTTCGGCGGGCGAGGTGCCTTTAGCGACTAATTCGGCCCCACGGATTTCAATCCAACGATCTCGAAAGGATTGCTCGGTCTGCGCGGTTAAAGGGGCTTGAGGCTCCTTTTTCAGCATGGAACACCCGACAAAGAGAGGGAGAGCGGCGGCGAGGCAGAAGAGGAGGATGCGCTTTGGGTCTGACATATTTTGGTTAAACTTGATGGATTAAGCCCTTAGACAGCGAGTGAAAGTTTTTGTTTTCGCGCATCGCTCTAAAAGTGTTCACTCTTTTTCCCATGAGCAAAGAGCCCGAGCAGCCCCCGTTGCGACTTAAGCCCCGTTTGCGTCCTGAGAGCGAGGCGGCTGAATCACCGTCTGCTGATGAGAAACCCACTGTGGCCCCCGAAACCCCAGCTGAACCGACCTCCGAGGCTAAACCTAAGTTGCGCTTGAAACCGCGTTTGGCTGCTGAGCCCAAAGTTGCTTCCGTAAAGCAGAGCGAAACCGAGCAACCTAAGTCCGCGGAGCCGCCTAGTGAAAAACCAGCAGAGGAAGCGCCCAAACCTTTTCGCCTAAAACCGAAGCTCGCTCCTGATCCCGAACCTAAGATTGAAGAGGCAGCTCCGTCATCAGCTCCTGAGGCTTCAAAGAAAGAAGATGCTGGGGAAGATAAGCCTAAGTTTCGCCTGAAACCGCGTATTTCAGCAGAACCGGAAGCCGCGTCCGCCCAGGTAGAAGAACCGCCGACCGAAGAGAAAAAGGATGAAGTCCCCGCTCCGGTTCCACCGCCGATGCTTGAGAAGCCTACCGAGCCTGAGGTTCCTGCTGAACCTGCTGCTGCCAAGGCTGCGCCAAAATTTAAGCTTAAGAAAAAGGATCCTGAACCTACGCGCGGCCCTAAAGCCAAGCCGCCCAAGATCGATGGAAAGCCCGCCGCAAAAAGCGACGATAAGTCGGCTAAAGCGATCCCACCACCGCCATTGGTTCATTTAAAAGCTTCGGATGAGCTTGATGAAGATGGGATCTTGTTGACCGATGATGAACCGGAGGCACCGCCCGCGAATAAAGGAAGAAAGGCGCTGGTGGGATTAGTGGTCTTGGTCGTTTTAGGAGGAGGCTATTTCGGCTGGCAACAACTTGGCCCAGCCGCCTCCGGAGCTTCTCAGAATGCAACCGCTCCGGCAGCTTCTCCCCCCCCATCTGCGACCACATTACCCGGTCAGCTAATCGAAAAAGCCCAGGCGGCAATAGATTCTCGCCTGCAGGGAGAAACGGATCGCGTAGACGCAGCGATCGATGGAAAAGAAGCCCCTGAAAGTCAGTTCAAGAGAATACAGAACACTCCCACGCCTGAACTACTACCGGAGCCGGTGGCGGAGCAAGTGACGACCCAATCGCAATCCACAATTGCGCCAGGGGTGACAGCGACGACCACAAGGGTGATGTCGGCGATCGAAGCGAGTCCCGCATTTCGCTCCTTTGTGGGCCAAATGCGGATTAACGGAGTTTTCCAGGGGGCACCTGCCCGAGCGTTGCTTAATGGCCACACATACCGCCAAGGCGCGCTGGTTGATCCCTCATTGGGAATCTATTTCGATCACGTGGTTTCTGAGGAAAAACTGATCGTGTTTCGTGATAGCAGTGGTGCGATCGTGCAGCGTAAATACTGATGCTACTCGGCGGCCACGAGCCACTCGCTACGACCAGTGGCACGCTTGATTTTGATACCGGGTAGATCGACTTCGGCGTTCACCCCTTTAGGCAGATCAAGACTCACCGCGATGCGATCGCCGTCGCGTTGCCACGCGCTCGTGATGTCGCCTTGGGGTGTCGGGATCGTCGCTCCGCCATGGTTACCGTGAAACACGGGTGAGAACGAAACTCGTTTCCAAGCCGAGGCAGTTTGGCGCACGCCACCAATGATCTGCATGAAGTGAAAGAGCGGATGGGCCGACCAAGCGTGCGAATGGCTCATCGGGTATTCGACATGATCGTCAAACATTTCTGACGTCGAGCCTTGCTCCACCATCGGTTCCCAATTAGGGCGGATGTGATCGACCACGGCGCGACCATGACCGCGCTCGGCGAGAATCGAATAGACGTAGGTGATCCAATACGCGCTCGGCTGCGCGGTATGTTTAGATTCGTCGCGCAGATATTCGACGAGGAAGCGCTCCATCTTGATGGCTGATTTTGGCTCGAGGTTGGTCATCAGCGCCATCGTCTGCGCATGGGGCGAGGTGCTCTTAACAATGCGGCCCTTCGTATCGATACCGTCGCGCAGAAGCCCGCGACGATCAATGAGTTTGCGTAATCTTTGGCGAAGACGATTAGCCCAGCGCAGACAGCGCGCGGCTTCGGTTTTGTTTTTGGTGAGCGTGTTGAGATCGGCCAGTTTCTCGAGCGCGAGCACGAGCCAGAGATTATAAACGGTCGGCGCGCCTTCCTTGAAAAGAGGAGTCCAATCAAGAAACAACCAGTAGCGATCATCGTAAGTCACGAGCCCATCTTTGCCGGTGTGTTCTTCAAAATACTTTAACGCGTTCTCGATGATGGGACGTTGGCTGCGGAAGAGATCGAGATCGCCGGTCTGCCAATAATTATCCCACATCGTGATGATCCAGATCAGGGTGAAATCGGGTAGCACGCAGTTGTGCGCCATCGTGGGCGCGTGGCCGTAGGTGACTCCGTCGTCCGTCGTTTGAGCGCCGATCTGGCGGATGCCTCGCTGAAACAAACGCGAGTCGCCGCTCAAGTGAAACGTGTTCCAGGCCTGCACTCGCGCATCACCCCACCATTGCGCCTGCTCGCGCCACGGGGTGTCTACGTAGGCATCGAGCATGCAGTTTTGCTGCGACCACGCGCACGTTTCCCAGATCTGCTCAAGCATGGGATCGGAGCTGCGAAACGCGCCGCGACGTTCCACCGGATAGCCGGTGCGATGGAGAGTCACGCCGATGTGAATCGGCGATGTGCTTTCACGAACGGTCAGCGTGATGTAGCGAAAACCGAAAGGATGATAGTAGCGATGTTCGCTGCGCCCTCTGCGACAAATCAGGCGCGAGCTAAACGTCGCGCGGCTGCTGCTCGGGTAAGTCATCACTGGTTCGAGTGTGTCGGTTTCGATGACTTCTGTGTAAATAACGTCGATCGTTTCGCCGCCTCGCCCACCACCGACTCGCAGAGATAAACTCCCCACGACAGGCCGTTCCATATCGATCAGATAACTGCGAAATTTTCCGCGACCGGTCTTCGGCACTACTAGTCCGCTTCCGGATAACCCTATCGGCGCGCTCGGATCGTCGAGCGTATTTAAGGAAGCGTTCGAAGGCCTTACTGGTTCGTGAGAGTGGTCTTCTTCCTGTCTCAACAGGAAAAGATTGCGCGCCTCGCGCCAGCCTTCGCCGGAAGTCCCGCGTGCGGTGCCGAGCACTTTTCCAGGCCGAGATGCTTCTTCAAACATCTGCGGAATTCCCCGCGGTTCGAGCGTGCTCCAAGGTAATCGGCTATGGGGTTGTCCGACTGGTGCGGCCCAATCGGAGTCGTCGAAATCAGTATTCATCCAACCCACCAAACCCACGCGAGCATCATAGTGCTCCTGATCGAATAACTGGTGACCGCATTGTTGAGCGTCGCGCTTGATTCCAAGCTGCGGCACACATTTCCAATCCTGGCCACTCGCAATAACCGTGCGTCCCCACTTGGCGGCCACGAGCAGGCCCGCGTAGCCTTCGGTCAGATATTGGAAGTTACTGCGTCCGGGATTGTGCGCGCGGATGGCAAAGACGTTGCGCCCCGCCATGAGCCAGCGGGCGACGTCGATCTCATCAAATGGCCAGTGCGATTGAAAACCACGCGCCGGACCGCGCCCTACAAACGCACCATTGATGTAGAGTTGATAGGATTGATCCGCCGTGATGAAGAGCGGCGCTTTCTTCGGCACGTGTGTGAGCTCAAACTGGTGACGAAAGAGCACGTAGGCGTTGTGCAGATCCCAACGGTGATCGAGGGGCCAGATCCACTGAGCTGATCCGAAAACCTTGGCATGATTGAGTGGGGTAGAGGCAGCTTTCATGGGAAATAGAGATTAGGTTTACCAGACTTCAACCGGCCCTTTCGGCACGGGGATGGCGGTGCGATTGAGACCCGCTTGTTTGTCCGTTTCGTCGCTCATAAAAGAAGCGGTCATCGGTTCGAGTTTGAAACGCGGCAACAGCTCGCCGGCTTCGTCGCAGAACTGTGGTCGCCATTCCAGATAAGTCTCGATCACAGCCTGAAAATCCGCGCGCGACTTA
>Ga0209390_10004850_pt1 | contig 19762 bp, 27 predicted proteins | sample BON01_FD_187212 | JGI IMG/M metagenome (GOLD analysis project Ga0209390, IMG submission 187212) | Freshwater microbial communities from Lake Bonney liftoff mats and glacier meltwater in Antarctica - BON-01 (SPAdes) (version 2) | ecosystem: Environmental > Aquatic > Freshwater > Ice > Glacier...
AACGATCTGTTGTATATATGTGAACATATACACCTCATCTTGCTTTGTTTTCCCATTTGTGACACGACAAATCTTGTACAATGTGGAGATGCTTCGGTCAGTAGGATCGATAAAATTGTTCGTCTCTTTTGCAAAAGAGCCTTATAAAAGAGATGTTATTTTGCAAAAGAGACTCATAATTTAATCGATCCTACTGACCGTACCTTCCCCATAGTACCAGCGCATGTGACTTTGTTTTTTCAAGGCACGGTTATTTTTCATGTGCGTCATGACTAATCATTTTGTTTTTAGATCGCCGGATAAAATGGCACTGCCGGGTTCCCAAGAAGAAAGGTCTTCTTGGGAAAATGAGAAAAGAAGAAAGGGCGGGGCAAACGTGTTAGGACGGGGCAAAAGTGTAGGACGGAACAAAAGTGTAGGACGGGGCAAAAGCGACAGGGTGGGGAACAATTTGAGGACCGGACAAACGTGTAGGGCGGGGCGAAACTGGAAACCAAAGTGAATGACAAAAGTGTTGGGTAGGGCCACCGTGAACATATGTACTCAGTAATCTCAGTAAAGCTTAATTGACTACCTGGCAATACTAAAACGATTTGTAGGTCGAAAACGATGGTCCAAGAAATTCATCATGATTCATGAGTTAGAACCGTTTCGATCTGGATTCCAGACAGAAAGAGAAACTGGGTTGGTACCAGTCACACCAATTGTGTAGCACGATGAGTCATAGAGCTATGGGGTGGTTTCGATGAGTAATCTCCTTTAAATTATAGGTCTCTTTTGCAAAGGAGCCCTATAAAAGAGACTAAATTCTGCACCAAAAATCAATCTTGCTCATCTGAACATATCACGCTGTGATGGCTGACAACCTGGGTGTTGTCACCATATCCAATTGCAACAAATACAAAAAAGAGTTGCTCCCAAAGTCCCAATAAACAAATGTTCCAAAATGGTGATGTCAAAACACAAAACCTGATTGCACAAAACTGGATGATTGCACCAAGGTAATGTCCACAAATTTAATTCTTAAAAAGAATGCTGGTGTGTGTGTGTGTGTATGTGTGTGTGTGTGTGTGTGTGTGTGTATGTCTGTCTGTCTGTCTGTCTGTCTGTCTTTCTGTCTGTCCTTTGGTCTGTGTTTTCCTGTGGGTGTTGGTGTGGTTGTGTAGCACCAGGTTGCCAGGAGGAAATAGATCAGAAGAATGCTGGGGCGTGTGAGCATGTGCGTATGTGTGTGTGTGTGTGTGTGTGTGTGTGTATACATATGTGTGTGTGTGTGCGTGTGTGTTTAAGTGTGTGTGTGTGTATGTGTGCATGTATGCACTACCGAGTTCACAGTAGGAGATAGATCAGAAGAATGCTCGTGTGTGTGTGTGTGTGTGTGTGTGTATGTGTGTGCTTGTGTGCTTGTGTGCGTGTGTGCGTGTGTGCGTGTGCGCGCGCGCGTGCGCGCGTGTGTGTGCGTGTGCACTACTGGAGTCCCAGGAGGAAATACATCAGAAGAATGTTGGTGTTTGTGAGTGAGAGAGAGACAGAGAGAGAGAGAGTGTGTGTGTGTGTGTGTGTGTGTGTGTGTGTGTGTGTGTGTGCGTGCGTGCGCGTGTGTGTGTGTGCGTGTGCGTGTGTGCGTGTGTGTGTGCACTACTGGAGACCCAAGAGGAAATAAATCAGAAGAATGCTACGAAAGAGGATTGCAGCAGGGACAGCAACCTCCTTGGTCAAAGTGAAAGCGCATCGAGGAAACCCAGCGAATGAGGGAGTCAACATTCTTGCGGATAAGGCTATCTCAGATCCGAAGGTAGGCAAAGAGTGGTGCCAACGAACGAAGCATCTCAGCGATGGCTGCTGCCAAAATATCCACATCAGGTGTTCCCACCAACGTTGCTGTCACGAGTCCACCTTGACTAATCCACCTATTGGCTGCCTTCAACAATGACTTGTTGTCACACAAATCCAGCAACGGCTCCTCTATCAGCGTGTCACGAAGTGCTAGTAAAAACGCTTCCAATTCAGGCTGATTTGAGCTGCAGCCCTCTTCCTCTCGTCACATTTTGACTTTGCACTGCTGCCTTTTCTTTTATCCTGCTCCCATTCTGCCTTTTTTGTCTGAACAGTCACCTACCGTTACTTGGCCATGATACCCATAGCCTCCGAGTCCGAACACGGTTCTCTCTGTGCCTATCCAGTCACTTTGTGGCCATGATACCCATAGCCTCCGAGTCCGAACACGGTTCTCTCTGTGCCTATCCAGTCACTTTGAATTGCGTTCTCAGATGCTCCATCTCAATCGCACTTGACATTCGTCTTTTCTTTCTGATACTCCGGCCGCTTTCATCAAATCTGCTTTTTCCTCGTCTACCACATGGCAATCTTGATGAACCCAACACGGAGCATACTCTTCGCTAACTTCGCGCAATTGATGTTGTCCTGTCGCCACCACACTGTGACACCTTCCAGCGCATTGACTGCCCTTGCCTCCTTTCTTATCCGTCTTCTCTCCTGCTTTGGCCTTTGCGAGTGCTTACTTGCTGCAGTTTGCGAAGATTTCTTTTCCATCGACTTCAAATGGGCATTGCTTTTCTTCTATTTCCCTCCATTTGCATCAAACCACCCAATCTTTCGACTTGCTCATTTTACCGAACACTGCTCCTGCTCTGATTTCGATAAAATTTCCCATATAACTACAGTAGGCCCATCATCTTGTCTGCAGACTCGTGACGTTAGGTTTCTTCGTCCAGCCGACTGAAAGAAAGGAGCGGCTGACATTACCGCCTCACCTTCGAGTCTTTTGGCTTTGTGGATCTTTTGCAGTGCTCGTAGTATTGACACAAACCATGTTGGTGATCTATACCCAGCTTCTTCTTTTTCTTGCATGCTCATAGTCTACTCTTGGATAAGTGTAATCAGATCTTGTTCTCGGTCCAAACATCGCTTTCGTAGAAAAATCCAACTTGAACTGCTGCTCGCGATTGTCCACCCAGTGCGCAGCTCCATGCATTTAGTCAGGCTGTCTGTAGTTCTTGTTCTTGTGTTACCAAAGCGTTCTTCACAGAGTAACGACTCAAGTAGGATCCTGACGAACCCTCCTTTTGGATGTGACAGTATGTCTGGATCTAAAAACCACGTTATGCCGATTTCTACACGCACTTTTCGCTCCAGCAGAAGCAGAGGGTCATCAGTGGATAGCAATTTGGTAAGTGCTTTCCGCTGCATCCGCTGTATCACCTGTGCTGGACCATTCGTGCTAAATGCATTTTCTTGGTAAAGTGCTCTAGTGTTCAGCTGGTTGCACTGTGTCCTGGTGTCCTCGTCTTTTCTCCATTCCAAATCTAGCATTTCAAGCGCATCTTGGAGTTCCCTTTTTTGTCTCATCATAAAGTTCCCTTTTTTGTGCTTCGAATGAAGTCTGTGATGATAGGCGCCAAGAAAAATTGCATTTTGATCAGTACACTGGTCAATGCAGTGTTTCGATCTTCCGTCTTCACCATGATTCTCATTCGCAAATTCTGCCCGTAGCGGAAACCCCATCTACTCCGACGTTAGCCAGATCCAACTTGATTTTTCTTCCATCACTTGATTGACCATCATGACTTCTTTTACCTGTTGCATCAGTTTTGTCGTGTCACCACCTCCTTGCGGATCATCGAGCTTCCCTGCATATCGCAGATTGGCATTGGTGAAAACCATGCCGTCCAGTCTTTTACCTTTGGTCTTCATTTGCTTCCTACACCGGCTAAGTACGCGGTCATGGTGAGCAAGCACCACTGCAACCAGACATTTAGCACCTACCTTGGTGGGTGGGAGGGGCCCAGCCCCGTAAGGAATGGGTGCGGGCCGTGGCCCCGCGAATTTGATAATTTTTGTGGATTTTGGGTCTTGCAGACAGAATTCTTGGAAATACGGAATTTCAAAAAAACAGGTCCTTACGTGACCAAGAGACCCAATAATTTGAGGCAGTCTCGTCGAGAGGTAAAAAATGATATGTCATAGTACCCACAAAGTATTGTCATGGGCCTGTACGCAGTTTCTGAGCAAAAGCACCCTGACCGTGTACTTAGCCCACACATGACACTTGCTACTTCGTGAACCAAGATTCTCAAGTAAGCTACGTTTACACTGCCTAAACTTTACTCGCGTGTGTGGCCTTTGCCACCATCCTTAACTTTCAAATTCTAGCAATGTTTAAGTGTACCACCTGGCTGTTGTGTTTTTGGACTGGACCTGCAACTCAACTGTGCTTTCGAGTCCATCCCTCACCTCTTGCGGGCTCATCGACCACCGTGCATTATCCAATGACTCTACAAAAGACCCCCCCATGTTATGTGTATTTACCTCTCAGCGCACTACAGTGGCATCCGTTGAGGCGTCACTTGACGGCCTTTGTTGATAATACTCTCAATCTCTGCGCTTTGTTGTGTTGTATGCTCGCCGATTGCGTTTCCTAACAGTGCCTACGCCTGTGTCAGAAATGTGGTTTGATTCAAAGCCGTCTGCATTGGCTGAATTGTCTCTGAGTGTGGGACACTCCCCACCCCAGGACATGTTGCTTGATTATATTGACCCAGTAGTGCTGCACGGTCTTTTGATGCATCTACCTCAACACACTCTCTTTCCCCATCTCTGGATTGTTTTTGTCTAACTTTCCAGAAGTGTTTTCAGACATGACCACGTCGTGGTGTAAGAGGATGGCATTTGATCAGGTCACGTGCTGCAATGATCTTTTGCCTGACCACTTCCTTGGTTGCTCTCATATTGCTGTTTCCCATTGCCCAAATATCCCAGATATCTGCACGCGTCATCGAAATTCATCGCCTGAAGGCTTTCTCCGTTGATTGTCAAGAACAGTGCTAGCTTTTGCTCTCTACGCCGGATATCATTATCTATTACCAACCAATACGTTTTCTTCACATTGATTTGCATTCCACACCGTGAATTCCTACACAACGTTTAGCAGCTTTTGCATGCCCTCTGGTGTGTCAGCAAAGATAAAGATATCGTCGATGAACCCTATGTTGTTGAAATGATAACTGTTGTCCTCTCGCTGGTTGTCTCCTTTTGAATCCTTGCCGATCTGCAGCCCGTGACTAATATTCTCATTCTGTGCTGTTACCGTGAGCATACGTATCAGGGCATTGATGAATTTTTTGAAAAGCTGCGGAGACGTGATACTACCTTGCGCTACACATGTGTTGGGGGTGATTGTCGCACTTTCATCATTGTCAAGTTAGGGCCAGTCTAACCGTGGCGCCTTCATATATCTGCTCCTATAAGTCAACATCTGGAATTTCAAAAATTCTCATCACCTGCCAGAGCGCTGCTTGAGACATGGCGTTGAAGGCGTTTTTAAAGTCAATGCTGACTCAATAAACTTTCTTTCCCTGTCTCCGAGCTTCCTGGCGGATGAAGTGCACCCTTTGCATTTCAGTACTGACGCAACGTTTTTGCCTGCCTCCACCTTGCTCTGGTTTTAACATGTTAGCTGGTTTCACAATTTTGTAGTACTGATCATTAATGACATAGTTCAATTGTTGATAGACGCTGTTCAGACAGACTACTGGTAGTTGGTCCGAAATTTCATTCGTGCCTCCACCTTTGTGAAGCTGCAAGATGGTGCCGTTCATCGTTGCTCGCTGTTGAACTGTATCTTCTGTCAACATTTCATTCGAACACATTTTCACAATTTTGAAGTCCTCATCCGTGATAGTTTTTGTGAGGTCATTTAAACATCTGTTTGGACCTGTACTGTTACCTGGTTTCGAACATATTGCGACATCTTTTTTTATCTCCTGGCTGGTGAATTCTCTTCTTAAGCGGCCTGGTTGATGCTGTGCTGTCATATGAGTGTCATCAATCAGTAATGTCATCAATCAAAGGTAGGATGCCTATCTTGCCCTTATTATGCCTGAAGCTTGTAAACTGCCAGCATTGTTGACAGAAGGAGAATAACTCTCGTTTGTTCCGCTCAGCAGTTGCGTGAGACAGACTAACCTGTATCTTGCTTGCATTGCCTCTAGTTGGGGAGATGACACCTCGCATCCGTTGGTATTGGTGAGCATGCTGGATCCACGCCTGGCACCTGGGGTCCTGGAGCAAAAGGAATGAAAGGAGCGTGCAAAGGGCAAGAAGGACTAGTGGAAGGCAAGGCAGCGGACGTTAGCACACAGAGGTCTTTGCTTCTACGCTGATCGTTGCCACATGTTGCAAAGGGCGAATAATATCGGAAAAATACATCACAAATTATATGTTGCACAAGACACGAATTAAGTGTTGTGTAAGAACTTATACATCATATTTTAACATAGGACACCTACTCGTGCACCTATATGTTGTACAAAAAACAAATATGTTATTTAAGAATTACACAACGTATGAAAACGTTTTAAACAACATATGACAAAAATTTGTAACATCATACGAGAAAATATCATACAACATATGAGAAATTCTTAGACAATATAACATATTTTACACAACATATGATTACCAATTAGACAACTTATAACTAAAAATGAGGCAACATATTCAAAATGTACAAAGCGATACACACCATATAGTTGTTGATTAACAAATTAGACAACATGTGAGGAAAGTTGGACATCATATGTGAACAAATTAGACAACATATGATTGTGTTATAAACAAGATTGGGTTGTCTTCAATTTATTCGATACCATTCCAAAATTGATACACACTGTTTTCTCTCCCTCTCGCCCCAATGCAGTTGTCGCCTACTTCTGAGAATTCTTCGCCCCCACCCTTCACTCACATGTACTTCGAAATACAATTGGACTTCTTTCTATACTTTGGACTTTTTTTTTTTTGTGGCTGCTCTTTCTTTTCTTTCTGTTTATTTTCTGCGTGTTTCTGCGGCGCAGATTTGGCGTCAGCATCGCGTTTGGCATTGGTGTCATGCCACTATTTCCACTTGAAGGCGCGCACTGTATCACGTTGGTTGGGATGTTCTATCTTGAACATGGTGTATGTGTCGGAACATGTCTTCCGCAGAATGGGTTTAGTTGCGCGGTGGATCTTGTCGGTCCACTCCGTGAACGTATCTTCATTGGTATCCTTGCTTGGCATTTCAGTCATTCGTTCCTGAGACTTGAATGCCATGTCCGCCACTTTGCACAACTCTTTGATCTTGTCCACGCTCGTTTTGTTTAATTCTCGGTCTTGAAATGTGAATTTTCCTTTGTACTGCAGGATGTCCATTGCATGATGCACAAATCGAAAACTTTTTGTTCCATTCTCAGTCTTGAAAGGTGAATTTTCCTTTGTACTGCAGGATGTAAATTGCATGATGCACAAATTGAACAAAGGCTGATGTCTCCTGCGCATCATGTCATCAGTGACTCATCACAGTTTTCACTTTTCAACAATTGCGTTTAAGTTTTTTTTTTTGATGTGATCTTATTTTTTACAAATTGGGCATGTTTGCGCGGTACCAGGTGTACACTCCAGCGCCGCTGCGTACCACCGTGGGGTTGGTTCCGATAGAAATTGCCAATGTGTGCGCTGCGACGCACGGGTCTTAACCCCTATACTGTGTCGCACTGTGCAGTCATCATTTCTCCGAGATGAATATAATTGTACTCGTGTCCTTATTCTAGAAATTCTTAATACCCGCTCGTTGGTGCCATTACCTTATCTTAGTCAAGGGAGCAAGGCACACAAATAGCGCGGCAATTTTCTTTTTTACGCTCATTCTATCAGGTGTCCTTAGTCTTGGAATGACCAATGCGTGCGCACAGCGCAAGGGCCTTGACCCCAACGACATCCAGCGCCAAAGATTTCCTTTTTTGAGGCGCCCTTGTTTTTGATGTTACTGATGGGCGCGCGGCGGCCAAGTCTCCACCCCGGCACCGCTGCCCACCACAGCGGTCTAGGTTCCTACCAAAATTGCTACTGTGTGTGCTGTAGCGCATGGGCTTCAACCCCTATGCCGCGGCGCGCGGTGCACTCATAATTTCTCCGACATAAACACCGCATGAATACAAGTGTTCTTGTGTCCTCATACTAAAAATTGGCATCGCCCGCGCGGCAGTGCCAGGGCCTTGCCTTCAAGAAGGGAACAAGATACACAAATACCAAGTGAAAACTCTTTACGCTCATTTCATCATGTGTTCTTAGTCTAGCAATAACAATGACCAACACACGCGCGGAGGCCCAAGGACCTTGACCCCAACAACACAAAGTGCCTCCAATGTTGTGACTGTTTGGATATTTGCACACATCACCACTTGGCGCTCTGCAGCGAGCGCCAAGTAGTGATGTAGCCAGGTGCGCCCCGACGCCGCCGTGTGCCAGGTCGGTTCGAATTTTTCCCGCATGACCCAAATTGTACTGAGAGGTCCACGAATGGGCGCGCAGCGGCAAAGTTGTATTTTCAGTCACGTGTTATAAACATCATCTATTACACCACGTACTGAACAAGTACTTTGTACTAACCTTTGGGTCGAAAAAGTTGAATTCAGTTGATTCCATGAAATTTACACCTGCCCACGATTGCGCAATTTCCACTGGAAGCTCTAAACGAAGGGGCAGTATAGAAAGTCCCACGTCACCCGCATCCAACAGGCCCTGTACTTTATGGTTGTTTTCCAATGCCTCTCAAGCTGTCCTCCCAGCCACGGGCTCTCACTCCAAAGGATCTCTTTAGCGCTTTCTGGTCGCCTTGCAACGTTTTCACTATATCATGCATCTGCGAAACTCGTGTCGTTGTAATAATCATCATGCCTCCTTCCTTTGTTTCAGTGACTTGAAATGCTGAGAGTGGGGAGACCCTCTTGGGCCCAGCGTCAACAATCTGCTCAGCTTGCAACGCTTGCTGCCACTGTCGCATTTATCCAACGCTGATCGACCCAAGAGTATCCACTTGATGCGGTGCGCTGTGACCGCTCCTAGTGACTCTGCTGCGAACTTGTTCATATTCTGCGGAAATTCTGCTGTTTATGATGCCAACCTGATCCCACTTTCAATTTCCAAGCTCGTACACTGTCTCAGTCTCTCTGCTTGTAATTAACGCTGAGTTTTGCATGCTGAACATAGACTCGATACACCGTGGTGTTTGCTTCCTCCTCTATGAAGGTTTCAATAAAAAATTCCTACTCCTGACAGTCACGCGGCATGTCCTTGTGTTCGAGCTCTACCCAGTAAACTCACGGCATTGTCTAGATCAGTTCTGTTTGCTGAGGTTGTTGTGCATACTTACCTGACAAATAGCCAGTGCCTCGATGCTCTTCCACGAAACGTTTGTGCGCCTGTTGATCCTGCACTCGTGGGTTCCACCGTTCTTACTTCGTTGTTTTAAATGCTAGATCTGCTCGTCGAGATTTGATCATCACCTCCAGTACTGTCGTCCATTCCGGATGATTGGCTACTCGACTTACTTCTTGTGGTGTCATCTTGAAATCGCTATAAAGTCTGAATTGTGCCATGCATTGCTGAACTGCTACAGATGCTCGGCCTGGCCCTCCTTGGGTTGTTCGTGCAGCTATCAACGTTGCTAGTTCTTTCAAGATTTCTACCTGCTCCTGGCTTCTATGAGGGCCGCGTTCCCGTGCCCAGTTATTTCTTCCTTATAGATTTTTATACATGAGCGTCCCTGCTGTCGCAACTCGACTTGCAACCACTGGCACGCTGGAGACCCATCTCTTCAATATACCTTCCATGGTTGATGTCGGTGATGATTTGTTGGGCAATTGCGCGCATGATTGCGTCGAATTTTGATTGAATGCGCGGTATTTGCTTTGGATCAAATGTTTTGTCTTGATTTCTCCTGTTTGGCCTCCTGGGTCTCGCATTCCAGGGTCTCGATAGCTCAACAGTTGCTCATCGATTGTGCATGATATTGACGCGTGATCGTTCTCACATGCTCCTATCCCTAACATCTCTTCGGCGCCGGCATTCTGGCCGTGCAATCATTGAAACAATTTCATGTCATGATGTGGTCAAGTGTTGCACTTTTGATATCATCAAGCAATTAGTGATCCTCCTGTTCTTTGAATAAATTCTTGTAACTGATGATCTACTTTCTCAAATGTGACTTTGTCGAGATGGAATATCCTGTACGCAACGTTGCCGCATTGAAGTCCCCTCAGATGATTCTTCGCCGCCCTTCTGAATTTTGCATTTCTGCCTAGATGTGAATGTTCACACTTCTTTGCAGGTCCGGCTGTCTCGCTGTTGTTTGATGGATGTTAATAATGTCAATTCGCTCTGCCTCATGCGTCGTAGCATCAAGTCACAAAACGCGTATATTGGTCATGTGTTCCAGCGCCTTCTTTTCTTGGGGTTTATGCCAATTCACAACCAGTGTTTTGAGGCGAAACATGCGTTTGTGCAGAAAGGTGACTACTGTGATATGCGCCTTTCCATCGTTGTATCCATCACTTGGCACTTGGTCACCGTCCGTATCTGCTACTAAGTCAATATCGCTGCCTGCAGCAATGCCAGTAGTAACATTCATACTCTAGATGCTTCCACCTGAAATCTCGCTGAACTCTGAACTTGCTTCCTCGGGGAATCTGAATCTCCTGCAGCATTACAGTTGCTGCCTTCTTCTGCATGGCCTGTGCGATGTAAGGTTGTGCCGCATGTATACTAAGTGGTCCCAGATCCATGAAATCACATTACCTGGTGCACTCGTTTGCGGCTGCCATTCTTGACACGTTCCAACGACCATTGGCTGGCCCATTGCCACTGCCATTGCATCCAACTTGATAATGAACTGAGATCTTTTTGCTTTCCATTTTTTGCCAGTAACATATCTTGACCACATTTCGCCATCAGTGCGTGCCCTCGAGCTTTGAGTCTGCTGAGAAATTCTGTGATGCCACCATATTCCACTGATGACCAAAAATTTTGAACCAGTGATCCTGAGTGTTTCGATCCACGAAGACTCCCGAGAAGTAATTGGCATTGCTTCTTTCCTTGTGCCAGGCTTGCATCCCACTTTTCTCATCAATGTTTCTAGTTTCTATCCACCATCCTTCACTGACACATGGCCCATGCAACTATTGCAGTTATAAATTTAGGCCCAGAGGGACTGTCCTGAAGTTGATTTTTGCTGGCTGCTTTGCTCGCTTTTCACGAATCCATTTCCTGCATTTCGGGCATCGCGCTGGTTGCGCCATACTTTTTCGTGAAAGAACCGTTGCTCACACTATTTGCACGCTACAGTCATGTTAAGCAGTGGGTCTTCTGCCACTACCAGTGTTTGCTGTTGTGATGCAACTTCCTCAGTCATCACTTTATGCAGAGTCATCTGCATCTGATCTATTGCTTTTGAATTGACTCGGAATTTGTAAATTGATGTAGGCTTTGTGCCACCTCAGACTTTGGTATGTAACTCAAAGGTGCTACCGTGACTGCTGGGCCCGCACTTATTTGCCGCACTCGCAAACAAATTGAGCTTTGGCGTTCCATGTCACTTGATGCTGATAGTGGCTTCCATTTCACGTTTACTCTTCTCCCGGCTAGCCACTGCGGTGCAGCCTCCAACGTTTCAAGAATCAATTGCTTGTAATCTTCGGAAGATTGCGATTTCTCAGCCCACTTCTGAAGATCTTGCATCAATGGGACTCCCACTCTCAGCACTCCTTTGTTTTTGGTACTCATGGCTTGTGGTAGCGGTGGACAGTGCCATCAACAATGTCCTTGAGCATTTTCAAAGGCCTCATGGCCTTGAATTGTGCACAGCCTCGCCCGCGTCCACGGAGCTCGGTGAGTGCTACTGAAAATCTCTGCAATTGGTTTTGCATAGTGAATCCATGTCTGTCCCACAGATTACTCATTGCTACCTATCCATACTCTTTGTAGAAACCCTGGGTAGCTTGGTGACCATACTTCTATATCTTCTGCTGCTTCGCATATACGTGCTTCAACGTCGAGTAGGGTGCAACATTGAATTTGGCTATCTATGGCTTCAAGGTTCTGCCACCATTTGTGCCACGCTGTCCATTCGTCACGCACAAAATTTTACGAATGAAATGGTGGAAGCTTAAAAATGCTATAATTTTCAAGTTGACATTTTTTGATCGTACTCACATCACATGTGACTTTGCGTCCCAGATCAGAATTCGTTTGAACAAACAGCTCCTCCAAAGTTGCGTTTGGTATTGCCTGCACAATGAATATTGTTTGCTCTGTTTTTACTGATTGCTGTCTGTTGATTGAAAACTCAGCTTCGTTTCACCATCTCTCATCCGCTTGGTTCCCAGAAGACAGTAATGCTGCAATCGCTGCTTGCTTTGTTTTACGATCAACCCGTTTGTTGTTACCCACACCCAATGGCAGTGAGCATTGGCTCTTGTTACCGTCATCCGGTCCCATCGTTCTTGCCTCCTTCATCTGAAAAATGCTTCTGTCCACGGCATGAAGGGACATTTCATCCATTCTTGTCCTTCATTCTGCTTTCTACTCAAATCTTCGACGTTGCGTCATTTAACTCTCTTGGTTCGAAATTGACAGAAAGAGGAATTGAAGTCTCGTGACTCTTCGTCGATCTGTTCTCGACTGGAAGCTGTGTTGCTGCGCCAGCATCGTGCTTGGCATTTATCACTGGTTCTCATTTCTTTTACACGTCTTCGTAACAAAGCTAATGCTTCAAACTCGGTTCTTTTCATGATCGATTCCTCTTCCACCAAACTTGATTTGTAAATACCTTGTCGATTGTGCATTTTGCATAATTCAAATTCGTCCTTTGCTTGTTGTCCTTGGCCCAGAGTACCTGATACCTATTTAACTCGATTTGGATCACTTCTGCGCTTCCAGCACTCATCCTCTTCATCGCTGTTTTTGATACCGCTTCTACTGTCACTTCTGCCCGTCCCTTCGTATTCTATTTCTAATTATCCATTTCAAAATCTCACCCTCCTGCGCTTCTTCATCTATGCTATTGTATTGTTTTTCCTTCCACATCATCATTGAAAGTTCCATCTCGTCCTCAAGCAGCATGTCAAGAGGCTTCTCGAAATCACCCCCGGTTGAACCGCTGCCGTTGTCATTTGCTCCTGGAGAGGCGACAAATGCAACAGAACTCACGATAAAGGCAATAGACGCAGCAACCACAGCATGCAAATGAGCTAGATCTGCCCTAGGAATGAAGTGACCAACAGTGTCAAAAGGAAAAAAGATTGCACCCACAGCCTGAGTGAAAGTCGCAGAAGCAACAGAGACAGCCCTGGCGACAACAGTCACAACGGGGGTAGGGGTAGCAACAATTTCGCCTTGGCCATTTCCACCCATAGCGCAATCCCTTCCTCAACACTTGCCCCATTCTCACTAGCCGCTGTTGCCAATGCCCCTAGTATGAGCAATGCCACTGCCACCACCTCTACTGCTGTCATTATCCATAATGAAATTCCCACTTCAGTTGTCGCCACTGCCCGTCTCACCCCCAAGTTGGCCCCAACACCAACCCCACTAGAACCGCCGCTAGAGTAATTGCCGATATTGCTCAAAACATGACCGCTGCCGCCGCCGCCGCCTTGGCCGCCCCTGCCCACGATGCAGTCCTCGCTGCCACTGCCTACGCCGATTTGACTAGTTCTGATGCCATCAGTGCTGCTGTCTTTGAGGCTGTTACATCGAATCAACATCTTTAACTGATTGATTGTTCCTCCCTAATTGACTCCTTCCCTATAGACAGACATACCAATAGGAACTATAGACAGACATACCAATAGCGAACAACTAGAATTCGAATGCCAACTTAAAACGCCCACACGTAGCCGCATCCACGAACTCCTCAACTTCGGAGCATCTTCCTCGCACAATCTTTTCCAATCACTGATAACCAACCAGGATCTGATACAACTTCGAGAAGACATGTGGCCAAACCACAGGACTCAAAGGAAAGGGTGGTGGTGCCAAGCTTTTTCCACGGCTATTGATAGACACTGCCCCACATGCAACAGACTATGGACTACGCAACAATTCCCCCCCTCTCTGCCACAGTGTCTCTCATGCTCTCAGAAGGGGGCAAAAAAGAAACCTTTGCAATTCAAACCCCAGAAAAATGAGGAGGGCCTCATCTTTCGGTCGGCTCTCCCTGAGGACTTAGACTGGAATACCAGGGCAGAGGATGTAGCACTCTCATTGGATGCTATCAAACGGTGACTAGCAAACATGCTACAAAAACCTCAATGGCTCTGGTTCACGCTTCTAGAACTGGGATTCTCAATGATCACGGATGAATATCGAAGGCCAATACACCTAGACGTAAAGGAATACATGCGAAGATACGTCACGGACGAACAGGACTGGGAACAAGTAGACGATGCGGACTGCTGGGGGATGAACTACACAGGACCCACGACAGAGATCAATTACAAAATTGAATCTATACTCTACTCGTGGGAGGGGGACACCCAGAGGAACAACAGGCCTAGAGGAAACAACCGAAATCATGAAGAGAAAGGTTCTCGGTTCCGCATGCATTTAGAGACCCCGCAAACCTAAAAGACAGGGACCTGGAGAACCAGGACATCTTTGAAATAATCGAGAATCCCCCAGAGATGGGCGTAGTTCGTATTTTTGAAAAACCCGAATTCTGGGATACGACAGCCGGCCTCATCAGAGCAGTACCTACACAAGGAAAAGCCACGATCCACCTACCATCAGGACCTCTGAGTCTGGACGGAGCACAATGGTATCTCCTGAAACATACCCTGGTGAACTCTGACACGAGCGCACTTGGAACCAATTTACAAAACGAACTGACACGACAACCCAGGTTTGACAAAGACAAGAAGCACAGATCATTTGCCTGGAAAATATTACGGACAGTTAAAGAAGTGTTACAAGTTCCAAATACCAAGGGGATACAGCCCTCACCATGTCACCCTTCCTCAAAAATGCGGGGAGAGGTAATCAAAGAATCTGGGGAGAAGAAATGTCGACCCCACAACCAACGGTCATTAACTGGTCGGGTCTTGACGACAGAGAGAAATTAGACCTGATCCCTACCCTCGCCGCAACAGACAACTGGATCTTCCTCACCCAACCGCTAGGGGCGAGCAACAAACCCCAGCCCTCCTTTAGAGAGGCGCAGTTGGTAGCCAGGGCTGACGGTAAATGCACCAGACACAAGGGCTGGTGGCGGGAAGGAAAAGACGAATTAGCCACACACTCCATGACAACGGAAGTATGGATCAGCACCAGAGGAAAGATACCAGAGACAACACGGACGGCCATATAGGAAGCCCTGGAAGCAGACAACACGAAAGACCCTCCTTCTTTTGGTTCGGAAGACCTCGAAGATATTCACGGGGCTGGCACAAAAGTGGGTCTCCTAGGCATCTATAACTTCCCAGGGGCAGTCTACGCCACAGATGGATCCAATCACAAGGGGGTCATGGGGGCGGGTTTCTATAGAATATAGACGGAAACAGAGGAGGAGGCTGCCATCTGGGAAAAGGTGAGGAAGGCAACTTCTCTAACAGAGCGGAACTAGGGGCGGCGTGCCTAGCACTGGAAGATGCCAAAAGGAAACAGGAAAGGAAACCAGTAATCCTCCTTTCAGACTTGGCATGCTTCCTATCCTCCTCCCAGAAATGGATAGGGGAGGGAAAATCCCCCTCCACGTGAGGAAACCCGGACGCCGACATCATAAGAGACATAGTACAACTTCTACGAGAACTGGTCGAACAAGGCTTTCTTACCGTTTTCATTAAGATTAAAGCCCACGGAGGAAAACCCTTAAATGAACTAGCAGATGGATGGGCAGACGAAGGGAAACAGAGTGAAAACATTCGATGGTCCCTTCCCACAAACTGACCCATCTTCTCCTGGACTAACAATGGGACAACGCACCGAAGCCCCATGAACCCAACAGTCCAAAAAAAATAGACTTCCAGGTAGCATGGCAACAACTCAAGACTCAAACGGGATCAACAGCAAATTTTTCGATTATGGAGGACAATTCAAGAGACCTGCTAGGTAAATTTCTCAAGGACTCCAGCGTTTGGATACGGGCAAGACGAAGGGTCCTACAATGCCTCTCATACCAATTCCCGGGCCCTTGCGCGCTCCAACTTAAAAAGTGGGAAATACTCAAAGACGTCAAATGCAGACTATGTGGAAAATATTTACAAGGAAAAGAAAATTACAGATCCCCCAGACTCAGTTGAAAGTGTGGGACACATACAATGCTATTGCCCAGTCCTACAACTCCCACGAATAGCCATGCATCATGGCATATGGAGGGAGCTGATGTTCTCGATACGGAAATCCTCTACTGAACTAAATGACACATCAGAACCCCGATGGCACTTCCCCTCTACCTTAAGTCCAGAAGCACACGCGGAGTGGGGGCTCTACAAGATTCTGGAACACATGGGATTACATGAGATCCTCCCACCAGGAGCGGGTCAAAACAGATCCAAACTCTGTAAGGATATCGAAGAATACCACATGGCCTACGACATCGACTTCGACGAAACAGACATAGACACTTTCATCGCCCGAAGACCAGATGGCCTGCTCTTCGACAAGGAAAATAAGTCATGTGTGTTTCTAGAATATACCAGAGCAATGGACACCAATGAGGACTGCCCTGAAAAAAAGGAGCAGGAGAAGAATGACAGATATAGCTCACACTTAGGCTTCATCAACCACCTCAGTAACCAAGAGAAGAGCGGATGGAAAGCCTCTCAAACCAACTTCACAACGGGAGTACGAGGCTCCCTACACACAAACCAGTTTCTGACAAGACTGGAGTCACTCGGGGCAAAAAACAAGAATACGCGAGAAGCCATACGAAATAGAACGGTTGAAAAAAACCTCTCTATGTCGGATATGAAACGGGAACCGATTGGACATGGGGATTCAGCGCAAGCGGACAACTGGGGCACAACATCATAGAAGACAGGCTTGTGCCGACAATCATGGAACGCGAGGCGTTCAATATGCACAAAGTAGTATCATTGGCTGCGGGTCGTGTTCACTCTGTGGCAGTGACGATGGAAGGGGAGTTGTGGGTATGGGGATCTGGGTATTAAGGATCATTAGGACTGGGTGATCAAATGAACCGAATGATACCAACAATGATAGGGACAGAAACAGCATTGGGGGAATCACACGTACTCACTGCATCTTGCGGATTCTTCTACACCATGGCCGTGACGAAGGATGGAGCCTTATGGACATTTGGCATGGGTGAACAAGGCGAACTGGGCCACAACGATCGCAACAATAGACTTGTGCCGACGCGAGTTGAAGCACAACACTTTGGTAACGCCAACGTCATCTCCAATGCTGGTGCATATTGTCACTCAGCAGCTGTGACAGAAGACAGCACCCTATTTACATGGGGCTGAGGAGACGAATCAAAAGACAAGGGACACGCCAGCGGGATGCCGATGTGGGTACCAACGCGCGTCGACCCGGGTCTGATGGGGGGCGCACGCATCGGGCCCTGTCACAATCTACAGCCAATACTAAACCTGGCATTTGCCATGGGAACGCATTCTCAGCTTGACGGACACAACAACCCAACTGATGCAGTGGTAGGAGACGGTAACCAGAAGAGGACACAGCGACAATCAGACAAGACTGCAGATAGTGAACTGGAAAGAGGCTGTGTGTATGTCACAATGCCGGGTGACCTGGTGCAGCGAGTGATAGAAGCATGTGAAACATGGCCGGGGGGGCGGACAGGGGAATTGGACGGGCTGGTGCAGAAGCTGAGGGGCGGTATGATGAGAACGAAGGGGCTGATTTGAAGATCAGAGAGGCAGGGGTATCGGTGTCGTGCCTTTTCCTGATAGCAGCCCTGCATGAACACAAGTGGTCGCGCACACCGTGCCGGCAAAGAATGAAATAAACCATAACTCAAGAAACAGAATCAAAAAGAAATTTTGAGTCTTTAAGCATTCTAGCCATTGTCTTTCTATACTTGCCTGTATGCATATCCCACTGTTGCCATTTATCGCCGCGCTCCCGCAACCTGTTGGTCAAAGTCCAACTTCCAGTTTCTGACTGCATACATTGAGCTCAACACCGAATAATGTCCACATGCCAGTGCCGTTTGGGAATTGTTGTAAAGGCTGTCCTGCTGAAGCATCGGATTAGGTCGGCTTTGTCCTGTTCCGAGTCAAATTTGTGTCGAAGTGTGCCAAAACAAATTTTCCTGTCAAAGGCAAATGTCCTGCCTGGTAGAAATGCCAAGCATTTCTATTTTTGAGAAATGCCTGGCAGAAATACCAGGTTTCTATTTTTAACTTGACGTACTGTGTCTACAAAGCCTTGAATCTGTGATTGCTGACTGTGGAAGAATGCGATATTTTGTGGATCCCAGAAATTTCTGCAAAAAGCATGGGTTTAAAAGCTATACTCAAATTGAAGATAGCCTGCGCGGTATACTTAAAGTCTGTACAGACTTTATCATTGTGGATGACTTTAAAAGAGTGCATGAAAATGACATTAGTCACCCTATCATATCACCACATGATGATCGAAACATTACAAATAGAATCCAAAAAACATTAAAAAACCGGAATGATTGCGTTAATAGGTTGAAAGTTTCGAAGAAAAACGTATTTTCTTTGGATTCTCCGTATTTCTGACAGAAGCATGGACTTGGTCACGGTATTCAAAGGTAGGTGCAGCGAACTATGGTGAAAAGATATTTGATCAACTTGTCAATGGAGGGCTCGATTAAATGACGTGGCCATAAAATTTGTCGGAAGTCTCTATTGTGCAGCTGCATACTTTTTTGCAAGTACAAAAGTCATGCAAAACCCTAGATCGTACTGTCTTTTATATTTGCAAGTTGATGGTAAGAACATGTGGCAAATTGACACAGAAAAATTCAATGTTAAATGAAAAACTCAATGTTATTGCTCGGCGGTTACTGCCCGCAGGCGTGCTCGAGCGCTAGCCGCACGTTTCCCGAATATGGAATGTACTTTAGATTACTACCGACCAACTTTTCATCAACACGAATTCGATGAAACTTTAAATTGGATTCAACTTAATTTTTGTTCATTTAAGCAATACCCAGCTGACGATTTTTCATTTTTAATGACGGAACGTGTGGATTTTATCAAGATCCCCCAAACCCCGAGCTGTTGGGGGTTTGGTGGATGCAAACCTTTTCTTTACAGAACATGCGGGGTTTGACGACGGTCCCCAGCACTTGCAGTTTGATTTATAGCCGTTATGGTCACGTTACAAAAAAGCGTTCAAACTCTTGTACTCGTGACTTGGGTTTGGTGGGAGCAATTATTTGAGAGAACATGCGAATTTTGACACCCCAAAAACCCCGACAATGTACACTGACCTCCAAAAATCCAAAAAATTGCTTCTTTTGGGGTGTTTGGTATGTGCAGGGTTATGCGATTTTTTTGGGTTCATATTTTGATGTATAGCTGATACAGTCACGTGTCAAAAATAAAGCAAACCAAAGCATTGGTCTGAGGTTCAAAACCACGTAGTTTTTACTGGAAATTGCGGTTTACATGAACTTGGCTTTTGAGGAAGTTGGCCAAAACCATTGAAAATCTTTTTTTGGGGTTTGGCACGCAAACTCCTGGAACCCTGACACTCTCGATTTACAGCCATTATGGTCACAGTTACAGAAAACATTCCAAAAGGTTGTGAGTGCGGCTGCGTTTCCATGTCTATTCCCTTTCAGAGTTGGCCACACCTTCAACCTCGAACGCAAACCGACACCCACATCAAAAGCACGCACGCGTCATGTGGTTTTGAGATCTAGCCTGAGGGTTTAGGGTCGAGTCAGGAATAGAGAAATCGCAACCTG